>JABLTR010025511.1_pt1 | contig 17071 bp, 14 predicted proteins | sample 7160071 | NCBI WGS metagenome assembly JABLTR01 (sample SAMN14651230, study PRJNA627086) | human gut metagenome | isolation source: feces | host: Homo sapiens
ACCTCGGCGCAGGCGGAATTCACTTCCGCCGAGCATTTTAATCCAAAGGGTGAAAGCCGCCTTTGGCGGCTGAAACCCAAAAAGAAAGGACTTCCTATCGGAAGTCCTTTCTTTTTGGTGCGCGAGGCGGGAGTCGAACCCGCACGCCCTTGCGAGCACTGGCACCTGAAGCCAGCGAGTCTACCAATTCCACCACTCGCGCGAGGTGAAATGCGCTGTTCCTTAGCGCGAGGTATATGTTACCACACTACTCCCGCACTGTCAACCCCTTTTTTTGTTTTTCACTCCGGAGATTTCTGAATCTGCTTCCAGAGAATTTTATGAAAAACTTAATGCTTCCTTCAAGGAAGATTATGGTCTGTCTGATATGCTGGAGCCAGAAGAGAGGGGGAGGTATCTATGGAGAACAGATTGTGTCCGGAAAAGAGCGTCTATATTCTGCTCACCCGCTCGGGGACCTGGTTTTCCCGGCTGATTCATCTGGCCACCGATGACAGCTATACCCACGCCTCCATTGGACTGGATGGACCTGCGGGACCATTTTACAGCTTTGCCCGGAAGTATGAGCGCTTTGCCCTTCCCGCCGGACTGGTGGTGGAGGAGGTGGGAGTGGAGACCAAGAGGAGACAGATTCCATGCTGCCTCTATGAGCTGAGCGTTCCGGTCCCGGTCTATGACTGCCTGCGCCGTCAGCTCAACCGGATGTACGCCCAGCGGGACCGGTACCACTACAATCTGCTGGGGGCGCTGACCTGCTATTTCAATTACCCCCTGCCCCGGGAGAACCACTACTTCTGTTCCCAGTTTGCGGCCGCTCTGTTGGAGCGGTCCGGGGCGGTGGAACTGGGCAAGACCCCGGATCTGGTCCGGCCCGCCGACTTCTGTCAAATCGACCGGTTCCGCCCGGTGTACCAGGGGGAGCTGGGGAACCTGCGGGAGGCGGTTCCGGCATAAGCGAGGAGGTGTGCACAGCACACCTCCTCGCTTCAGCTTGTCGAAAAACCTCTGTTTAGACGAATCCACCCGAGTATTGGCGGGGGAGCTCGAGGGGGCGGCAGCCCGCCTCGAGTGGGATTAAATGCCCTGAATGCCTTGCTTAGCAAGGCGTTCAGCGAGCATAGCGAGGACTTTTCCACCGCGCAGCGGTGGGAAAGTATCGGCATTTTTTCAGGCTGTCGAAAAAGTCCTGGGACTTTTTCGACAGCCTGCGAGGAGGTGTGCATAGCACACCTCCTCGCTCACATTTTAGGGGGATCGGCGGGCAGGACGATCCGCCCGCGGAAACACGTCCCGTTCTGTATAATCTCGAACCGCCCTCCGTGGGCCCGGGCGATCTGCTCCACCAGCTTCAGCCCGGTCCCGTGGGGGGCGGAGCCGTCCTCGTTTAGGATGGACGGGGGAGAGGGGGGCAGCGTGTCCGGCGCGCCCAGCCCTCCGGCGCTGTCCACCTCCAGCGCGCACTCCTTCCCCTGGAGGGCGAGGCGGACGGTGATGGAGCACCCGTCCGGATTATGGCGCACCCCGTTGTTCATGAGATTCATCAGGGCCCGCTTCAAAAGCCCCTCATCGGCCAGGAGGGTGACCTCCTCCACCTCTGGGGGGACGTCCAGTTCCAGGGCGTATCGGTCCTCCAGCCCGCCGTTGAGCAGGTCGGCCGCCGCCTGCCGCACCAGAGCCGCCGGGCGGAGCCGGGCCCTCCGCAGGGGCTGCATGTCATAGTCCAGGCGCATGGTCAGGTTCAGGTCGTTCACCAGATCCCGGATGGTCTGGCTCTGGCGGCGGATGATGGCCGCCTGCTCCCGCCGGGCGGAGGGGAGGGCCGGGTCCTCCTCCAGCTGGTTGGCGTAGCCCATGACCATGGACAGCGGGGTGCGGATGTCGTGGGAGATGCCGTTCACCCAGTTGGACCGGGCGGCGTCCCGCACCTGCTGGGCCTGTTGAAACCACCTCCGGAGGAACAGAAAGGCCAGCCCCAGCACGCAGCCGATGGCCAGAAAAAAGAGAAATGCAAACCACAGGGGGATCTGGAGCAGAACATCCATGTCCATGGACATGTCGTGCTTCCACACGCTCCCCTTTGGGGAGCCGATTACCAGCAGGCCATCCTCCCGCACCCGGCACTGGACCGGGTAGTCGTTCAGATACCACCGGGTGAAGGAGGCCACGTCGGTAAGGCTGTACACCTCCGGCACGTCCGCCGGCTTCCGCAGGGACCAGACCACCTGCCCGTCCGGGCCGATGAGCATGGCCCAGCGCTGTTCCCCCAATAGCTCCTCCCCGGTGAAGGTATAGCCGCTCCCCGACCAGACCAGGGCGGCGGACACTTTCTCCGAGGGGGCGGTCCAGTCCCGGCCGGCGCTCATATTGTAGAAGATGAAGGCCAGCAGGCCGGCCGCCGTGAGGACCACGATCAGCAGGGCGGAGGCGGCCACCAGGCCCGCCGCCTTCAGTCCGTTCCGCGCCCTCATGCCTGTTCCTCCCGGGCCAGGCGGTAGCCCAGCCCCCGCACAGTGAGCAGGTACCTGGGGTGGGAGGGGTCCGCCTCGATCTTCTCCCGCAGGCGGCGGATGTGGACCATCAGGGTGTTCTCATACCCCACCATGGGGCCGTCCCAGAGGGCGGCGCACAGGGCGTCGATGGTGACGATGTTCCCCCGGTTGTCCGCCAGCTTTTTCAGCAGGGAGAACTCCTTGGCGGTGAGGGAGACCTCCCCCTCCGGCCGGGTTACCGTGCCGGTCCCCCAGTGGACGGTGGCCGGGCCCAGGGGCAGGGTGTCGTCCGCCTGCCGCCCGCCATACACCCGGCGCAGAACCGCCCCCAGCCGCAGGAGCAGCTCCTGGGGGAGAAAGGGCTTTGTGATGTAGTCGTCCGCCCCCAGCCCCAGCCCCTGTAGCCGGGCGGCGTCCTCGTCCCGGGCGGACAGGTACAGTACCGGCACGTCCCCGAACTGCCGCAGCTCGGGCAGGAGGGAGAACCCGTCCCCGTCCGGGAGCATCACGTCCAGCAGCACCGCGTCCGGCCGCTGGGCCGCCATGGCCGCCCGGGCCTGGGCGCAGTCGGCGGCCTCCGCCACCTCATACCCCGCCCCGGTGAGCAGGCTGGCCACCATCCGCCGCAGCTCCGGCTCGTCGTCCACCAGTAAGATCCGTTGTCTCATATCCATCACCTGTCCTTAGGATACCACAGGTTTCCCTTCGGCGCACCCCCTGGGGGCAAAAAGTAAGGGAAACGTAAGGCGGCCTTCATGGGCGTGTAAGGTGAGAACGCTACAATAGGGGCATCTCACAAGGAGGTGTTTTCCCTATGGCAGATATCGTGCAGACCCGTGGCCTGTGCAAGCAGTACGGCAAGGTCCTGCGGGTCAATCACTTGGATTTGCAGGTCCCGGAGGGGGCTATCTACGGATTTCTCGGCCCCAACGGGGCGGGCAAGTCCACCACCCTGAAAATGATTCTGGGGCTGGTCCACCCCACGGCGGGGTCCATTTCCGTCTTTGGAAAAGAGATCAACGGGCACAACCGCCTGGGCATGCTCAAGCAGGTGGGCAGCCTCATTGAGAGCCCCAGCTACTACGGCCACCTCACCGGCGAGGAGAATCTAAAGGTGGTCCAGACCCTGCGGGGGGTGCCGGAGAAGGACGTATACGAGGTGCTGGAGATCGTCCGGCTGGAGGGACAGCGCAGCAAAAAGGTGGCCCACTACTCCCTGGGCATGAAGCAGCGGCTGGGGCTGGCCGCCGCCCTGCTGGGCTTTCCCCGGCTGCTGATTCTGGACGAGCCCATCAACGGCCTGGACCCGGCGGGCATCCAGGAGATGCGGGAGCTCATCTGCTCCCTGCCCGCCCAGTTCGGCATGACGGTGCTGGTGTCCAGCCACCTCCTGAGCGAGATCGACCAGATGGCCGACCACGTGGGCATCATCCGGGAGGGGGAGCTGGTCTTTCAGGACACCCTGGAGGCACTGCACCAGCACAGCCGCCACAACCTGGCTCTTCGCACCGGGGACAACGAGGGGGCCCTGAAGCTCCTCCACCAGAGCCGGGTCCCCTGCGCCCAGGAGGAGGACTATATCCTGCTCCCACGGCTGGACGACCCGGACGCGGCCAAGCTCATCCGGTACCTGATCGGACACGGGGTGGACGTGCTCCGGCTGGAGGAGCGGCAGAAGAGTCTGGAGGACATCTTCCTAAAACTCACCGGCGGAAAGGCGGCGAGCCTATGAGTACCTTAGTCCGTCTGGAATTTTACAAGTGCCGCCGGCGGCAGATTTTCCTCATCTGCGCCGGACTGCTGGGGGCCGAGCTGGTGTGGTTTGGGGTCTATCTGACCCGGCAGGACCCGGAGGACCTGCTCCAGGGCTGGATGCTCACCCTCTATAACCTAGCCATGGTGGACGCCATCCTGTTTCCCCTGGGCACCGCCGTCTTGGCCAGCCGCAACTGCGAGATTGAGCACAAGGGGACCACCCTGAAGCTGCTGGAGACGGTGACCACCCCGGGGCGGCTGTACGCCGCCAAGCTGATCTGGGGGGCGCTGGTGCTGGGGGCCGTCTCCCTGGTGCGGACCGTCCTCTTTGCGGCCCTGGGGATCGCAATGGGATTCCCGGGCGGCGTGCCCTGGAGCCGCTTTGCCTGGTTTACTCTCATTACCTGGGGGGTGTCCATGGTGCTCTTTTTTCTCCAGCAGGGGCTGTCTCTCCGCTTTGCCAACCAGGCCATCCCCCTGATCTGCGGCATCTTTGGCAGCTTTGCGGGCCTACTCTCCCTGCTGTTCCCGGTGGGCATTCAGCGGGTGATTCCCTGGGGGTACTACGGCCTGATGTCCCTGGCGGGGATGCACTGGGACGAGGCCACCCGGTTCACCGCCTTCTACTGGCGGGTCCCGGAGCCCCTGGACGTAGGGCTGCTTCTGGTGTGGGGAATTGTCTTTCTAATGGTGGGGCGGACCCTGTTCGTCCGAAAGGAGGTCTGATCATGCTGCTGCGTTCCATTCGGGCGGAGCTGATGAAGTGCCGGAGAAGCCCCGTGTGGCTGGCCTTCGTGGTGCTCCCCCTGTTCCCGGCCATTCTGGGGACGGTCAACTATCTGGGCAATCTGGAGGTGCTGGAGAGCCAGTGGTACAGCCTCTGGACCCAGCACGTGCTGTTTGCCTCCCTATTTTTCCTCCCCGCCCAGCTGGGGGTGTTCTGCGCCTGGCAGTGGCGGCTGGAGCACACGGACCACAACTGGAACCAGGCCATGACCGCCCCGGTCCCAGCCTGGGACCTGTATCTGGCCAAGCTCATCCTGGCGGCGGGGGTGTCTTTTCTGGCCCAGGCGGCCATCGGAGTGCTCTTTGTGATCTCCGGCAAACTGGCCGGGCTCACCGACCCGATTCCGCCGGAGCTGCCCGGCTGGCTGTTCTTCGGGGCCCTGGGCGGCGCGGCGGTGTGCGCTTTGCAGCTCTATCTGTCCCTGGTCATCCGGGCCTTTGCCATCCCGGTGGCCATCGCCCTGGTGGGGGGCATCGCCGGGCTGATGCTCACCTCCCAGGGGTTCGGGTACGCCTTTCCCTACTCCCTGCTGTGCCTGGGGATGCGGGCCAACAACCCCACGATGGCGCTGGATCTGGGGCCGTTTTTGCTGGGATGCGGGGTTTATGTTTTGGTGTTCTTTGCCCTGTCCGTCCGGTATCTGGCCCGGCGGGATGTGTCGGCGGGGTAGGTGGTTTTTGGGGGCTTTCGGGGAATTTCGCCGCCCCGGCGAAGGAGCAGGGTTCCGCCCTGCGGGGCGGGTTACTTTGCCCATGGCGGCTCGTCGTCGCAAAGTCCACTCCACTCCGTTTCCGCCCAACGGCGAAAACTGCGTTCGTTCCCTTGCTCCTCCTCTTCCCGGCGAACCCGTTTCGCTGGGCTTCGCCGGGAAGAGGAGGAGCAAGGGAGCGGGCACAGTTTTCGCCGCCAGGCGGAAATGGAGACAAGCGGACTCAAGGTGAATTGGCCCGAAGGGCCAAGAGAAGGTGGCCTGGGCCATTGCGACGACGAGCCGCCATGGGCAAAGTAGGTCGCCGCCCGCAGGCGGCGAAAATCTCCTGGTATATAGAAACCTCCTATTGACATTTTATTTAGACAACTGTAAAATATAGAAAAAGACAACTGTCTAAATAAACACAAAGGAGGGACGCGATATGAAACCGACCTATCCCCGCCTCCCCGACGCGGAGCTGGAGGTGATGAAGGCCCTGTGGTCTTTAGGGGACTACCCCGCCCACACCGGGGACATTGCCCAAAAGCTGGACAAGAGCTGGAAGGCCCCCACGCTGTTGAAGCTCCTCTCCCGCCTGGAGGAGCGAAGGTTTGTGGCGGGCACCAAGGAGGGGCGCGCCAACGCCTACACCCCCCTGGTGAAGGAGGCCGACTACCTCTCCAGCGAGAGCCGCTCCTTCCTGGAGCGCCTGCACGGGGGCTCCCTGTCCAGTCTGGTGGTCTCCCTGTACCCGGACACAAAACTGACCGAGGAGGACGTGGCCGCCCTGGAGCGGATCTTAGAGAAGGGGGAGAAGTGAGATGCTGGACAATTTAAGCGCGCTGGTAGAGAGCACGGTCGGTCTGAGTGTGTGTATCTTGGCTCTGCTGGTCCTGGGGCCTCTGCTGTCCAAGCGCTTTTCTCCCAAATGGCGCTATTATGCCTGGCTGTTGGCGGCACTGATCCCACCCATCGTCTCCGGACTTATTTCGGTGAGCCGCCCCGCTCTGATTCAGCTTCCGATTCCTCAGGTGGTGGAAGAAAACGCTTATGACCGGTACAATGCCCGTGATTGGGACAATGAGCACATCATGGAGGCAGGTGTCGGCAGCGGCGGCGGCGGCGCTACCGACATGCAGGGTCAGTGGTTCCGACACTACGTTCGATATGAAAATGAGGCGGGACAGACGGTAATCATTGAGGACAACGACTATGTCCGCAAGGTGACCGTGGGGGACGAGACCACCTACACCGTCCACTGGACGGGGGTGGCCTATGGGGCCTATCAGGCGGTGTCGGTCCTCGGCGTGGGTTTCGTGCTGGTCCGGTACTTCTGGAGCCGGAGGAACCTGCTCCGGATGAGCAGCCCGGCGGGGGAGGGGGACCAGCTGGCCCTGGAGGCGGCCCGCCGGCGGACCGGCTGTGACCGGGAGGCGGAGCTGTACCGCTGTTCCGATATTCACACCCCCATGCTGATGGGCTTTCGCCGCCCGGTGATCCTGCTCCCGGAGGACATCCCGGCGGGGAGCCTGGAGGCCGCCCTGGCCCATGAGCTGACCCATTTGAAGCACAGGGATACCTGGTACATGCTCCTGATGACCCTGGCCCGGTGTGTCCACTGGTTCAACCCCCTGGTGTGGCTGATGGTGCGCACGGCCCGGCGGGACATGGAGCTGTACTGTGACTATGACCTGCTGAACGGCCAGGGGGAGGAGGTCCGCCGGGCCTACGGCCGGGCCATCCTGGACCAGATGACCGGGCGGGACCGGGGCTTTTCCGGCCTCACCACCGGGTTTTCCGGCAGCAAGAAAGAGGTGTTCGCCCGGTTTCGGGCTATCATGGACACCGATCCCAAGCGAAAGGGGCGTGTGGTCTTGGTGCTGGCCGGGATGGCTGTCCTTCTGTCCGGGTCGCTGGTGGGCTGTCAGAGCCCGACTATTCCGGACGGGCGGAGGATGCTGGCTTGGGTTGTGGACGACTCCCGGGAGGATACGGTGACCTGTTATCCTCTGGACTGGTTCGGCCCCAAGGAGCTGGGGGCGGAGTCCCGGCTGTTGGCAGAACTGGAGGAACAGGGGTATGAATCGCTGGGGCCCGCCCAGCAAGTCCCGCTGGCCCCGGATGCCACATTTTCTTGCTATATGGGAAACCGGACCAATATCTACCCTGTAATCCGAAGCACTCTGTTTGCCACTTCAGGCGCTGGGGTGGGCGAACTGTGCGAAATCACTGTAGAGGACGGGGAGATTACGCACCTGATTAGGCGGGGCAGCCTGATGGCTGCTCTAAGCGGAGATCCGATGCTGGACTTCACCGGCTACTGCGGAGAGGTGTACGCCGCAGGCGGGGTAGGAGGGATCAATACTGTCTCTTGGAATGAAGAATCCTGCTGGGTGGACCCGTGTAATGACCTGGGACAGGACAGCGACCACACCGTATATATGCTGCCTTTGGCGGAGGGGTGTACCATTCAGGAGGGGCTGAGGGCCTACACTGTTGGCCTGTCCAGCGGGAACTATCCCGACCTATACCGCCTCACGCTGGTGGACGGGGCAGTGACCGCCATTGAAGGGGTCTGGCCGGAGGCTGAGAATACCGTGCCCCTCCCCACCGACCCGGAGGAGGAGACGCCTTCCAATCCGGAGAATATGCCCGAATATGACCCGGATTTTTACGGGGAGAACGGGGCGGAGGATATGCCGGAATATAACCCGGAGTTCTACGGGGAGTCCGGCGCCCAGCCCCTGGAGCCCAGCGGGAGCGGGACGGCGTAAAGGGTGGCCCAGTGTGCCGCCCCTACGGCGTATCCAGCACCGGGAGCGTTTGCTTGGTAAATCCAGGCGCGGGAATGAAACCGCAGCAGCGGCAATTTTTGCAGACCCAGGGCCCAGTGGCCCGGCGGGAGTTTAGATCGCCACTCAGATTTTGCGCGCCGGAAATTTTGCTCAACCTAACAGGTACGCGTCCCCCGTAATAGGGGTTTGGGGCCGACTCCCCCTGTCAGGGGGAGATGTCGCGGAGCGACAGAGGGGGTAGGGTAGGCGACTATGGGCACACTAGTGCCCATCGGAGCCGTCCCCAGCGGCGTTTTGGTGACTTTGCCGCCGAGGGCAAAGTCACTCGCCGCCCGCAGGCGGCGAAATCCCCTGCGAATATCCTCCTTTCTTGACAGTCCCATATAAACCAAGTACAATTTCCCTGGAGATAAAAACACAGGGCGGTTGGTAGTCCGTCCGCGGGCCGCGCTCCCGTCAGTAACCCTCCCTCCCGGGTCGTCCATTCTCCATATCTTTGGATATGGGAGGAAACTGAATATGGATCGGAATGAATGCCGTTTTACGGTGCTGTTCCAGCCCCCTTTTTGGGTGGGGATCGGGGAGCGGTGGACGGAGGAGGGCTATCAGGCCGCCCGGGTGGTGTTCGGGGCGGAGCCCTCGGACGCCCAGGTGTACCAGTGGGTGCTGACATTCTGGCACCGTCTGCCCTTCACCGCCGCGGATGCGGGGGAGCGGCCCAGAGCCGTTCCCGCCAACCCCAAGCGGCTCCAGCGGGAGGCGGCAAAGGCGGCACGGACCGCCGGAGCCTCCACCAAGGCCCAGGAGGCCCTCGCCTGCCAGCGGGAGGCGGACGGCCTGGAGCGCCGCGCCCGGCGCTCTGCCCAGAGGAGGGCGGAACAGGAGGAACAATTCCGGCTCCGGCAGCAGAAAAAGCGCGAAAAACGGCGCGGTCACTAGGACCGCGCCGTTTTGATAGGCTCAGATTAAATGACTCCGGCCAGCACCAGGGCAAACAGCACGAAGGTGGCCAGCAGGGCCAGAGCGAACAGCGCGAAGCCGGCGCTGAACTTCTTTCCCTGGCTGCTCTGAGAGGGGGGCACCACGCCGGAGCGGCGCAGAGCGCCCACCACCGGGGGATAGAGCAGCAGGGTGGCTGCCATGTTCATACCGCCCTTGGCCAGGTTGAAGGGGAGAAACACCGGCAGCAGCAGGTCGGCAATAGCCTGACGGGGCATCCCCTGATAGATGGGGGTGACCAGGTAGTTCCACAGAAGCATCACGATAACCAGACACACCACGCCGCAGGCCAGACCGATCACGGCCCCCTTCTTGGAGTGCATCTTCTTATAGATAAAGCAGGCGGTGCAGGAGAAGGAGCAGGTGGCCAAAACATTCATCAGGAAGCCCCAGGGGCCGGTGGTGCTGATGGTGATCATCTCAATGAAGGCCACCAGAATGGAAATAATGGCGGCGGCGAAGGGACCGAAGGTGAAGCCGCCGATGCAGATAATCACGTCCTTGAAGTCAAAGTCCAGAAAGCCGTATACGCTGGGCATGTTCTTGGACAGGAGCATCACGATGTAGGCGATGCCGGTGAGCATGGCGATGGATACCATGGTACGGGTATCCATCCGACTCCGGGCGGCCGGATGGGTCAGAGATGCGGGGGCGCCGGAGGTCACGGGCTCTAAGGTGGGAGAGGAGGGAACCGAGGCCTGGATGCCTCCCTCCCGCTTGTCGCGCAGGGTGGGGTTGGTCATGGATGGCATAAAAAACACTCCTTTTTGTTTTTGGTACCCCTGAAAGCTCAAGTCTTCCAGGTGCAAAAACAACAAAGGAGGTGCGCTTTCCGCGCGCCAAGGCGCACGGCTATTGTTTTGACACACATCTTCTTCCATCCGGACTGTAACCGTTGGTCCCGGAGTTTCACCGAGTCAGCGGACGCAATATCAGTTTCTGAGACTGCGTCCGGTCGCGGACTGTACCGCCAGTGGGGAATTTCACCCCGCCCTGAAGACTGTTCGTTCAGTTGTCCATGTCTCATTATACGCATTTTCCGGGAAAATGCAACCCCCTATTTTCAAAGCGGGGGACAGGAATGGAACAAACTTTCGATTTTCGTTGACTTCTCCGGCGTTTTGGGCTACAATGGCGGTACTTGATGGGAGAGGAGGGCTCCGGCGTGGGGGAGAAGGACACCTGCTGTTTTACCGGGCACCGGCCCAGCAAGCTGCCCTGGGGCACCCGGGAGGAGGACCCCCGCTGCGTGGACCTGAAGGGGCGGATTGCCGCCGCCCTGGAGGAGGAGTACGCCGCCGGGGTCCGGCACTTCATCTCCGGAATGGCCCGGGGGGCCGACCTGTACTTTGCCGAGGCGGTGCTGGCGCTGAAGGAGCGCCGCCCCGATGTGCTTCTGGAGTGCGCCCGCCCATGCGAGAGCCAGGCCGACCGCTGGCCGGAGGAGGAGCGGGCGCGGTACCAGTCCATCCTGGACCGGTGTGACTATGAGACGCTGGTTCAGCACCGGTACGACCGCTTCTGCATGATGCGCCGGAACCGGTACATGGTGGACCGGTCCGCCCGGCTGCTGGCCGTCTATGATGGCGAGCCCAAGGGCGGGACCGCCCAGACCCTGGCCTACGCCCTGCGGAAGGGGCTCCATGTCACCATATTAGAGCTGGAGTGAAACACTTGCCTATGAATACCTTGATGCACATCTGCTGTGCCCCCTGTGCCAACAGGCCCATCGACCTGCTGAGGTCGGAGGGGCTCTCCGTCGCCGGGTTCTGGTTCAACCCCAATATCCACCCCTATACCGAGTATCAGGCCCGGAAGCGCACCCTGGAGGAGTACTCCAAAGAGATCGGGATGAAGCTCATCATCGGCGGCTCCTATGACCTGCGCACCTTTATTACCAACGTGGCGGACAACATCGACGGCCGGTGCGCCTACTGCTACCGGGTGCGGATGGAGGAGACCGCCCGGTATGCCGCCGAAAACGGCTATGATTCCTTTACCACCTCCCTGCTCATCTCCCCCTACCAGAACCACGAGGCCATCCGGGCCACGGCCCAGGCCATGGGGGAGAAATACGGAGTGGAGTTTCTGTACCGGGACTTCCGCCCCCTGTTCCAGGCCGGGCAGGAGTTTGCCCGGGAGCACGGGTTTTACATGCAGAAATACTGCGGCTGTATCTTCAGCGAGGAGGACCGGTACATGGCCGCCAAGCGGAAGAAGAAGGCCAGGCAGGCCGCCGCCCAAACAACCGCGCAATAAACAACAGCAAGGGCCCCGCCGTTTCGGCGGGGCCCAAATCATTTTGGTCAGAGAAGAATCAGGCGGCTTCGGGTTCCGGAGCGGGGGCAATGTCGCCGGTGAGGGCGTCCATCAGGTCCACCACGGTGGCCCCGGCGGGGGGTTGGGTGGCGGGGGCGGTGCTGGTGCGCTGGTAGGTGCCGTCCATCTCCATGGTCATGGAGAGCTCCCCGGGCATCTGGAAGTCCATGAGCATCTCCATTTTGCTGCTCCGCATCTCTGCGGTCATGGTCAGGGCGGTTTCCTCAGAGTCGGCAATGGTCATCTCCAGGCCGTAGCCGTTCACTTGTCCGCCGCTGGTGTAGAGCTGGAAGGAGACCAGGACGCTGGCGCCGTCCTCGCTCAGGTCGATGGGGGTGCTGGTGTAGGTGGAACCGGAGCGCTCAAAGGCGCTGTCAGCCAGGATGTAGTTAAAGAGGTCCAGGTAGTCCTTGGTGGTGAATTCGCTGGTGAGGGGGAGAGCGTCGCTTTTCAGAATTTCCTCCAGGGCCTGGGCAAAGGTCATGTCCTCGGCGGCGCTGGCGGTGTCCAGAGCGATGAGCTCCTCGTAAAAGCCGGGGCCGTATATGGCGTCATACAGCTCCTTCATGTTCAGGCTGTACCAGGTGTCCGAGGCGGAGATAGCCTGGGACTGGAAGTAGAACGCGCCGGTTTCCACATCACAGCGCAAAGCCAGGTCCAGATTGGGCAGAGCGAATGTCAGGTCGCTCATATCCGCGTTGATGGCCAGGTCGGCGTCAAACTGGAGAGCGGTTTGGCTGGTGATCATGTTGTAGTCCCCGCTCACATCCACAGTGTCAAAAGTATCCGACATGGCCAGGGTCAGAGAGCCATCTACCCGGTAGGTGCCCTGGCTGTACTGGTCGGCGTAGTCCAGATACTGGTCCATGAGCTCGTAGGTCTCGGTGTTTTCCGCCAGAATGGCCTCCACGTCGTCGATAATGACGGTGGAGGTCTCCCCGTCCCAGGCCACCCGGTAGCCCAGGGCGTCGGCCACCAGGCCCACGGGGATGTAGGTGCGGCTGGTGGCGGCGTCAATATAGGGGGCCGTGTCAGTGGTGTAGTCCTCCAATACCTGGACCAGGTCTCCGTGGGGACCGGCGGTGGTGTTCCCCTCGTACTGGACCGAGATGGTATTGGAGCCGATGGCCATCTGGACGGTCAGATCCCCCTGTGCCTGCTCCCCCTGGAAATTGATATAGGTCACGTCGGGCTTGACGGCGGTCACCGTCCGGGCCTCGCCGTCCCAGGTAATCTGGTCGGCGGGGAAGCCCAGGGCCTCAAAGGTGGCCGCCATGGGCAGGAAGGAGCGGCCGTCCTTCAGCACCGGGGCCGCGTCGGAAAAGGTGACCGGCTCCCCGTTGACCAGCAGGGAGAAGTCCCCCTCGTCGGCGGCCAGGGACGGGGTGCACAGCAGGGCGGCCAGCATGCCGCCGCACAGAATGGGGCGCAGAAATTGCTTCATGTGGATTCCTCCTTATCAAATAGCTGGATGATGCGAGCGTCCGGGCCCGGCTCGGTCTGGATTGCTCCCAGACCCCCTGAGAGACTCGGTTTTGATAAAATCATCATATTCCCTTTTTCGGAAAAATGCAAGGAAAAGGCGGGGGTTTTCAAGTTGATTTTGTGCTTTGCGCAAAAAAGGAGCCCCGCCGTCTGGCGGGACCCTCTCTGTAAAACATAATCGGCTGTGGAGCGAAGGGCTCAGAGTTCGCTGACGGGAGTGGTGAGCAGTTCCCACAGGTCCACAACGGTGGCGCCGGCGGGGGGCTCGGTTTCGGGAGCGGTGCTGGAGGGCCGGTAGGTGCCGTCCATCTCCATGGTCATGCCGGCCATTTCCATGAGAAGGCTCATGTCGTCCCCCTTCATCTCCATGGTCATGGTCATTTCCATGCCGGTGGTTTCCGAGGCGGTCATCTCCATGCCATAGCCGTTTACCTGGCCGCCGCTGGTGTACAGATGGAAGAGGATGGTGACGCCGTCCTGTTCCAGGGTGCTGGTGTAGGTGGAGCCGGACTTCTGGAAGTGGCTGTCACCCAGCAGCTGGTTAAGGGCCTCCAGGTAGTCGGAGGTGGTGGCGGTGCTGGTGAGGGTCAGGGTGTCGCTCTTCAAAAGCTCCTCCAGGGTTTGGGCGAAGGCAGCCTCCTGGCTGGCGGTGCTCAGGGCGATCAGCTCCTCATAGAAGCCGGGGCCGTAGGCCTCGTCGTATACCGCCTTCATGTCCAGGCTGTACCACTGGTCGGGGATCTGGAACTCCACGGACTCCCCGTTGACCTGGACGTTGTTGTTCATCAGCTGTTCCAGGTCCTCGGACTGGAAATACAGATAGAGCATGCCGGTGTCCAGATCGGCCCGCACGTCCAGGTTCATGTCGGTGGGGGAGATGGGGGCGCCCATGATGGTGCCGCCGATGCTCATGTCCATAGCGAACTGCATGGCGGTCTGGTTGGTGACCATGCTGTAGTTGCCGCCCACTGTGTTGATGATCTCTGTCGTGTATTCCTCGGAACCATCTGCTGAGGTGGTGGTCCCCTCAGAGGGCATGGTGAGCAGATAAGAGCCCTCCACCTGATAGTTGCCCTGGGAATACTTTCGGGCGTAGTCCAGGTACTGGTCCATGCGCTCATAGGTCTCGGTATTCTCCGCCAGGATGGCGTCCACATCGTCGATGATGACGGTGGAGGTCTCTCCATCCCAGGCCACCCGGTAGCCCAGGGCGTCGGCCACCAGGCCCACAGGGATGTAGGTGCGGCTGGTGGCGGCGTCAATATAAGGGGCCGCGTCCGTTTCGATAGAGACTCCAGCCTCCGCACCGGCCTGCGTTACTTGAATTGCGTTTTTGCCAATGGTCAGGGAGATGGTGGTTCCATCCTTAGAGGCGGCGGCAGTCTGAGTGTCGCTGTCCCAGGTCATATCCTCTGCGGGAAAACCCAGGGCCTCAAAGGTGGCCGCCATGGGCAGGAAGGAGCGGCCGTCCTTCAGCACCGGGGCGGCGTCGGTGAAAGTCACCGGCTCTCCGTTCACCAGCAGGGAGAAGTCCCCCTGCTCCGCGGCCAGGGACGGGGTGCACAGCAGGGCGGCCAGCACGCCGCCGCACAGGATGGGGCGTAAGATCTTTTTCATAGCGGTACATCCTCCTTTTGAAGTTGGGGCTCGGCGGGCGAGCGCTGGGAGGCCGCCGGCCAAAATATCGAATATCGCTATTTATAGGTTTATTGTAGCGCACGGTGACAGAAAAGTCAAGAGACAGACCTGTTTTTTTTGTTCGGGAGCGACAAAAAAGATGGGGGATGCGGGCCGCCGGAGCTCCAGGACAGGAAAAAACCGCGGTCCAGAGGAAGGACCGCGGGCAGTTACAAAAAATATTCTGAAAAATAGGGGAGAGGGCTTGACAAAAAATTGCCAGGCATGGTACAATAAAATGCTTTTATGTCCCTGTGTGAAAGGGCCACTTCCCCTTTTAAACTGGAGCCAGTGTAACACAGGTTTCGGGAAAAGGCAAGGCACATGCAGGGAAATTTATCAACGCGTCCGGGCGTTCGGAAAGCGGCCCTCCCCCCGGAATTGTAGGTTTTATACAAAGCGAAGGGCAGTTTTCCCGGCGAACGGACCGGAAAAACTGGAGATCCACCCGTTCAGTGCAGAAGAAAGCGAGTTGATTTTTTAGCATGGTCGTAAAGGACGTAATGTATGGCAAGACAAAGCGCAAGAGCTTTGCCCGGTACCAGGAGATCCTGGACATGCCCAACCTGCTGGAGGTCCAGAAGAACTCCTACCAGTGGTTCCTGGACACCGGATTGCGGGAGGTGTTCCGGGATGTAGAGGCCATCACCGACTACGCCGGCAACCTGGAGCTGAGCTTCATCGACTACTCCATGGACGAGAAGCCCAAGTACGACGTGGAGGAGTGCAAGGCCCGGGACGCCACCTACGCCGCCCCCATCAAGGTGAAGGTCCGCCTGCGCAACAAGGAGACCGAGGAGATCAAGGAGCAGGAGATCTTCATGGGCGACTTCCCCATTATGACCAACTCCGGCACCTTTGTCATCAACGGCGCCGAGCGCGTCATCGTCTCCCAGATCACCCGCTCCCCCGGCATGTACTTCACCGACACGGCGGACAAGGCGGACAACCACACCTACGGCACCACCGTCATCCCCTACCGGGGCGCCTGGCTGGAGTATGAGACCGACCTGTCCAACGTGTTCTATGTGCGCATCGACAAGAACCGCAAGCTGCCCATCACCTGTCTGATCCGCGCCGTGGGTCCCAAGACCGACGCAGAGATCATTGAGATGTTCGGCGAGGACGAGCGCATCCTGGCCACCATGGAGAAGGACCCCTGCAAGACCTATGAGGAGGCCATGCTGGAGATCTATCGGAAGCTCCGCCCCGGCGAGCCCCCCACGATGGACTCCGCCGAAACCCTTCTGAACGCCACCTTCTACGACCCCCGCCGGTACGACCTGTCCGCCGTGGGCCGCTATAAGTTCAATAAGAAGATGGCCCTGTGGACCCGTCTGTCCGGCCGCACCCTGGCCCTGCCCGTGGCCGATCCCCGTACCGGCGAGATCATTGCCGAGGCCGGGGAGACCCTCACCCGGGAGCGCGCCAAGGAGCTGGACAACGCCGGCGTGAATGAGGCCGTTCTGGACGTGGACGGCAAGCAGGTGAAGGTGTTCGCCAACAACATGGTGGACATGAAGAACTTTGTGGACTTCGATCCCGAGGCCTGCGGCGTCACGGAGATGGTCTCCTTCCCGGTGCTGTGCCAGCTGCTGGACCGCCGGGAGGCCGAGGGCCTGTCCGACGAGGACTTCCAGGACCTGGTGAAGGAGAATCTGGACAACCTGATTCCCAAGCACATCACCGCCGAGGACATCATGGCCTCCATCAACTACCTGAACTGCCTGGCCCACGGGGTGGGCACCCCCGACGACATCGACCACCTGGGCAACCGCCGCCTGCGCTGCGTGGGCGAGCTGATCCAGAACCAGTTCCGCATCGGCTTCAGCCGCATGGAGCGGGTCATCCGGGAGCGCATGACCACCCAGGACCTGGATGTGGTCACCCCCCAGAGCCTCATCAATATCCGCCCCGTCACCGCCGCCATCAAGGAGTTCTTCGGCTCCTCCCCCCTGAGCCAGTTCATGGACCAGACCAACCCCCTGGCCGAGCTGACCCACAAGCGCCGCCTGTCCGCTCTGGGCCCCGGCGGTCTGAGCCGTGACCGGGCCTCCTTCGACGTGCGAGACGT
>JABLTR010056793.1_pt1 | contig 17066 bp, 13 predicted proteins | sample 7160071 | NCBI WGS metagenome assembly JABLTR01 (sample SAMN14651230, study PRJNA627086) | human gut metagenome | isolation source: feces | host: Homo sapiens
GGAGCAGGCGGGCGGCTCGCCCAGGGCCTTGGTGCCGAAGGCGGACGTCGGCTCGTAGTTTTCAACGAAGGCCGCCTGCAGGTTCGGATGATCCATAAAGGTGGAGAGCTTGTAGTCCAGCAGGTTGTTGTTGAGCGGCTTGCCGGTCTTCGCGTCGAAGATCAGCTGCTCGGTCAGGCCGTAGCCGATGCCCATCGACATACCGCCGTGGACCTGTCCTTCGGCGAGCGCGGGGTTGATGAGCTTGCCGCAGTCGTGGACGTTCAGGATGTTCAGCAGCTTGACCTTGCACATCGGGATGTCGACCTCGACCTCGGCAAACGTGCAGCCGAAGGAATAGGCGTTGTTGCGGATGGTGTAGGTGGACTCCGCGGTGATATGCTCGGAATGGACGGGGTTATACTGCGCGGTCATCGCCAGCTCGGACAGGCTCATCAGCACGCGGTTATCCGGCACGCGGACGATATTGGAGTCGATGATGTCGAGGTTGTCTACCGTCTGCCGCGTGACCTCGCAGGCATAGTCGAGAATTTTCTTTTTGAGCATTCCGGCGGTCTGACGGATGGAGAAGCCCGCAACATAGGTCTGCCGGGAGGCATAGGCGCCGAGGCCGGTGGGGGTGATGTCTGTGTCCTGACAGGACACAACGTGAACTTTCTTGTAATCGGAAAGGCCGAGCGCTTCCGCGGTCATCTGGGCGTAGGCGGTGTCCGCGCCCTGGCCGATCTCCGTCTCGCCGCACTGCATGGTGACGGTGCCGTCGAGATTCAGCTGCATCCGGTTGGACGAGGTCTCGAGCGAGATGGGGAAGACCGCCGTGTTGTACCAGAACGTCGCCACGCCGACGCCCCGGCGGATCGGGCCGGATTCGTGCGCGTAGGCTTCGCGCTTCCTGTCGTAGTCGAACAGCTCTTTGCCCTTCGCGAGGCATTCGCGGAAGGAGTCAGTATGGTTTTCGTTCTTCGAGAAGCCGTCGACATAGCCCTTCGGCATCAGGTTTTTCCAGCGGTATTCCAGCGGCGTCATGCCGACGGCCGCGGCGCACTCGTCGGCGTGCGATTCATCGGCAAACGAGGCCTGCGGCATGCCGTAGCCGCGCATGGCGCCCGCCGCCGGGATATTGGTGAAAACGGTATAGGCGTCGCCCTCAAAATTGGGGCAGGGATAGTGCTGGTTGAACGAGCCGAGCGCCTTGGCCACGATGGAATGGCCGTGCGAGGCGTAGGAGCCCTGATTCGAGAAGCACTCCACCTTGCGCGCCGCGATCGAGCCGTCCTTGCGCAGCCACGAGATCATGTGGACGCGGATGGCGTGGCGGACGCGGTTGGAGACGAAGGTCTCCTCGCGCGAACAGTCGAACTTGACGGCGCGGCCATTGACCTGCTCACAGCACCAGGCGCACAGCGGCTCATAAAGGGCATCCTGCTTGTTGCCGAAGCCGCCGCCGATATACGGCTTGATGATGCGGATGTCCGCCCACGGGCGGCCCAGCGCCTGCCCGACGATACGCCGGACGATGTGCGGGATCTGTGTGGAGCTCGTCAGGATGAGGCGGCCGTTTTCGCCGTAGCAGAAGCAGCCGTGGTTTTCAATGTGACAGTGCTGCACGGTGGGCGTATTGTACCAGCCCTCGACGCGAATCAGGCCCGGCTCCTGAATGGCCTCCTGATAGTTGCCTGCGGCGGCCGTGGTGTGCTTCAGAATGTTGTTCGGATAATTCTCGTGGAGCTGCGGCGCGCCGTCCTTCATCGCTTCCTGCACGTCCAGCACGAACGGCAGCTCCTCATATTCCACCTGAATGGCCCGCACGGCCTGCATCGCCGCGACCTCGTTCTCCGCGATGACCGCGCAGACATCATCGCCGTAATAGCGCACGTGCCGGTTCAGCAGGTGCCGGTCGGCCACGTCCTGATGCCCCGGATCCATCGACCACGGGTGGCCTGCCGTGGGGAACGGGCGGTCCGGCGCGTCAAAGCATGTCAGGATCTTCACCACGCCGGGGATCTGCTCCGCCGCCGACGTGTCCACGGATTTGACGAAGCCGTGCGCGATCGTCGAGTGCTTCACCCGAACGATCAGCGCGTCGCTCGGGGCCAGATCGTCGTAGTATTTTGTCCGCCCGGTCGCCTTGTCAAAGGCGTCGACGCGGATCTCACTCTTCCCCGTGATTGCCATCGCTGCTCAACCTCCATACGTTTCATAGATGCCGGAAAACGCGGCGGATGCGCGTTTTCCCCTTTTGATTTGTTCCCATTGTATCACAAGCGCCGGGGAACGCAAAGAGAAATCGTTATCTTAATTACGAAATAACGCATTTTTTCGAAACTGCCGAAAATTTTGTGCCATTCTTGCAGTTATGCCCAAAAATGGGTATACTGCTTTGTAGAAACTGACAAGGAGGTCTCACCCATGGAACACGACCCTTCGCTCGGCTGTCTCGTGATGGCGGCGGGCAGCGGGCGGCGCTTCGGCGGCAACAAGCTGGCCGCCGATCTGGACGGCAAGACGCTCATCCGCCGCGCGCTCGAGGCGGTGCCCGCCGCGCAGTTCACCGCGGTCACGGTGGTGAGCCAGTATGAGGACATTGAGGAGCTGGCCGGGCAGTTTGGCTTTGCGGCAATCCACAACGACCGGCCCGACCTCGGCCTCAGCCATACCATCCGGCTCGGCACCGAGGCGATGCGCACTTGCGACGGCATCTTATATATGGTGGCCGACCAGCCGAAGCTCTGCCAGGAGACGGTCGCGCGCCTTGTGGAGGTTTTCCGGCAGCACCCGGATAAGATCGTCGGCGCGGGCCATGAGGGCCGGCGCGGCAACCCGAATCTGTTTCCGGCGAGATTTTTCTCCGAGTTGATGGCCATCACCGGCGACCACGGCGGCAGCTCCGTTATCCGCGCGCACGAAGAAGCCTTCCTGCTCGTGGAGACCGATCCGGCCGAGCTCTTCGACTGCGACACGCCGGAGGCGCTCGAATCGCTCCGATGACCCGTGAGACCCGAAAATACACGGCGCCGCGCATCCTGCCCGGATGCGCGGCGCTGTTGTGATTCCATACTTGGGCAGCACCACACAATTGCGTCGGCGCGCTTCGCCGGATCTTTTCCGCCAATTCTGCGGTTTGAAAAACTTGAGATACATAAAGTATATCTGCGTTTTCCAAACCTTGCCTTGACGAAAAACTTCTCGCCGAATCTGCTTGCCGAATTGTGCGATGCTGCCTAAAATTTTGTTAGCTTTACAAACACTTTGTTGATTTTCCCCAAGATTGCGTACAAACTTTTTTGCAGATTTGCGGTCCGGTTTGCATTTACTTGAATTGTAAAATATGCTACAATAAAGCCATTATAAGGTGTTCGCAGCCTGAAAAGAAAGGATGACAGCCTTGGAAACTGTTTGCGCGATCGAATTGAGACACATCACCAAACGTTTTGGCTCTGTTGTCGCCAACGACGGGATCGACCTGACGATCAATTACGGCGAGATTCTGTCCCTGCTCGGCGAAAACGGCAGCGGCAAGACCACGCTGATGAATATGCTCGCAGGCATCTACTTCCCGGATGACGGCGAGATCCTGATTGGCGGGAAGCCGGTCTCGATCCGAAGCCCGAAGGACGCATTCGACAACAAGATCGGCATGATCCACCAGCATTATAAGCTGATCGACGTATTCACCGCCGCGGAAAATATCGTCCTCGGCCTCCACGAGGGGCAGAAGCTCGACATGGCCGCGACCAACAAAAAGGTCCAGGAGATCTGCGACCGGTACGGATTCGACATCGACCCGACCCAGAAGATCTACGACATGTCCGTCTCGCAGAAGCAGACCGTCGAGATCGTCAAGGTCCTCTACCGCGGCGCTGACGTCCTGATCCTCGACGAGCCGACCGCTGTTCTGACCCCGCAGGAGACGGACAAGCTCTTTCAGGTCCTGCGCAACATGCGCGCCGACGGCAAGGCCATCATCATCATTACCCACAAGCTGCACGAGGTCATGGCCCTGTCCGACAAGGTCGCCGTCCTGCGCAAGGGCAAGTACATCGGCACGGTCAACACCGCAGAGACGAACCCGCAGGCCCTGACCGACATGATGGTCGGCCGCGCGGTCGCCCTGAACATCGACCGGCCCCGGTATGAAAACCCCGTGCCGCGCCTCGCGGTGCAGCACCTCACGTGTCTCGACGCCGAGGGCGTGAAAAAGCTCGACGACGTGACGTTCACCGCCATGGGCGGCGAGATCCTCGGCATCGCGGGCATCGCCGGCTCCGGCCAGAAGGAACTGCTCGAGGCCATCGCGGGCCTGCATCCCGCGGTCTCCGGCGCGTCCATCGTCTATACCCCGGTCGACGGCCAGCCGCGCGAGATCATCGGCAAGACGCCGATGCAGATCAAAAAGGCGGGCGTCGCCCTTGCCTTCGTCCCGGAAGACCGGCTCGGCATGGGCCTGGTCGGCTCGATGGGCATGACGGGCAACATGATGCTCCGCTCCTGGCGCAAGGGCAAGAGCGCCTTTGTCAACCGCAAGGACCCGAACGAGCTGGCCCTGCAGGTCTGGAAAGAGCTGGAGGTCGTCACGCCGAGCGCAGACTATCCCGTCCGGCGCCTCTCCGGCGGCAACGTGCAGAAGGTGCTCGTCGGCCGCGAGATCGCGTCCAGCCCCTCGGTGCTCATGAGCGCCTACGCCGTGCGCGGCCTCGACATCAACACCTCCTATACCATCTATAACCTTATGACCGAACAGAAGATGCGCGGCGCAGCCGTCATCTACGTCGGTGAAGACCTCGACGTGCTGCTCGAGCTCTGCGACCGGATCCTCGTCCTCTGCGGCGGCAAGGTGTCCGGCATCGTCGACGGCCGGGCCGTCACGAAGGAAGAGATCGGTCTCATGATGACCAAGGTCGGCGGGAAGGAGGAAGCATAATGCATCACAACGAAACAAAGACGCCCCTGATCCGTCTCGCCAAGCGCGGGATGATGGAGCCGTGGAAGGCCTGGTGCATCCGCGTGGGCTCCATCCTCGTGGCGCTGCTCCTGGGCGGACTGGTCATGTCCATCGCCCTGCCGGAGGGCGCGAACATCTTCTCCGCCTACGGCACGATCATTGAGGGCGCGCTCGGCAAAAAGACCGCCATCCGTCAGACCATCAAGCTGGCTGTGCCGCTGCTCGGTACGGCGCTGGCCATCGCCCCGTGCTTCAAGATGCGCTTCTGGAACATCGGCGCCGAGGGCCAGATCACGGCGGGCGCCATGGCCGCGTCCTATTTCGCGCTGTACTGTTACGACAAGATGTCCTCTCCGGTGCTGCTGATCGTCATGGGCGTGTCCGCGGCGCTGCTCGGCGGCATCTGGGCGTTCATCCCCGGCTTCTTCAAGGCCAAGTGGAACACGAACGAAACGCTCTTCACCCTCATGATGAACTACATCATGATCGGCATTGTCCGCTGGCTCAAGGGTGGTCCGTGGGAAGGCCGTCCCGGCTCGCAGATCATCCCGAACTTTGACAAGGCCGCTGTCCTGCCGAAGGTCTTCGGCGTCCACTGCGGCTGGATCATCGTGCTGGTGCTGGTCGTGTTCATGCACATCTACATGCGATACACCAAGCACGGCTATGAGATCGCCGTCATCGGCGACTCGGTCAACACCGCGCGCTATGCCGGCATGAACGTCGGCCGCATCATGATGCGCACCATGTTCCTCTCCGGCGCGATCTGCGGCCTAGTCGGCTTCATGGTCGCCTCCGGTGCGAACATGACCCTGTCCGATACCGTCGCGGCCGGCAACGGCTTCACGGCCATCACCGTCGCCTGGCTCTCGCAGCTCAATGCCTTTGCCATGATCGTCATTTCGCTCATGCTCGCCATCCTGTCCAAGGGTGCCGAGACGCTGCAGACCCGCCTCATGGTGCCGACGTCGATCTCCGACATCATCACCGGCATCCTGCTGTTCTGCATGCTCGGCTGCGAGTTCTTCATCAATTATCAGATCATCTTCCGCGGCAAGTCCAGTGCAAAGGAGGGCGCAAAGGTATGATGAATACGATCATTTCCCTGATCGCGGCTGCCGTCACATTCGGCACCGTTCTGATGTACGGCACGCTGGGCGAAGTCCTCACCGAGCGCTCCGGCAACCTCAACCTCGGCGTCGAGGGCATCATGTTCATGGGCGGCGCGTTTGGTCTCGGCGGTGTGTTCTACTATGAGCAGGCCGTCGGCGAGGCCAATTCGAGCGCAGCCGTCGCGCTGCTCATCGCGCTGGCCTCGGCCTTCGCAGCGGGCGCGATCGCCTCGCTGATCTTCTCGTTCCTGACCATCACGCTCCGCGCGAACCAGAACGTCACCGGCCTCGCCCTCACCATCTTCGGCACGGGCGTCGGCCAGTTCACCGGCGAATATATGCGCGTCCATCAGGGCGGCTATGTCGCCCTGAGCAACCACCTCAAGGAGTTCTTCTCCAAGTCCATCTTCCCGCAGGGCCTGCAGAACATCCCCGTCGCGGGCAAGCTGCTGTTCAGCCACAGCCTGTTCTTCTATCTGGCGCTCGTGCTGGCGGTCATCATGTGGTGGTTCCTGTATAAGACCCGTACCGGCCTGCACCTCCGCTCCGTCGGCGAAAATCCCGCCACGGCGGACGCCGCGGGCATCAACGTCACGAAGTTCAAATACCTCTCCACGATCATCGGCGGCGGCATCTCCGCCATCGGCGGCATGGTCTACATCGTGACGACCGCGGGCTGCGTCTGGAACCACGAGGGCCTCTCCGGCGTCGGCTGGCTGGCCGTCGCACTGGTCATCTTCTGCATGTGGCATCCGCTGTCGGCGATCTGGGGTTCGATCTTCTTCGGCGCGCTGATGATCCTGTATCTCCGCCTGATCATCCCCTTTATCCCGACCCAGCTCTATAAGATCCTGCCGTATCTCGTCACGGTCATCGTGCTGGTCATCTCCAGCATGCGCAACAACAAGGAAAAGCAGCCGCCCGCCTCTCTGGGCCTGCCATATTTCCGCGAGGATCGTTAAACATCAAACAAGGACGCTGCCGCCCGGCAGCGTCCTTGTTCATTTCCCCGCCGCATCGCTTGTAGGGGCGGACGCCCCTGTCCGCCCTCGTCCCCGCCGCAGCGGCTTGCCTCCCCTGAAAGGGGAGGCGGCACGGCACAGCCGTGACGGAGAGGTCGACGGGCGGCCAATGGTCGCCCCTACAAGCCACATTGAAAACTTTATATCGTACAGAAAAACACCGCCCTCCCGGGCGGTGTTCGTCGATTTTATCCCTGATAGGTGGCTGCGCCGGTGCGCTTGTGCTCCGAGCGCTTGTGGAACCGGTCGATGACCGCAAGGTCAGCTTCCTCGCCTTCGCCGGTCAGGAGGAAGCGGTCGATCGCCGCGTAGGTCACGCCCATCTCGGCTTCGTCGGTCTGCCCCTCGAAGAGGCCGGCGGACGGCGCCTTGTCGATGATGCTCTGCGGCGCGTTCAGATAGCGGAGGAACTCGTAGATCTCGGTGACGGTCAGATCGGCGATCGGGTTGAGATCGTATGCGCCGTCGCCCCATTTTGTGAAGTAGCCCATGTACGCCTCGGAGCGGTTGCCTGTTCCGGCGACGAGACGGCCCTCCGCCGCGGCCACGGCGTAGACCGTCGCCATCCGGAGGCGCGGGTTGATGTTGGTCAGGGCCTGCTGGTTCAGCTCCGTCACCTGACTGAGCGCCTTGACCAGCGTCTGCTTCGTCTCGGTGATGTCGACGGTGCGGTTTTCAATGCCAAACTGCTTCGCCACCTCGCCGCCGTCGTCCATGTCAATGCCGAAGTTCCGCTTCGACTCGCATGGCATCATGATGCCGACGGTGTTGTCACACGCCTTTTTGCAGAGGATCCCGACGAGGGCGGAATCCTTGCCGCCGGAGTTGCCGAAAACAATGCCCTTCGCACCGGACTTGCTCAGCACGTCCTGGATGAATGCCACCCGTTTTTCCAATTCTACCGCATAATCACGCATGGTATTACGCCTCCTTGGTCGTTTTTTCTATCTTACGCCATGTTGTGGGCGCTGTCAATTTCTTTTCCGACGAAATTGACAGCTTTTCCCGCCTGTGATATGATAAAATCGAGAAAACGGAAGGAGACTGCTCATGTTATCGATCCTCCTCATCGCAGCCGGGGCCATCCTGGAGACGCTGTTCATCATGCAGTCCTACCGGCGGCGCGACGTCGCGAGCATCATCCTGAAGACGACGGCCTCGCTGCTGTTCGTCCTGCTCGGCATCCACTGCACGCGCCTGCGCGGACAGAGCGTCTATGCGCTCTATGTCGTCATCGGTCTGGCGCTCGGGATGCTGGGCGACCTGCTGCTCGCGCTGCGCTATCTAAGCAAGAAAACGCACGACCTCTGCTTCGTCTCCGGCACGCTCGCGTTCTTTGCCGGTCACGTGCTCTACATCCTCGCCGTGCTCACGGCTGCCCCGCGGGCCTGGACCTATGCCATTCCGATCACGCTCGTCGCGCTGGCCGTCGCGGGCTTCTATTCCCATGCAATGGAGGTCAAGGCTGGGAAGATCATGCCGCTCGGCGTGATCTATATCGGGTGTGTGATCTTCGTCGCGGCCTGTTCGCTGACCGGCGTGCTGCTGACGAGTGATCGCGCACTGTTCATGTTCTTCCTCGGCGGCCTCTGCTTCAGTCTGAGCGACAATATGCTCGTCGTGCTCTCCTTCGGCCGGAACGACAGCCCCTATCGCAATGCCGTCCTCCACGTGCTCTATTACATGGCCCAGGTCTTCATCGCCCTGAGCATCCTCTTCTACACACCATGAGGCTCAAAACTATTGAAAATACTGGACTCTACTCTGGGTAGAGCCCGATTCTCGCGAATAGAAACCCCGCCTTTCCGGACAGGAGAGGCGGCGTTCTGCTTTTTCGGGAGACTTTTTCACGATCCTGCCTTACACTGGATACAAACAAGGACCGCTTCTTGCGCAAGGGGGAATGGATCATGAAAAAACTCATCCTGTTCGGCGATTCGATCATGAAGGGCGTCACGTTCAACGGCAGCGGCTACCACCTCTGCCCGGACCATGACCTGCCGCAGCTCGCCGCGCGCGGCATCGAGATCGAGAACCACACGAAGATGGGCGCGACGATCGGCGACGGTCTGCGCGCGATGGACAAATACCTGACCGGCTGCGACAGCCAGACGACCGTCCTGCTCGGCTACGGCGGCAACGACTGCGACTACGACTGGCAGGCCATCTCCGAGGCCCCGTCGGCCGAGCACAGTCCGAAGACCGCGCCGGACGCCTACATCGAGGGCATGCGCCGCGCCATCCGCAAGGCGCAGGACGCGGGCGCGATGGTCGCCGTGGCGTCGCTCGTGCCGCTGGACGCCGACCGCTATCTGCAATTCATCAGCAAAAACCGCGACGGGAAAAATATCCTCTCGTGGCTCGGCGACGCCGCGCATCTCTACCGCTGGCAGGAATATTACAACGCGCTGACCGTGCAGATGGCGCGGGCCTTCGGCTGCCGCCTTGTCGACCTGCGGACGGCCTTCTTGCAGAGCCGCAATTTCCTCGACCTGCTCTGCCCCGACGGCATCCACCCGACCGACAGCGGCTATGCCCTCGCGCATAAGACCATGGCAGCCGCGATGTATTGAGCAAAAAACCCCCGGAGTTCCAGCAGGAACTCCGGGGGCTGCATTTTTGAAAGAATCATCCGCGCTTTCGGAACGTATTCGCAAAACGCCGTCTGCCCGCCATCATCAAGATAGCGTGCGGCGTTGTAAAATTCCAAATGGCCAAATTGTGACCCAGTGAAACGGTCAAAATTTGGAAAGGAAGAAGAAGGCTGCGGATATGGAGTTTTCGCCGCCCCGGCGGAAACGGAATGGAGCTGGCTTCTTCTGACGCCGCGGCGGTTCTTTTCTTTCTCAAAGAAGAGAAAGAAAAGAATGGGGGCGCAAAGAAACCGGGCGACCAATGGTCTCCCCGATGAAGATCTTTATTCAACGCAGCTGTGGGCGCGATACCCCTGTGCCATCGCGTCCCAGACGGAGTCGAAGCGCACGGCGTTCTTCTCCGACGGACAGCTGTGACAGGTCGAGACGTGGAAGATCTGCGAATTGACGTTGCCGATGTAGACCTCGGCGGCGTCCCGGATCGTGGGATTCAGCTGCGCTTCCGTCGCGCTGCGCTCGGTCTCGAACGTGACGTTCCGCCCGTCGCTGACCGCGTGGATGACGCCCTGCAGGTCGGTACGGAAGACCTGCGCGTCCGCGTCCCGCAGACGGCTGAGCGCCGCCTCGGTCGGATGTCCGTAGGAGTTGTCCGTGCCGACGGAGATGACGGCGTCGTCCGGCATGACCTCGCGCAGGAAGACATAGCCCGTCGATCCGGCGCTGCCGTGGTGCCCGACCTTGAGGACCGTTGCGTCCAGCCGCGCGCCGGACTCGACCAGCTCATCCTCCGCTGTGATGCCCATGTCCCCGGTGAAGAGGAAGCTCGTCTCGCCATAGTCGACGCGCAGAACGATGGAGTTTTCGTTGTTGTTTTCATAGTCGCGCAGCGGGCCGAGCACGGTGATCTCCGCCTCGCCGAGCGTGAAGGTGTCTCCGGGGGACGGAATTTCGATGTCGCGGCCCTGTTCGTTCGCGTATTTCACGAAGTTGGAAAACGCCTTCGTGCCATATTCCGCGGTGCTCGACCAGACATGCCCCGCCGGGAACTTCGCCAACACGCCCGCGAGGCCGCCGACGTGGTCCTCGTCGCAGTGCGTGTTGATGACATAGTCGAGCGATGTGACGCCGTACTGCCCCAAACTGGAGACGACATAGCTCGCGTCGTCGACGTTGCCGCCGTCGATGAGCATCGCCTGTCCGTCACAGACGAGCAGACTGGAATCCGCTTGCCCGACGTCGAGGAACCAGACGTGCAGCTCGCCGCTTGGCAGCGTGATCTGCGTTTTGCCGTCCTCCGGGCTGAGCATCCGCCAGACGAACAGCGCGGCCAGCACCAGCACGGTGAGGACGGTGGCGGGAGAGGCCTTACGCCGATCCTGTTTTCGTGCCATCGGGCACCTCCAGTCCGCGCTTGACGTGCGCGTAGATGAGATAGGAGATCGCCGCTGTCAGCGCGTCGGCGATCACCTGTGTCCAGATGATGCCGGTCATGCCGAAGAAGTGATCGAGCAGGAAGAGCAGCGGGATGTTCATCCCCAGCTGCCGGATCGCGGCGAGGGCCAGCGAGACGCCGCCCTTGCCGAGCGCCTGCATGTAGTGCACCATGTGGAAGCAGAGGAACATCATGATCGGCGCGAAGCAGCGCGCCCGGAGATAGACCGTGCCGAGCGCGACGGTCTGCTCGTCGTGGATGAAGGCGTGCATGATCTGCGGTGCGAAGGGCCAGTAGAGCGCGATGCACACTGCTGCCACGACCAGCCCGGCGCGGCGGGAGACGCGGAAAAAGGCCAGCATCCGCTGCCGGTCACCGGAGGCAAAATTGTACGCGACGAGCGGCATCATGGCCAGGCAGATGCCCACGCAGATGTTCAGCGGCAGCCGCTCGACCTTCAGAATGATGCCCATCGCGGCCAGCTCGATGTCGCCGTGGCCGGAGGAGAGCTTGTTGATGATGATGTTCGTCAGGTCGTAGAGCAGGAGGCTCAGCGCCGCGGGCACGCCGACGGAGAAGATGGCCCGCATGGAGCTTTTCTGCACGCGCTCAATGCGCCGCGGCAGGGCCAGAACGGTCTTGCTCCGGACCTTCTGGTAGATGACGATGAAATAGACAAACGAGACGAGGTTGGACAGCAGCGTCGCCAGCGCGGCGCCGAGCACCTCGTATCCTTTCGGCAGGAGGACGAACATGAACAGCGGGGCGAGCCCGATGTTCAGAAGTCCGCCGAGACTTACGCCGAAGCCCGCCTCTTTCGAATAGCCGACGTTGCGGAGCATCGTGCTCATCGTGTTGGCCAGCAGCGTCGGCAGCGTGCCGATGATGACGACGGGGATCAGATACTGCCGCGCATAGCCGATCGTATTCTCGCTCGCGCCGAGCAGATAGAGCAGCGGATCCATGAACGCAAGGCAGAGCAGGGAGAAGACCAGTGCGCTCCCCGCGGCCATCACGAGGCTGAGCGACGCGGCGCGGCGCGCCTCGTCCTCCTGCCGGCGGCCGAGCAGCTGCACGACCAGATTGCCGCCGCCCACGCCGAAGAGGTTGGAAAGGCCGGTGATCATCAGAAACACCGTCGACACCAGTGCCGCCGCCGCGACCATGTAGGGGTCATCGGTCTGGCCGATGAACCAGGTGTCGGCCAGATTGTAGATCAGCACGATCAGCTGGCTGATGATCGTCGGCACGGCCATGACCGTCAGCGCCCGAAAGACCGGCGTCGTCTCAAATAGTTCTGTCTTACTCTGCTTCTTTGCCCACAAATGCGCTCATCTCCATGCTTGTACTGCCACCATTATACAATATCACCCGCCAAAAAGAAAGCCCGCGGATTTTATGGAGCCTTTGCGGGCGGGCAATGCCCGCCCCTACGGATTCGATCGCGCTGCTGGTGGTGAACGTAGGGGCGACCATTGGTCGCCCGTCCCCGCCGCAGCGGTTGTAGGGGCCGATGCCCTCATCGGCCCGTCCCCGCCGCAGCGGAAAGCCCCCTCTACGAAGAGGGGCCTTTTGGCAAAAGTATAAACCGGCCCCGGAATTCCTTCCGGGGCCGGTTTTCTGCTTATTTCATGTCCTCACGATAACGTGCGCGTTCGCCGCCGACATAGGGTGGCCGCGTCCGGGCGCAGAGGATGTTTGCCTTGCCGATCTGCTTGATCGAAAGACGGACGGGAACCGCGACCTCCTTCAGGTGCATCCCGATCAGCGTGCCGCCGATGTCGATGCCCGCCTTGGCGCGGACGTGTGTTACGGCCACCGGATGCTCGAACCGGGCGAAGGCCGTCGTCGCGAACGAGCCGCCCGCGTGCTCCCACGGCTGGACGTTGACCACGTCGAGGTCATATTTCTCCGCCGCAGCTTCTTCCACGATCAGCGACCGGTTGAGGTGTTCGCAGCACTGCGCGGCGAGGTAGATGCCGCGCTCCTGCAAAACGGGGTAGATGCCGTCAAATGCGGCCTGCGCGGCCTCGAGACTCGAACCCTTGCCGATCCTCTGGCCGACCATCTCGCTCGACGAGCAGCCGACGACAAAGATGTCGCCGGCCTTCAAGTTGGCAACTTCCAGCAATTCCAGAACGGCCTGCCGGGCCTGTGCGGTGATCTCTTCATACATGTCGAATCCCTCCTCAGGCCGCAGCTTTTTTGATCTGCGGAACCTTGCTCAGCACGGCATAGAGCGCCGCGGCCAGGATCACGCCGGCCACCGCCTGGATCGCGTTGCCGCCGATGCTGCCGGCAGCAGCCAGACCGTAGCCAAGGAAAATGCTCTCATACAGGAAATAGCCAAGCACCATCCATGCTTCGCCCGCGATGCTGGCCACGATGGGGGCCGCCTTGGTCTTGCTGCCGAGGGCTTTCATGATGAGCGCGGCGATGACTGCGATGAGCGCCTTGATGACAAAGGTGCCCGGTGCGAACACGGCGTAGCCGGAGAGAATGTCGGCCAGGGCGGAGCCGATGCCGCCCGCCGCCGCGCCGTAGACCGGCCCAAGCAGGAACGCGCCCAGCAGCACGACGCAGTCGCCAAGGTTGATGTAGCCGTCCGTCGCCGGGATCGGTACGTGGATGATGTTTGTTGCCACATAGGTCAGCGCCGCGAACAGCGCCGCAAGGACCAGATGGTATAATTTCTGATGCTTCATAGGGAAATCCTCCCGCTCTCTTGATGATGGCAACAGCATACAACGGAAACTGGACTGATTCAAGCTCCAGATTTGCAAAATCAAATAGGGCCAGATAAAAAATTTCGCGATCTTGCAAAAAACGCTTGACATTTTCCGCCGGATGTGCTTAAATACGGGCAATCAAACAAACCGTTGAGGAAGAGTGAGTAATCACAAACATGCTTCCATCCAGAGAGCCGCCGGTGGTGCGAGTGCGGCAGGGGCAGTTGTGGTGAATGGGCTTCCGAGGGCGAGCGGAAAGGCAGACGCCGAGTATGCGAGACGGAGATGGGCGCTCCGTGACCAAAGGCCAGCATATAGTTGTATGCGAAAAGAGGGCGCGCAAGCGTCAAGCCGGGTGGCACCGCAGGAAGTATTTACATCCTGTCCCAGCAGTAATGCTGAGACAGGATTTTTTTATTACCCCAAGGAGGAATTTTTATGAAGCAGTTTATGAAACTCACCAAACGATGGCGTCCCTACTGTGAAGAGAACCGATAACTCACATACCAATTTGACTTCATCACAGAAAGGACTTTGTATTATGAAAAAGATCATCGCTCTCATTCTTGCGGCCATGATGCTGCTCACGTTCGCCGCCTGCGCTTCCAAGACCACAGACACCGCAGACTCCACCGCCGACACCACGACGACAACAGAACCCTCTGATACCGCCGAATCCGCTGGATCCACCGACGCCGCCGACACCGCCGAGAACACCGGATCCGGCAAGACCTTCAAGATCGGCCTTTGCAACTACGTCGACGACGCATCCCTCAACCAGATCGTCGAAAACATCCAGACGCAGCTCGCCGCCATCGGCGAACAGAACGGCGTGACGTTCGAGGTCGAATACGACAACTGCAACGCCGACGCGAACGTCCTCGCCCAGATCATCTCGAACTTCAAGGCTGACGGCGTCGACCTGATGATCGGCGTGGCCACCCCGGTCGCCATCTCGATGCAGGCCGAGACCGAGGGCACCGACATCCCGGTCGTATTCTCCGCCGTCTCTGACCCGATCTCCTGCGGCCTTGTCGCCTCGCTCGATGCGCCGGGCGCCAACATCACCGGCACGTCCGACGCGCTCGACACCAGCGCCGTCCTGAACCTCATCTTCGCCGCGAACCCCGACGCCGCCAACATCGGTCTGCTCTACAACGTCGGTCAGGACTCCTCCGCGACCCCGGTCGCCGATGCGAAGGCCTACCTCGACGCGAAGGGCGTCAGCTATAAGGAATACACCGGCACGACCGTTGACGAGGTCATCCTCGCGGCCCAGGCCGCCGTGGCCGACGGCGTCGACGCCATCTTCACCCCGACCGACAACACCGTCATGACCGCCGAGCTCTCCATCTACGAAATGTTCGCCGAGGCCGGCATCCCGCAGTACACCGGCGCAGACTCCTTCGCCCTCAACGGCGCGTTCCTCGGCTACGGCGTCGACTACGCGAACCTCGGCGTCGAGACCGCCAACATGGTCGCCGACATCCTGGTGAACGGCAAGAACCCCGCCGAGCTGCCGGTCATGACCTTCGATAACGGCACGGCCACCGTCAACACCGAGACCTGCGCGGCCCTCGGCCTCGACTACGACCAGATCGCCGAGATCTTCGCCCCCTACTGCACCAAGGTCCAGCCGATCCAGACCGCCGAAGCGTTTGAATAATGGGCAACACCGCGCAAATGCGTCGGCACGCTTCGCCAAATCTGCTTGCCGAATTGTACGGTGCTGCCTAAGATCGATTTTCCAAACCGCAAACTCCTATAAGCGTTAGAAATCAACGCAGACCCGTATCCATCCGATACGGGTCTGCGTGAATGAAGAAAGGGGAACACCATGTCCTTTACCACCATTCTGGGCCTCGGGCAGACCGCGCTGGAGCTGGGCCTGATGAGCTCGCTGACGGTCCTCGCGCTGTTTCTCAGCTATACGATGCTGAACGTCTGCGACCTGTCCACCGACGGCTGCTTTACGCTCGGCGCGGCGGTCGGCGCGGTCGTGGCCCTCGCGGGCCATCCGTTCCTGTCCATTCCGGCGGCAATGCTGGCCGGTGTGATCTCCGGCTTCGTGACGGCCTTTTTGCAGACGCGCATGGGCGTGAACAGCCTGCTCGCCGGCATCGTCGTCAACACGGCGCTCTATTCCATCAACATCGCCGTCATGGGCAATACCTCTCTATTAAATATGAATAAGACCGAGACGGTCTTCACCAAGATGCAGTCCGCCCTCGAGGGGACGTTCCTCGCCGGGCAGCAGAAGCTCGCCGTCAGCCTGATCGCGGTCGCGCTGGTGATCGTGTTCCTGTCGCTGTTCCTGCGGACAAAGCTCGGCCTCGCCATCCGCGCGACCGGCAATAATCCCGACATGGTCAAATCCAGCTCCATCAACCCCGTCTTCACGACGACGGTCGGCCTCTGCGTGGCGAATGCGTTCACGGCCCTGTCCGGCTGTCTGCTGGCGCAGGCACAGAAATCGGTCAACATCGACATCGGCTCCGGCATGGTGACGATCGCGCTGGCCTCGCTGCTGATCGGCGGCATGTTCTTCCGGCGCAGGGGCGTGGCGCTCCGCGCGGTGGGCGCGGTGCTGGGCGCGTTTTTGTTCCGGTTGGTCTACACGCTCGCGCTGCGGTTCGATATGCCGGCCTCGATGCTGAAGCTCGTCTCGTCCGTCATCGTCATCATTGCCATCTCCGGGCCATATCTCAAGGGGCAGCTCCCGCTGCTGCGCCGCCGGGCCCAGATGCGAAAGGAGGTCCGCTGAGATGCTGGAACTGAAGCACGTCTCCAAGACGTTCAACCCCGGCACCGAGGACGCAAAGACCGCCCTCGATGATCTGTCGCTCTCCGTGGCGGACGGTGATTTCATCACGATCATCGGCGCGAATGGCGCGGGCAAATCGACGCTGTTCGGCGCGATCTGCGGCACGTTCCTCACCGACTCCGGCAGCATTTTCCTCGATGGTGAGAACATCACCATGCAGCCGCAGCACCGCCGCTCGCGCGTCATCGGGCACCTGTTTCAGGACCCCATGCGCGGCAGCGCGCCCGGCATGAGCATCGAGGAAAATCTCGCCCTCGCCGCGGGCCGCGGCGGCTGGCTCAGCCACGTTTCCAAGGCGGATAAGGCTGCCTTCCGCGACCGGTTGGCCCTGCTCGGCATGGGCCTTGAGGACCGGATGAAGCAGCCGGTCGGCCTGCTCTCCGGCGGCCAGCGGCAGGCGCTCACGCTCCA
>JABLTR010098523.1_pt1 | contig 17066 bp, 16 predicted proteins | sample 7160071 | NCBI WGS metagenome assembly JABLTR01 (sample SAMN14651230, study PRJNA627086) | human gut metagenome | isolation source: feces | host: Homo sapiens
CTCACTTTATTACCCGTTAAGCGGGGCAGTTCACAAAAGCATTTTTCCTTTTCCATCTGTTCATCTGAATTTTCCCCTCCACTACTTTACCCGAGAACATTTGCTGTTTGACATAGAATTGACACACCTGTGTCTCTTTTACCCTCCCTCACTATGTATTGGGGAAAGAATATCCTTTTGACATATTTTTGACAGAAAAGCGGAGCGCCTGCACTGTCAGCAGGCGCTCCGCTCGGTGTTTGGTTGATTCAGTTTTGCGCCGGTTTCCGCAGGCGGCACCTGGCTTCCGCCCCATCCCGTTCTTTTAGGAGTTGTGCCAAGGCGGAGAAAAATTTCTTTTGCAGATAGTCTACGCTGCCCCGGTTGAGCTGGTGAGACTCAGCGTACTTGCGGATGGACAACCCCTCCACGAACCGCTCTTGGAAATAATTCTTGTACTCGGACAGCACAGTTTTCAAGGCGTTGTCCAGAAACCGCAGATCCTCTTTCAGTTTGGCGAAGTCGCTTCTGGTGATGGCGGCGAACCGCTTTTCCTTTACGCAGAGGCGGTATTTGCTCCGGTCGAAGTTGTAGTGCTCGCAGAGATCTTTTGCGTATGCGAGGTAGGAGAGAGACTGCTGATACTCTCGGGAGTCGTATTCTTCCTCCAGCTGCCGTCTCTGCCGTTTGCGCACCGGCCCCCGGAAGCCCTCGTCCTCCAGCCGCTCGATGGCGGCCTCTGAGATCTTCATGTTCGTCAGCCGCTTGTACTTGACCTTCCGATCCCCATTTACCTCCACGAATGCACAGAAAGACTTTTTGCTGGAGGTGTAATATTTTGGAGTTTCCGCGAAGGGGTAGGCGGTCCAGATGACCATCTCCTCACCGGTGTCGGTATCCGTGGCCGTGGAAATCACATAAACCACCTTGCCATCGTACCGCCGGTAGTACCCGGCGCAGATCCGCCTGCCTGCCATCACCGTACCTCCATTCTTTTTCTGACCTCAGTATAGCGGAACATGAGGCGTCTGTAAATGTAGGAGAGCTTTTCTTTGTCTTATTTCCCCCGCAGGATTTGAGGCAATTTCACGCTAAAACACCGTGGCGGAGAAGACCCTCCACCACGGTGTTTCGAGATCCAGATTCACTTATCTAACTCACAAAACCGCATGAGTATCACTGCCGCCTGCGCTCTGGTGGCCTCGCCCTGGGGGGTGAGGGTGCTGCCGTCGCCGGTGCCGCTGATGATCCCCGCGCCACAGGCCCACTGGAGGGCGGAGGCGGCGTACTCGGACACATCGAAGGCGTCGGCGTAACTGAGGATGTTGGTGTCCTCTCCGATGGACACGTCGTAGCCCTCGTGCTGGGCGTAGCGGTGGAGCATCACCGCCAGCTGCTCCCGGGTGATGGGATCGTCGGGGCCGAACACCCCGCCGCCGTAACCGCCGGCGATGCCCTCGGAGGTGGCCCAGCGGATAGCCTCGGCGTAGTAGGCCGCCGGGTCCACGTCGTCAAAGTCCATCAGGTAGTTGACCACCGGGCTGCCGGAGAGCCGCCACAGGATGGTGACGATCTGCCCCCGGGTGGTGGTGCCCTCCGGGCTGAAGGTGGAGCCGCTGGTGCCCGCCATCAGGCCCTCGCCGTAGACGTACTGGATGGCGTCATAGGCCCAGTAGCCCTCCGGCACGTCGGTAAAGGGCAGGTCCACCGGCTCGTGGCTTCTGTCGTCGATGACGATGGCGTAATCGGAGGCGTGGTCCAGGTCAAACTCCGCCGTTCCGTCCTTGGCGATCCGGGCGGCCTGCTGGAACTCCAGCTCCTCCGTCCGCTCGTTGAACCAGTAGAGGTTAGCCCAGTAGTCCGCGTTGTCCCGGCCCAGGGGGGCGGAGAGGGTCATGGTAAATCCAAACTCCCCGTCATGGGCCAGGGAGAGCTGGACGGTGCCGATCTCGCCGGTGACGGCGTTGAGGACCGTGGCGGGAATACCGCTGTCCCCCAGGTCCACGTCCAGGTCCAGGTCGTGGAGGCGGGTGTCCTCCGGGATGTCCAGGCCGTTGACCGTCCAGAGCACCCCGTCCCCGGCGCCGATCTCCAGGGTGATGTCCTGGCCGGCCAGCTCCTCAAACACCTCCCGCTCCAGGGTGGTGCGGCCGGGGCGCAGAGTGATCTCCACCGTGTCGCCGGGCCGGGCGTCCCGGATGTCGTCAATGGCCTGGTCGCTGAGGGAGGGGGTAGGACGGCTGGTTCCGCCGCCCCCGCCGCCGGAGTTCTTCTTCCAGTTTGCTGTAACTGTTACCGATTTGTCCGGCATGGTAAAGGTGGTCTGTGCGCTGCCTGCGTTTGCGAATGTCACGCCGTCCGCGCTGGTCCAGCCGTCAAAGGTGTAGCCGCTGCGTGTTCCCGCGTCGATGGCAACGGTCGCACCCTCGGCATAGTTACCCGCGCCGGTGGTCTGGGCATAGCTGTCATTTACCGTCACGGTATGGATGTCACATGGTTCACTGCGGAAATATTTTGTACCCCGTACAAGGTCGGTCACGGCTGTTTTGGCGGTAAACGGAGAACCGTTCAGAGTCAGCGCACTGGCCTCGTCTGCACCGGCCTTGGCTGCGATTGCCTTACTGTCCGCCGGGGAAAGGGTCAGCGTGCCGGGGTCGGCGCCGTTCCTGCCCGCGCCGATGCTGTCACCCTCTTTACTGGAAGCCGTTACCGTGCTGTTGACGATGGTCACATTGCCGCCGTTGCCGCCAGCAGAGCCGGGGATGCCGGAACCGCCGCCGATGCCCGCACCTTGATCGCCGCTTGCTGTTACCGTGCTGTTGGTGATGGTGATTGTTCCGCCGTGGCCCTCATAACCGCCGCCGATGCCCGTGCCGCCTTCGCCGTTGGCTGTTACGTTGCTGTCGGTGATGGTGATCGTGCCCGCAGTACCGTTCGTACCACCGATGGCGGCACCGGCCCCCCCGCTGGTGGCCTCCACCGTGCCGCCTGAAATTTGAATGGTGCTGCCATCGCCGCCGATGCCCGCATTGGCTACTCCACCGGTGGCGTTCACCTCGCCGCCATAGATCGTGACCGAACCGCCGTTACTGGCTCTGAACCCGTTGCCAATGCCTGCGCCGCCGCAGGGGCTGTCTGTATCCTCGGGCCTATCTCCGCCAACGGCTTCGATTATGCCGCCCGCGATGACGATCGTCCCGCCATTTTCACCATCTTGTGCGCTTGTCGTCGTGCTTCCGTTGCCGCCGATGCCCGCGCCCACGTGGTTGGTCGCCGTTGCCGTCAGTTTGCCGGTCCCGTTTTCCTGGCCATAGACTGTAAAGCGGTCATCTCCCGTTACATGGATACCGCCATTGACGGTGAGGGTGTGTCCGTCGGTCAGAATCAGCTTCACATCGCCGCTTACATCGACACGCCGGTTAATGGTGACGTCGGAATTTACCACATACCAGCCGTCAGTCCACTGGGTATCGTTCGCTGTGACCACCTCATAGTCGCTACAGCTCTGCTCTGTACCTTTCTCGTCCAGATAGGAGACTGGAGAGGATTTGTCGATTACGGTTCCATTGCCGGTTGGTGTACCATCCAGCTTGCCGCCGTTCTCTACTGTGATGGTATGACCGCCCATATCCAGAGAGGAATCCTCCGGGATGGTCAGGCTCTCGCCCTCGCCGATGGTCAAATCCTCCTTCAAGGTCACATTGCCATACACGGTGCCGGCCTTGTCGTCAAAGACGATTCCGCCGGTGCTTGCTCCACCTGCTCCAACTTGAAAAGCAACAGTAGATTCAATCGAAAAAACACCAGCCTGCACATCCACCACAGCATTGTCGGTGACGGTCAGGCCAGGAATGCCATCGCCGCCATTCGAACCTATTTGATAAGTAATTCCGTATTTAGCGCTGACCGTCAACTTTCCACCATTCACTGTAAGGGTAGCATTGGAATGATTGGTGCCAGAACGAAAACGGATACCCCGCATACTTCCATTTGCAGTTGAAACTTCAGCTTCATTAATGGTAAGGTTTGCGTATCCGATACTGCTTGATACCTCAATCCCTGTCCCATAACCATTCCCTGGTCCTTCAGCAGCCAAACTGCCGGAACCTGTGATAATCAGATCTGAGTTATCTTCTCCACTCACATAGATTCCATAGCTGCCGGAAACGGTGTTTGTTCCCATTAAGTCAATCGTTAATGACAAAGCCTGATCATCCTCGGTTATTGCACAGATTCCCGCGCCGAGTGTTGTTCCATTAAATTCGCCTCCCACGATTAATACATTATTCAGCGTGAGGGTGGTGGTGCTGGTATCATAGTAGAACTGGCCGCTGGCAGGTTCTGTACCATCAACCTTTGTCCAGGTTCCACTTTGGTTTTCATAGCAGCCACTTTCTGTAATTTGCTGACCGCCTACATACAGCTCAATTTCCCCTGCCGCCAGCACCGTGACGGGGAGCATAGGAGCTATCCCAACGCAAACCTTATCAAGCTCGGCCCCCTCCGCAGAGCAGACTGGGCAATCCGCATTGATTTCTTCCACGGTGCAGGGAGTTTCACAGGTACATTCTTCCGGCTGCGCGTCGGACGGGGTTGCAGTGTCCCCGCTGTCCTGGGCATTGCAAATCTCACAAACAAAGGTGCAAGGGGTTCCCTCTGTTGCGGGGACATAGCCGCAATCCTCGTCATGCTCATGCTTGCAGTCCAGGGCCTTTGTGATACACCCGCTTTCCTCGCTGCATACATGGGTGCAGGCAGTCGGCTCGGCTTCCTCCGGCTCGGACGGGGTGGCGGTATTCTCCGACACGCTTTCCGCCGGGTAGCACTCCGTTGTATGCTCGTGGACGCACTCGGTCACAAGGGTATAGCAGTCCTCCGTGTGTTCATGGGAACAGGGGCTTCCCTCTGTCCCCTCGGTGTAGCCGCAGCTTTCGTCATGCTGCGGGTGGTGTTCGCACAGGGCGCTTTGCGCCGGTGGCGGCCCGCTGTCCGGCTCCCCCTCGGCAAAGGCCGTGGCCGGGAGCAGCGTAAACAGCAAGCACACACTCAGCAACGCTGCGAAAAGCCGTTTTTTCATGTTACCGCCTCCTCCCGTTCAAAAAATATCCCGTCCGCCGTCTCCCAGTGGACGCAGTTGACCAGGGCGGATTCCCCCTGGATGCTGCCGGTCACGTCCCCGGCCTGGATATACTGTCCCTCTCCGCCCTGAGCGGTAAGGGAGATGGCAAAGGCGCAGTCCTCCACCCGGCTGTCTCGGACGCACCCGGCCACGCCGCCCAGGTAGAGGAAGTGGGCCTGTACGTTTTTCATCCGGGCGCTGGAGCGGCAATTCTGAACGAGGCCGCCCTGCTCCACCACGCCCGCCACGCCTCCGGTGAACAGGCCCAGGGACTCCCCGCCGCCGTCCACGGTAAACGCCGCGGCGCAGTTCCGCACCACGCCCCCGGAGACTTCCCCCACGATGCCGCCCAGGGCGGAGTGGAGGTCCCCGGCCAGGTTTTGGATGGTCCCGGCGGCGGCAACATTCTGGACCGTGCCGCTGACCGAGCCGAACAGACCGTAGTTCCCCGGCCCTTTCTTCTGGATGGTCAGGCCCTGGACGGTGTGGCCGCCGCCGTCAAAGAGGCCGGCAAATTCCGCCTCCCCCAAGCCGACGGGGACCCATCGGAACCCGGTCATATCCAGGTCCGCCGTCAGGCGCACGGTCAGGTCCGCCCGGCCGGACAGGTCGCCGTGGTTGACCGCGTGGGCGAAGATCGCCAGATCCTCCGGCAGACCGATCTCCAGGTCTGTCCGCTCACCGGCGCAGACTTGCAAAATGGGAAACAAAAGACTACCACGAATAAGGACAATATCTAAAACCGTTCAGAACATACGGTGCGGCTGCCAGAAAACTGGCAGCCGCACCGTTGTTCGTATTACGAGAGGAAAGTTTTATACTGAAAACTTTTGAGAACTGCAGCACATGGTGACCTTGTTCCCGCAGAATTATTTGGCCTTTAGTTAAATAGGTCAGCAGTATCAAGCGTTTCAGACGCCTCCATCAAATCCTCACTAAAGAAATCAGAGTACTTGATGGTCAGATCACCACTAATAAACTCGACATCTTTTACAGCCCGCACTCCATCAAACGCAAAGACATAAGGGGTATTTCCTGTGATGGATCTTGTTTCAGACTCTCCGTCCGCAAACACAATACGAGCTTCCGTAAATGCAACATCAATTCGCTTGTCATTGATGAAATCGAGAATGCTGTCAAAAGTATCTCCGAACACAACAGTCAAACTGTCAGTTGCGAGAACATGAACAGAAAATCCAGCAGCCAAGCCTCGCTCGGCATCCTTCCAGGCACTAACCTCAAAAGAGTTATCTGTCTTATCCACAATGAACACCTGCAATAATTGGTATTCATCTGTGCCAGGGTTCTTTGTGCCAGTTAAGAAAATGGCACTATCATTGATAGCTTCAGCAGAAAGAATTTCATATTTAGAAGTCTGACTTTCAAACCAGTTTGTTGCCTCCTGCAAAAGAGAGGCTGACCCATTGGCGGAATTCTGCGGGGCTTCTGTTGAGGCGCACCCCATAAGTCCACAAAACAATACCGCACACAAAAGAACCGCAATATATTTCTTTTTCATGAAAATCCTCCGTTTTTATTGAAATAGTGTTGACTACATAAATCGGTAGCCGCTTTCCATTAGGGACTGTAAGAATGACATAAAGAAAACTTGATTGGAAAAATTCAGTTGCTTATAACCATCCTCGTAATGAAATGATGCAATTTGCACGTCGGAATTTAACCATACGACCGAAGCATCCTCTGCTTTTTGCATACGATGTACCTCCCAAATTTCAGTTCAGGAAAATGTGTAGATAAAGAGACTGTCGGAATCTCCAACGGCGGATATACACACCTGATTTTCATTGAGCCAGCCTAATCGCCACTCCTTGTTTTTATCAAATCCACTGCGGTCAAAAACAGAGAACTGCGCTTTTTCAAAATTCATTACGCCCAGAGTTTTAACTGCGAGAGTATCTTGATCCTGTGTAGGAATATAGTAGCAAATACTTGTGCCAGAGATATTGGGGAGCATTATCGCTCTTCCATCAAAAGAGAAACCAGCAATAGCAGAGGATTGATACCCGGTTTTCAGATCGAGTACCGCAACACTTTGATCTGCGTTCACCCAAAGCGCATAGCGAGTACCTACATCTACGAGCCCAGCTGTTTTGCCATCTTGTGTTCTGATGGAAAGGTTATTTGCAGTCTCCGTTACACTCCCGGTTTTGACATCGCAACTCCAAGCAGAAAAGCAGTTTTCTTTTTGCATCGTTAGAATTACGGTATCATCGTCCACCAAATGTGTAGCAAAGTCACGGCTATTGGCATTTGCCATCGGAATCAATGGGAACATCTCGCCAGACTGCAAATTGCATACATACGGTTGGCTCTGCTGGCTGTCGGCTGTTTGTCCCCAAATCAACGCATAGTTCAGATTCGATGTGAGCTGGATTTCTTGAACATGGTAGAGCGTTGGAATGTTCAATCTGTGCATTGTCCCGGTTGGCAGGTCTAAAAGGAAAACGGAAAAGTCAAATTTGCTTAAGATGCCGCCATAAACTGAAAACAAAGCCTTATCCGGCTGTCCCGCAATCGTCGAAACATTCCACGACCTTTGACCGTCGAGCATCTGCCCATTTCCTATCGCCATGGCACCATTTTCAGATTTGCACCAGAAAATGCGTCCATTTCCGGCAAGTTCGTCATCTTTCAGTTCAAATTGCACGCTACTCGTTTTCAAAGCGGATAGTCCGTCTTTTCCGATCTCATAAAACAAAACATTTTCCAAATTTCCGTTGGCATCGCATTCGCGTTGATACAAAATCCCGTTGCCTGCAAATTCCATGTCCTCCGCAAAGTCCAAGTATCTTGCGGAAACACGCTCGCCAATCACTGTGTCCAGTCCGCTCGTAGCAAGGTCACCTCCGTTCGGGACATTTTCAGAGGTTGAAATATGAAAGAATTCAAAGACCTTTTCCCTAAAATCTTCATTGACAGCCATAGCAGTCACGAGCAAAGACATCACAGCCGCAATGGTAGCCGCAAGGATAAGGAGTTTTTGGGGTACGGTTCTCTGATGAGCTTTGCTGTTTGTGATTTTAAGAACATCATTGGTAAGGTACTTCTGCGCGCCCATAACGTACTCATCACTAATATCACCCAGCGCATCAAGAAGCATTTTGCTGTTCAAAGGAACCCCTCCTTTTCTAAGTGATTTTTTAGCTTTTGTCGTGTACGGAATAGTGTAGACTTTACTTTGCTGAGACTGCACTCAAATTGGGTACTGATCTCTTTAATGGGTGTTAAAAACCAATATCGACAAACAAACATATCGCGCTCCGCAACTGGTAAAGTAGATAAGAATTGATTGATTGATGCCGAAAGCTCTTGAATGGCAATTTTTTCACTAATGGAATCACTTGCGGTCACCGCATCAGATAGCTCTTCTAACGCCAGCGGCATCTCGCCATTTCCGCGTTTCTGTGCGTGCTGCTCATTCCACCTGTTAATCGAAACGCGCCGTGTAATTTTCCCAAGGAAAGTAGAAAGAATGGCCGGGCGATTGGGCGGCATACTGTTCCATGCCCCCATATATGTATCATTGAGCATTTCCGCAGCATCTTCCGAATCATTGAGAATGTTAAAAGCAATCGCATAGCAGTATTTTCCATACTTGATGGATGTTTCATGGATTGCGTTTTCTGATCGTGCCCAGTACAGGTCTACGATACTTTTGTCGTCCACTCATACACCTCCTTGCACATTAAAAGGGCCCTTCACTTATCTACTCAGGAAAAATTGAAAAAGGTTGCATATTTGGCACAATTCAATCATGAACCTCGTTCAAATTTGCGGGTTTAGGCCCCCGCCGCCCGCGCCGCTTTCTCCGGCTGGCTGGTGAAGTAGTAATACTCCGCCCAGGCAATGTCCCGCCGGGGGCCAGCTTCCATGGCCCGTACCGCGGCTACGCACGTTCCCGGCTGGAAGGGGGTGTTCATCAGAGGCATCAGTGCAGCGCGCTCCAGAACACCGGCGGCCGCGGTCTCCTCCTGCTTTTGGGCAGGTTGGGCGCCCTGGGGCTTTTCCGCGTCGGCGGGGATGGCCCAGGACTTCCCGAACTTCTGCGCGCCGGGGATACGTCCGGCGGTGCAGAACTGCTGTACCATCCGGACGGATAGATTCCATTTCTTCGCGGTTTCCCGCACGGTGAGATATTCCATGGCAGCGCCCTCCAAAGATGGTTTTTCACCCCCTATTATATCGTTTTGGCGCGGGGACGCAAGGGGCGGGTGAGCGGAGCAGGGGTCGCGGGGAGATTGGGCACACAGGGCTTATTTTGTTTACAGCCCCCCAATTTCTGAGGCATGGACGGTGCAGAAAAGACTTGCCGAATCCTGCCATCAGAGTTACAATGCAGGCAGACAAAGACACGAAAAATGCTCCCCGTTCAAGCCGGAAAACTGTCTCCGGCAAAAGGCAGGGAGTGTTTTTGACCACAGGACACACCACAGACGGCGGCGTAGCACATGGATATTAGAGTTCTAAAAAGTGGCGGAAAGAAAGAGAAACCGAGCGGAAAGCACCACAAATCATTAAAAATTATACCAAAAAGGTTTAAATGCCTTTTTCGCATCGCCGAGGTCGAGGGTTCGATCCCCTTACCGTCCACCAAAACTGGAAATCGCCGTGGTTTTTACCACGGCGATTTCTCGTTTGACCACAGAAATACCACAGATAGGTTTTGATTTTGACCACTTGAAGGGCGCTCCTTTTCGGAAGGAGTGCCCTTTATTGTTTACTGTCCCGCAGGGTTTGAGGCATATCCTCAATACCAGTCGTGCTTTTCGTTCCTGTTCAGCGCGGCAATTTTACCCATCTCGTCTTCGCTCAAGGAGAAATCAAAGACGGAGATATTCTCCCGGATATGCTCAGGATCGCTGGAGCCTGGAATGACAGTCACGCCTCTCTGCAGATCCCAGCGGAGGATCACCTGCACCAGGGATTTGCCGTGGGCGGCAGCGATGTCCCGGAGCACCGGGTCGGTCATCAGTTCACGATTAAAACCTCGCCCGCCCAGGGGGTACCAGGCCTGGACCGGGATGTCCGCCTCCTGGATGTGCCGCACCACCGGTGTGTCCTGGTAGTAGGGGTGGACCTCATTCTGGACCAGCACCGGCTTCAGATCCACCTGGGGAAGAAAGGTATCCAACTCCCGGATGTAGTAGCAGGAGATGCCCGCGGAGCGGACTTTCCCATCCCGGATTGCCTGCTCAATGGCCCGGTAGGCGCGCACATCGTTGGAGGCCGGATGGTGCAGGAGCAGGATGTCGATGTAGCCCAGGTCCAGCTTGCTCAGGCACTCCTCAATGGCTCGTGCCGCGTGGCCGTACTGGTTGGGATATAGTTTGGTCTGCACCACAACTTCCTCTCGCGGCACGCCGGAGGCGCGGACGCCCTCGCCCGCCTCCCGCTCATTGCCATAGAAGGAGGCAGTGTCAATGAGCCGGTAGCCGCTCTCCAGAGCCGTCCGCACCGCATTGACGCAGGTGTTCCCATGGAGGGCGTAGGTGCCCAGGCCCACCACCGGCAGGTCGTAGCCACTGGAGAGTTTCACCACCGGGGCCTTTCCATTGCGACCACCGCTTAAATCAATACCAGTCATGCTTTTCTCCTCTCTCCAGAGCGGCGATCTGTGCCATCTCCTCATCGGTCAGTTCAAAGCCGAACAGGTCCAGGTTCTCCCGGATGTGCTCGGGGTTGCTGGAGCCGGGGATGACCACCACGCCCCGCTGGAGATTCCACCGCAGGATCACCTGGGCGGAGGTGACGCCGTGGGCCTCTGCGATGACGGAAATCACCGGGTCGCCCAGCAGCTCTGCCGTGTGTCCCCGGCCGCCGAAGGGATACCAGCCCTGGGTGACGATACCCAGGCTCTGGATGTAAGGCACCACTTCCTGCTCCTGGTAGTAGGGGTGGATCTCGTTCTGCACCAGGGCGGGGGTGATGTTCACCTGGGGCAGGAACTCCTCCAGCTCCTCGATGTACCAGTTGGACAGGCCGATGGAGCGGATCTTCCCGTCTGCCACCGCCTGCTCCATGGCGTGGTACGCCTCCACATCTCCGTCACCGGGGTGGTGCAGGAGCATCAGGTCAATGTAGCCGATGTCCAGCTTTTCCATGGCCTCGTCAATGGCGGCCTCGGCATCGCTGAACCGGCTGGGATAGAGTTTGGTAATGACGAAAACTTCTTCTCTCGGCACACCGGAATCCCGGACCGCCCGGCCCACGGCGGCCTCATTGTGGTACATATAGGCGGTGTCGATCAGCCTCCCTCCGGCCTCCAGCAGCGCCGTCACAGAGTTATAGCACTCCTCGTCGGAGAGGCTGTAGGTCCCAAGGCCCATGATGGGCATCTCATAGCCGCTGTTCAGCAGGACGGTGCGGGTCTCAAAGTTAAAGACCGGCGCGGCGCTCTCCTGGGCCCGGGGCAGTCCCAAGCCCTCGATCCACTGCTCCATCTCCGCCCGGCTGGTTCCGCCGGCAAAGCGGGTGCCCTCTTGCCAGTTTGCATCGGGGGCCAGGCTGTGCAGGTTGTCGTCGCTGGAGCCGATGCCGCTGGAATGGGAGGTGCAGAAGGGCACGATGGTCTTGCCGGAGAGGTCATAGGACTCCAGGAAGGTGGAGATGATCTTGGGCGCCTGGCCGTTCCAGATGGGGTAGCCCAGCAAAATGACCTCATATCCCGCCATATTCTCTACGCTCCCGGCAATGGCAGGGCGGGCGTCCGGGTCGTCCCCCTCCACCTGGGAGCGGCTGTCCGGGTTTGTGTAGTCCAGGTCCTCGTTGGTATACGGGTCCTCCGGGACGATCTCATAGAGGTCGGCGTTCAGAAGATCCGCCGCATACTCCGCCAGCGGCCGGGTGGTCCCGGTGGCGGAGAAGTAGGCCACCAGAATGGAACTGCTGCCATCCGCCGTGGCCTCGCCGCTCTCCAGATAGCGGGCCAGCAGGACGGCTGCCTCCGCCCGCGTCAGCGGTGTCTGGGGCTGGAGGGAACTGTCCGTCCAGCCGGTGAGCAGTCCCATGGCCTGCGCCCAGCCGGCGGCGGAGACGGCCCAATCAGCAAGATCCGCGCTGTCGGAGAACGTCCCGGACGAGGCTGTGGGAGAACCGGCGTAGCGCCACAGGATGGTCACCGCCTGTTCCCGCGTCACCGGATCGTCGGGGCCGAAGGCGTTGTTCCCGTAGCCGCCCACGACACCCTCCATCCGGGCCCAGTAGACCCCGTCCGCGTACCAGCTGTCCCCCGGCACATCGGAGAAGGGGTAGCCCAGGTTTTCATCCTCCAGGGAGGGACTCCCCGCCATCCGGTAGAAGATGGTGGCCAGCATGGAGCGGCTCAGCGTCGTGTCCGGAGAAAAGGCCGTATCGCTGGTCCCGGCGAAGATCCCATTCTCATAGCAGTATTGCACCTCATCTGCGTACCAGGCGTCCGCCGGAATGTCCGTGAAGGGCAGTTCCTGGGATACGGCAGAGACCGGCGCGGGGTTCGCGTCCTCCTCCGGCCCCTCCTGCGCCGCACAGGAGGTCATGGTCAGGGAGAGGGCTGTGCAGACAGCCAGCAGGAAAGAGAACACTCGTTTCTTCATTTGGTCTCCTTCTTTCGCACCGGTCGGATCACCCGGGCCGGGACGCCGCCCACCACCATGTTGGGCGGCACATCCTTTGTTACGACTGCCCCGGCAGCTACGATGGCCCCGTCCCCGATGGTCACGCCAGGGGTGACGGTGGCATTGGCCCCGATCCATACATTCTTTCCAATGACGATGGGGGCGGCATAGGTGTGGTGGCGACGCTCCGGGTCCTCCTCATGATTCAGAGTGGCCAGCACCACATTGTGGCCGATGAGGGTGCCGTCTCCAATGGTGATGCCTCCCTGGTCCTGGAAGTGGCAGCTGGTGTTGAGAAAGACGTTGCTGCCGATGGTGATGTTCTGGCCGTAGTCGGTATAGAAGGGCGGGAACAGACAGAAGCCCTCGCCCACCGGCTTGCCAATGAGTTCCGAGAACAGCCGCACCACCTCCTCTGGCTCATGGTAGGAAAAGTTCAGCTCCGCCGTCAGCTTCTGCGCCCGCTGACTGGCGATGCGCATGTACTGGTAGACGGGCAGGTCCATCTCCTTGGCCCGCTGTTCAAGCTCCTCGTAACCCAAGAAAGTGCCTCCTCTCAGCGGTTGAAGTTGGTCCAGTGCTGGGTCTCCGCCGCGGGGGGCGTGACCCCTTTCTCTTTTCCGGCCTCGATACAGCGAAGCATCCACGCCATGTTCCGCCCCAGATTCCGCATGGTCTGCAGGCCCTCCTGGTCCTGATCCACCAGTTCCGGAGCCGGACCAAACACCATATTCCAGTAGGTGGAGGACACCACCGGCATCTCCGCGTCGGTAAAGTGCTTCTGGATGGCGTCCAGAGAGGCCGTGGTCCCAGCCCGGCGGGCGGTGACCACCGCGGCGGCGGGCTTGTGGGCAAAGATGTCGTGACCTGCCATGAACATCCGATCCATGGCGGCCAGCATCTGCCCGGACGGGTGGGCGTAGTACACCGGGGAGCCAAAGACAAAGCCGTCCGCCGTCCGGGCTTTTTCAATGCACTGATTCACAATATCATCCTGGAAAACGCATCGGCCCAAGTCGGCGCAGTGGCCGCAGGCGATGCAGTCCCGAATGGGCGCGCCGCCCATCTCCATGAGTTCCGTTTCGATTCCCTCTCCTTCCAGCGCTTTGGATACCTCCCTCAGCGCCAGGGCTGTGCAGCCGTTTTTTCGCGTGCTGCCGTTCAACAACAAGACTTTCATGTCATACGCTCCTTATGTTTACTCTCTGCCAGGGCCTGTTCACGCCATGGCTTGGATACCTGCTTTTTCACAGCCCCAAAGGGACCGCACACAGCGCTGGCCGCCAGTTTGCCCTCGGCGTTCTTAGGCTTATACAAGTCAGCGGCCAGGGTGATGCCATAACGGTTGTGGAAGGTCACTTTGCTGTGCTCCACTTTGTCACTCTGGGGAAAGGTCTTATCCCATTCCGGCGTGAAATCCAGTTTTTCCATATTGTCATGCCTCCGTTTCCATGTTTCGTCCCTGATGGTTGTCCGAACGGCTGCTCATTTGATAGACCAGGTAGTCCAGGCAGTCGATCTGGCGCTGGCTGACGTGGAGCTGATCCAGCAGTGAGGCCCGATGCGTGGCCAGAAGCCGCAGCTGCTCCCGCCGCCTGCCCTCCTGTCTCAGCTTCAAAAACCGCTGGATGTCCGCTTCCGAGCAGCCGGCGTCTTTCAGATTGCGGATCAAGAGCCGTTCCGTCTGTGCATAAGAGTCCATTAGGATCCCTTCTTTCCTGCGAGGACGCTTTTTGTCCTGCCCTTATCATAATGCTCCACAGTCTCTATAGCAAATACCTTGTTTTTATAAAGCAAAATGCTTGACGGGCATTTTGCTTTGCGCTATGCTTTCAGTAAAGAAATGCAAGGGAGGAACATCCTATGGAACTTCGGGTCCTGCGCTATTTTCTGGCGGTCGCCCGGGAGGAGAATATCACAGCGGCGGCCAATTCCCTGCACCTGACCCAGCCCACGTTGTCCCGTCAGCTGCGGGATCTGGAGGAGGAGCTGGGGCAGAAGCTGCTGATCCGGGGCAATCACCGGATGACCCTGACCGCCGAAGGGATGCTCCTGCGGAAACGGGCGGAGGAGATTGTGGCCATGGCGGACAAAACGGAAGAAGAGTTCCGGTCTATGAAGGGAGACCTGTCCGGAGACATCTACATCGGCGGCGGGGAGACGGACGCCATGAACCTCATCGCCGCTGTCTGCCGGGAACTTCAGGAGGAGCATCCCGGCATCCGCTACCACCTGTTCAGCGGCAACGCCCAGGATGTGACAGAGCGGCTGGACAAGGGCCTGTTGGACTTCGGTCTGCTGATCCAACCCGCCGATAATGCGAAGTATGATTATCTCAGCCTGCCGGCAAAAGACAGCTGGGGCGTGATCCTGCGGCGGGACAGCCCGCTGGCGGAAAAGCAGAGCATCCGGGCGGAGGACCTGGTGGGCGAGCCCCTGATCTTCTCCCGGCAGGTGCTGGAGGAGCGGAGCGGAGACAATGAACTGGCCAAGTGGTTTGGACCGGCCTGGAACGATCTCAATATCGTGACCACCTTCAACCTCTGCTACAACGCCGCGGTCATGGCCAAGCAGGGCGTGGGCTGCGTGGTCAGCCTGGACAAGCTGGCGGACACCTCTGCGGACAGCCCCCTCTGCTTTCGGCCGCTGGAGCCCCGGCTGGAGTCCGGCCTTGACGTGGTGTGGAAGAAGTACCAGGTCTTTTCCCCGGCGGCAGAAACGTTCCTGGACCGCCTGCGGGAGCGGTGTGCGGAAAGCCTGGACTGCTGATCGATTTGCCGACAGAGATGGCGAACCGTATTCCGGCAGCATCGTAAATATGGGGCTCAAAAATGACGATGGCTCTATTTGTTATCTCATTGGGATATCGTGATATATCCCTACCCGTTATCTGTTGCTTATTAATGAGCAAGGAGGTATTTTTCCCTGGAATAGACAGAGAAAGGTGTTGATTTACCCTCCGCGTTTCTGCTCTAATAGTCTAAAAGGGGACTATTGTATGAAAGAATTAGACAGACCGAAAAACTTAAAACGCTTTTACCTCTCCTGGCAGAGGTTGAACCATGTCTATGAGGAATACGCAAAGGAGCACGATCTGACCTATATTTCCATGTTCGTCTTACAGTTGATCGACGACAGAACGACGCAAAAGGAATTATGCGACGCGCTGTACTTTCCGAAACAGACGGTCAATAAAGTGATTTTCTCTTTTGAGAAAAAAGGTTATGTAACATTGGTGGAAAATTCTGATGATCGGCGCGCCCGCTCCATTCTGCTGACCGAAAAAGGACGGGTGTTTCAAAAGAAAGTCATTTCCCATATCGAGAAGGCGGAGTTGGAGACCTTTGCCTCTTTGACGGAACAGGAACAGCAGATCATGACGGACCTTTGGGACAAATATACTTCCACCTGCATATCCAAAATCAAAGATTTATGACTGTTTCAGAATGGAGTGGAATCCGTGAAAAAATTAGGCTTTGGGCTGATGCGTTTGCCGCTTGTAAACGATGACTTTTCCCAGCCGGATAAGGCGCAGCTATGCGATATGGTCGACCTTTTCCTTGCAAAAGGATTTCAGTACCCTGTACGGGGTGCGCCTATTGTATCAACAAGTGCCCGAAAGACATAGCCATTCCAAAATACTTTGCCCTTTACAATGCGGATATGCGGGAGTTAGGAACAAAGGCGTGGACTGCGCAGACAATGTTGTATCGCCATTTTTCGGAACAGTTTGGAAAAGCAAGCGACTGTATCGGGTGCGGACAATGTGAAACCATGTGCCCGCAGCACATTCATATCCGGGAATGGTTGAAAAAGGTTGCCGCGAGATTTGAGGGGACTTTGTAGCAGGATTTTTACGATGAAAACCGAAACATTTCACGAAAAAATTCCACAAAAATAGCAAATCCAGCCGGGGCTGTCAATGGCCGAAATGAAGGCTGCACAAGTGCGCCTCCTTTGATTTTGGACGGCTATGAAGGCCAACAAGCAGTGGGAACCGGCGGAGTAGGGCCGCAAACGGCCCCGGCGCTCCCTTGATCGGGGCGGGCGGCAAAAGTGCAGGTTAATCAACGCATGTATGCTATCATTTTCTTCAAAACGATAGCTTTAAACTGGCCGATGATAAAATTGACATCGGCCAGTTTTCCTGTCAGTCCCAAGTGTTGAATATGATCTCCCCCACCGTCTGCGGGTCCCAATAGCGGATCTGCTCCAGTTCCTCCGGGCTCAGCTCCCCGCACAGATCATGCCAGTCTCGGGTCAGTTCGCTGGGACTCAGAAACCTCACCGATCCTTCCGGCAGCTGGAGCCACTCCGGCTGGCTGATCCAAATAAAACCACCGGAGGTGTCCCGC
>JABLTR010043176.1_pt1 | contig 17053 bp, 8 predicted proteins | sample 7160071 | NCBI WGS metagenome assembly JABLTR01 (sample SAMN14651230, study PRJNA627086) | human gut metagenome | isolation source: feces | host: Homo sapiens
AAAAGTGTGGAAGGGTATCAACGGCTGAAAGAATCTTATCACGAAGCAAGTCGGGCTATCAAGTATATTGAGATTATCCGCCAGGTGACTGGTGATAAGAATAAGTCAGTAGTACATTATTCGAACCTCGGATTTTTCCAGATATTCGGCAAAGTTGATGATATGACGGAATTGGAAAGATGCATTCCGGAAACATTAAAGAAATTATATTTATATGATGATGAACATAAGGGAGAATTGATTACAACCTTGCAGATGTATCTTAGAAATAACCAAAGCATCAAGAAAACTGCAGGTGCAATGTTTGTTCATTATAGAACGATATCTTACAGGCTTGAAAAAATAAAACAAATCTCCGGGATTAATTTTGACAATGCAAATGAAGTGCTGGCAGTCAGTAATGGTCTGATTATTTATAAAATGTTAAAAAAAATAGAATAGAAAAAGATAAAGAAATCGTGTTGAGGCATGGTTTCTTTTTTTTGAACAAAGTTCATAAAAAGATATAAATGGAGAATATCGACACAATGGAACAGATTTTACAAAAAAACAGATAAATATTTTCATTGATTGTACATTATATTAACCGTTTTAAATCTGTATAATTGGGAAAGTGATGAGAAAAATTATTAGTGAAAACATGGAAGATATCAATTTTTGATATTTTTTTTGATATAAATTAAGACTTCGCAGGGTTTAGATTAGAGGGATAACGATGCAACTGAAAAATTCGACAGATTACGCAATTAGAATTGTATGTTACTTGGCAGCACAGGAACGGATGGTATCTACATCAGAATTGTCACGGAAGCTAAATGTTTCTGCTAATTATGTTCCTAAAATAGCGAAAAAACTGAAAAATGCAAAAATAGTCACTGCCTGTGAAGGTACAAATGGTGGCTATATGCTGGCAAAACAACCGGAAAACATTTCTTTAATGGATATTATATCGTGTGTAGAGGAAACGATGGCAATTAATCGTTGTTTGGAAGAAGATCGTTTTTGTTCCAGAAATTTAGAAGATACCTGTAAGATACATAAAATATTGTTGAGTTTGCAGAATACATACAACAATAAATTAGAGAGCGTAAAGGTTTCAGACGTTATCCGCCCTGGAGAAGATGAATATTTTGGACGATTTTATGTTGTATTAAAACTGAACTTAAAGGAAAAAAGCTACGAGTGTGTGTATTCACATATCCGTGAAGTGTATGAGAGAGTAAGGAAAACAGAAAGCTATGAAGAGTTCATAAGCCAATATGTAGAAAGATACGTGTATGATCCTGACAAAAAAATGGTTCATGACTTCTTATCAAGTGAAGGATTAGAAGAAAGACTAGTTGATGGATGTTTGGAAAAAGATCTTCCGTATCGCAGAATTACTGGAAAAGATAAGAATGCATATGTTTGGATGGAAGCAAAAAAATATATAGATGCAAATGAGAATACTGCAATTATTACCTTACATAATGAGAAGATTGTCCAGAACACAGTTATAAGGATGGAACAGGAACTCGTAAAGAAAGAACAGGATATGGCAAAGCAGTATTGGAATATGGTATCACTTTTAACTACTGTATTAAATCATAATCAGTTAGTTGAATCAGGGTATCAAGATGATATCAGCTTCTATACAAAACAGGTATATCTTCAATTGCAGAAAAATTATCCGGAATATGGAATTACGGATGAAGAAATTGCTTCAGTAGCCCATTTGGCACCGATTCATGATATTGGAAAGATAAAAGTACCAATTGAAATTTTGAATAAAAATGGAAAGTTGACAGATGAAGAAATGAATGTAGTAAAACAACATCCATTAGTAGGTGCAGCGATGACCCAGAGATTCCCAGAGGGGATAACAACGGAAAAGCTGAATCAATATAGCTATGAAATATGCAGACATCACCATGAAAGATATGATGGGTCAGGATACCCGGACGGTTTAAAAGGGAATGCGATTCCAATGTGTGCACAGGTCGTTGGAATTGTTGATGCTTACGATGCATTGATCAATGATCGTCCATACAAAAGAAAGTATGAACCTGAAGAAGCAATACGGATGATTTCAAATGGTGAATGCGGAGTGTTTTCCAATCAGCTGATGCAATGCTTTCAGGAGGCAGCAAAGCAGCAAAACTGGTTAAAAAGGCAAAATTAAAGTAACAAATGAAGGCAAAAGATTAGAGGTCCAGATATGAAGAAAAAAAGAAGGATAGAGAACAGAATTATCGCAGTAATACTATGTATAGCTATCTTATTTTCTCAAGTGAATATTGCGGATGCGGCAGATCTGAATCCATCAGGTACCAACACGAGTCAAGTGGTCCTTTCTGATGAAACCAATATGAGCAATGATGAAGCATCAACCGAATCCACAGTTTCAGATGAAATAAATGGCACCACGGAGTCCGAATCTTCGATATCGGAGGAAACAAATGAAAACTCGAAGAATAACGAATCGGAATCTTCCAATGAAAATGTTAAAGCAGAATCAACAGATAATATAGATGCTTATTATAAGGATAGTAAAATATGCATTTATAATTACGAGCAGTTAAAACAGATAGGTTCGGATGCCTATGTATATACAGGGGATAAGGACGGAACGATAGGTTCTGGAGATGTAGTAAAGAGTGAAGGCACTGAGCTGAAATACGGTGCAGATGCCCAATACATTTTGATGAATGATATCCAGATGAACTTGGAACAGATGTGGTCAGTACCGGATTCCTTTACCGGAACTATTACTGGTACGGAAGTAGAAGAAAACGAAACACCAACGCTGTATGATAAGGAAACGGATACAATCTACATATACAATCCATATCAGTTAATGGTACTTGCGCAAGAAGAATCTGAAACGGAACCAGTTATGACATTGGATTATGATGCACCACAGTTTGGTATGGGGCAGATGATTTATCCGGACGGAGAAGATCAAGAGTATCTGACTTATAGTAAGTCTCATAAGTATGTACTGTCGCAGAAATTTAATTCAGATAAACCAGAACTGGTTGCAGATCAGTTGAGTAAAGTGAGTACAGAAGGTACAGAAGGTCGAGATTTTAAGGGACAAGTTGTTAAGACTATTGGAGATAAGACCTATATCTTAATTGGAAATGAGCAGCAGCTGAGGAAAATTGGTACGGATGAACGAGTTAATGGTGCGGTTTATCAGGCATATCTAGATGGTTTGGTATGGAAACGTGATACAGATTCAAGTGGCAAACCGATCATGCTTTATAGTGGTGATGCTGATTTGACAAGAGACCAGAATGGAGTAGCAGATTTTACTTTTGGACAAATTAAAGATGCTGATAGCAAATACAGTCAGCATAGCTGGGTACATACCAGAGGCAGGTGTGGAGTCAATCAGATAACAGGTGAAATTGACCCTGATTTAGATATAGACAAAACAACAGGACAGAAATATACAGCAAACGCAAATTATATTATTTTCCGAGATATAGATTTGAGCAGTAAAGAGTGGAAGCCTCTTACTTTTCAAGGAACAATGATTGGAGCTAAGGCGAAAGATAATGAGTCCCTTTGGGATTCATCATCCAGTCAAATTACAGCTAGTACGAAACCAGCACTTTCTAATGTAAAAGTTGTGCAATCAAGTAGACTCAATGTTGGAGAACAAATGGGTGTAGGCTTTTTCTCTACAATATCGAGTGAAGTAAGTGATAACGATATCGGTATTAGTAAAGGATTAGTGCAAGTTTCAAATATTAAGTTTGAAAATATTAGTGTTCAAACATCAACTTCTGAAACATATTATCCGGACACTCTCATAAGTACATTAACAAGTACTCTGGGTAAGTTGCTTGGTGGAGTTTTAAGTGGGTTAACATTTATTTTAACGTTCGGTCAGGTAAAAATTGATCTTGGAAAAACATTAGGAGATGTTCTTGATGCGAGAAAGAAAGATCCGACAGCATTAGCAACTGGTGCGATTGCTGGGCGAGTAGAAGGGCAGGTAGAACTATCTAATCTTGAAGTGAACAGTGCTACTGTCAAAAATGTAAATAACAATACAGGTGGATTTGTTGGATATATCGTTGGTAAAACACAGTATGATGGGCTATCAAACGCACTTGGTGGACTTGTCAAGTTACTTACAAATATATTGAATGTAATTCCAGGATTAGGTTTAGGTGACTTAATCACGATTCTTCTTGGAAATGCTATTCCTTTAGAAAAGTTAATTCCGACAGGTTATATCAATGCCAAAATTATGAATTGTACTGTAAATGGATTAAGTATTTCTACAGCTGCTGATAAAGAGTATGCAGGTGGATTTATTGGACAACAGAAAGGAACAATTGTAGAAAAATGTTCCATTTCCAATAGTGATTATACGATAAACGGAAAGTCTTTTGCAGGTGGATTTGTTGGAATAGCTCGTGATGATGCGATAGAAGGTACACTTTCTGGTGCATTGGATATTGAAACAAAATTGCCGAAAATGAATCCAGAAAGTTTGCTTTTGAATTGCTCACTAAATAATGCTCGAATGATAGTATCAGGTGAAAGTTACGTGGGCGGATTTGCCGGCGGATTTGCCAATTCTACTGCGGTGAATTGTGCAGTAGAAGCTAAAAATGAACTTACAGTGAAGGCTTCAGGAAATCATGCCGGCGGATTTGCCGGCGTTGCAGCACTTGGTTGGGCAGCGGATATAGGAAAAGGAGATACAAAGGATAACTTATTAGGTGGTGTTGTAGATCTTGTTGTAAAGCTTTTAAGTAGTAATCCAGGTGCAACATCTTCATTACTTTCTTTAGCAGGCGTAAGTCCATCATATATTTTAGGGTGTACAGTAAATGCACCTCTTAAAGTAAGTGGTGTTGATTATGTGGGTGGTATCGTTGGACGAGGTAATGGTTCTTCTATAGCACCATCCAGTGCAGAATATTTACAAAAAGTATCTTACTGGAGAAATAACATTTATGAAACAGGAGCAATTGCAACCAAAAATGTTGTTCTAAATGGCGATATCAATATTTCAGGGCGAGATTATGTAGGTGGGATTGCAGGATCTTTAGGTACAGCTAGTGTAGCGGGGCTTCTTAACACAACGCTTGGTGTGGCATCGTATCTTGCATTTACCGTGGATAACGTTTTAGTACAGGGCAACGAGAACTTCTCAGTTGAAGGTCGAGAACGAGTTGGTGCCGGACTTGGTGATGCGATCGGCGGAAGCATAAAAAATGTAACCCTTAACAATGTAGTATCTGTTAACGGGGATAATCTAGTTGGTGGATTTATCGGATTGTCAGGACCGGGTGATCTGGCAGGAACAGATGGTGGATTAACGGTCAATCTCCTTGGTCTTAATTATCTTTTGAAACTTAGTAATCTCTTATCTTTAGGGCAAGCAGTAGAAGTTAAGATTCAAAATGTTCAGGTTAATGGTGTAGAAAAAGGATTTGAAGTAAAAGCTACAGGTGTACGTGAAGAAAATTCTGTACGAGATTATACAGCTTCCGGTTTTATTGCTAGAAGTAATTGTACAAAGGTAGAAAATGCCCACGTAACAAAGTTGAAATCTGTAGAGGCTGCAGATGCAGGTGGTTATGCAGCAGGGTTTGTTGCAATTTCCAAAACAGGAGGACTTGCTGAAGTTGGAGATGATACGGAAGTTAAATCCTTGATTGAAGCAAACGGATTACTTAATGCAATCAGTTATTTAATTCCTCGTTATACAAACTGTACAGTAAGTTATGTAGATGGTGGAAGTGTAACGGCTGATGTTGCAGGTGGCTTTACAGCAGATTTTCAAAGCGGTGTAGTTAATAATTTTGAGCGGGGAGCGAATGATTATTATGCTGTATATAATCTTGCAGCCGTTAACGGACAGTCTTATGCCGGAGGATTTGGAGGAAATGTTTACTCTGGAGCGTTGGCAGATGCTGGGAAAGGAATCAGTATTCTTGGAAATCTCAATGGGCTGAATATAAACATTGGAGAATTTGTAAATCTAATAAATGCCTACATTCCATATATACAGTATGCAGGAGTCAAGTCAGACAACGGATTTACAGTCACTGCGAACAAGATGAAATCAGAGGACAGCCATTCTGGAAGTGCCGGAGGATTTATCGGATATGGAAGTGGTGTTCAGGTAAGCTACTGTGATGTTACGAATCTGAAACATACAAGTGTAACAGAACCTGAGAAAGGTTTGGAAGACACTGATGGCTCAACCTATTTTAATGATGTAAAGAGCCAGTACGCAGTGACTGGTGCCAGATATGCAGGTGGATATATCGGCTATATGGATATTGGTTCCGCAGCTTCTGTTGGAAAAGGCTTGAGTATTCTTGGAAAAACGATAGGAATCAACAATGTGCTGGATGCATTGAATGTCGTTGTTTCTACAGTAGAACATTCGAATGTTACAGGAGATGTTGGAGGTTTTGCAGTAAAAGCAACTTGGAAAAATACAGCATCCGATGCATCAGCAAATGACATACTTGGTGATGCAGGTGGTTTTGCCGGAAAGATTTCTGGTGGGCACATTCAGGATTCAAATGCAAATAACTTTTCTTATATCATTGGCCAGATTACAGCCGGTGGTTATGTGGGAGACTTGCAGCCAGGAAATGTGGCAAATGTCCTTGGCGATACTGGTATCTTAGATGGTCTTGTTAATGTGTCAGATACATTGGCATCATTAGCGGAGGACTTTGTACCGACGATCAGAAACAGCTCTACGACTTGTATTCCTTGTGGTGGTGCAGTTCGTGCAGATGCTGATTCCACAACACAGGTACAACGAGGTATGGCCGGAGGTTATGCAGGACATAATGAAGGTGGTCACATCTGGGGAAACAATACAAAGAAATGGAAAGGTAAAGACTATACCGGACCAACAGGTACTTGTAAAGCGGTAAGAATCCGCTCGGTATACGGAGAAGAAATCGCTGGTGGCTTCACAGGACTTATGGAGTCAGCAGATACGGCAAGTACCGGAAACCTGTCCTTGTTGTGGGGACTGGTAAAAGTAGATAACATCCTGGGAGCACTCAGCGTTGTCTATCCAACGGAAGAAAATACGGCAGTTTATGGTCCGCTTGCCTTGATGGATTATAAAACTTGGAATGATTGGGTAGAATTTGTCGGTAAAAAAGGTGGTTACGGAAGTGACCTTGCTGCGAATGGAACAGTAAAAAGTCAAGAAGAACTGGATAAGATTATTGGAAAATATGCTTACGGATACAATGTCGTAGCAGGAAGAGTAAATTATCGGGATGAGATAAAACTGGCAAATGGCGGAGCCGCCGGTGGCTATGTTGGTTCGATGCAGACTGGAACCATTACAAATGGACAGGCTTATCAGGCGAAGACAATTAAAGGGCTTCGATGCGCCGGCGGTTTTGTGGGAGAAATGATAAACGGCGGAGCAGCAAAGCTTGGAGGAGTTGATATCCTTGGTCTTAATCTACAATTAGGACGAATGCTACAGGTGCTTAATGTCTTTGTGCCGGTGATTAAGAAATCTTCGGTAGAGGGTTATCAGAGTGGACTGATTGTCCAGTCAGAAGGTGTAGATGACAAGGATACCTGCGGTTATGCCGGAGGTTATGTAGGAAAACTGATCGGTGGGCAGATCTGGGGCGAAAATGATGCACGCTGCAAGGTCACAAAGCTGAGACGAGTTGACGGAAGAAGCTATGTCGGAGGATTTGTCGGAAGCTCTAGACCAGGAAGTGTAGCAACACTGAATCCAACTGCAGGAGAAGGATTGCTCAGCCAGCTTCTGAATAAACTGTTAAGTACACCGGCAGATTTGATAAAAGTATTAAATGCCACAGTCGCAACGATCCGTTATTCAGATGTGGAATCCTGGGATGACTGGGGAATCATCGTAAATGGTGCTTATGCGAGTGGAAGTAATAACACTTCTTATGCAAAAGCGGCAGGAGGATTTGCCGGAAATCTGGAAGGAACTGTACTCGGTAAGAAGGATACGGAAGAGGCAGGAGTTTCTGTACAGAATATCCGTTCCGTAGTCGCAGGCGAATATGCCGGAGGATGCTTCGGTGTTGCTGATGTAGCCGGAGTTGCCAATATCAGTGCAGGAAGTGAAACATCTCTTTTGGATAAACTTTTGCAGCTTGGTAGAACCGATGTGTTGGATACGTTTAGAAGTTACGTATATTACGGAACTGTAAACGGAAGTAAAGATGCTGGCTTAAGTGTCAGCGCAAACACAGCAATAAAATCCGGACAGAACAATCAGGTTACATATAGCGGAACGGCCGGAGGATTTGGTGGATCGCTGTTAAATGGTTCTGTAAAAAACAGCAAAGTAACGAGCTTAAGTAATGTAAGAGGTTTAAATAGTGTCGGTGGATTTGTTGGCTATTCTGGAAAGAGTGGAGTGGTTAAGGCAGATAAGATTGACGTTCTTGGAAATAATAAAGGACAGTTGCTCGGTGGAGCACTTGGAGTTATGGACATTTTTGGTTCTCACATTGATGACTGTGCAGTTACAGGGACGGATGATGGTTACACAGTACAAAGTACTGGCGGAGATGAGCAGATTGCCGGTGGATTTATCGGATACGCGAATCTTGCTAGAATGTCAAAGTGTACAGCAGGTGATGCGAACAATCAAAATCTTGGACTGAAACAGGTAGCGTCAGGTGGAACAGCCGGCGGCTTTGCAGGACGAACAAGTTTCGCTTATCTTGCAGATTTGAAGTTGGATTCTGGAGCAGTGAATGTAATATTCACACTTGTTAATAAACTTATAAAGGCATTGTATCTGGATAAAATCCAGGACTCCAATCTTCTGAATATTAATCTTGGAATTATTAAAGTGGATGCACTGTATGATGGCAAACTACTTCACGTAAATCTGCTTGGATTGGATATCTCTGTAGGACTTTCAAAGAAGTCAACGGATAACGACCAACAGACAGACCTTGCAATTATTACGATCGGAGATTCATCCATCAAACTTCCATGTAATGAAAATGGACTTTTGGATGATAATGATGCCAAATCCAATATCAGTGTGAGTCTGATCAAGGCCAATCGAACAAAAATCACAGATAGTAATGTCTACGGTGTCAGTCAAGGATATGATGTCTATGCCGGTGGAGCCGGAAATAACAATGATGGTGATGCTAAAGACGGACGAAGTGGTGGCTTTGTTGGATTCAACGATGAAGGACTTTTGAAGAACAACAACATGTATTACTGTGATGTGGTTCGTGGAACAAAAAATCTTGTCGGACCGTTTAGCGGAAAGAGTGAATTGGATTCGCAATATCAATTCAATACATTAGATAAGGTGGAAGGCGAGAACAATAATTACCGTATTTACAGAAAATTAGATCAATCTTTAGATGAAATTAAAAAGAATAACAGTATCTTGAACAGCAGTCATGAAAAGGATGATGCAAGCGGATGGGATATTTATACAATAGGACATATGAATCCGGTAAAGACTTTTGAGACTCTAAAAAATGCTGTTCTGGCAAGTAAGGGTGACTCAGTGAAAGCAGAGCTTAATGCTTATGAATCACCAGCAAAAGCAGTATTGATGTCAGATACCAAAACAACATTGAACACGGGAGATAGTGATACACCGGAACCATCCGAGTCACAGGATCCATGTGATGAGAACATCAAGCTGACGATCAATAAAGTTTGGAAGGATTTAAACAATTTTGATCATTCAAGACCAAACAGTATTACGGTAACAATATCACGTACCTGGAAAGATAAGACAGGAAATGAAAAGACAGAAACAGTTCCACGTTACGAGAGTTACAAAATAGAAGGTTCCATCGATAAATCTAAATGGCAGGAGGTGATAAAGGAACTCCCGGCATACAAGACAGATGGAGATGAAATTTATTATTACACGTATTCCATCACAGAAGCAAAAGTGGATGGTTATACAACAACGATAGATAAATCGCAAGATGGATTTACCTTCACAATAACTAATAGACATTTCCCAGGTCTTCCGGATACCGGAGGATACGGAAGTTATTTGATTTACCTGATAGCTGTTCTGCTTTTCCTGGTATATTTCGTAATGAGATATAAAAAATGCAAGGAAAATAAAAAAGCAGAAAAACTATAAAAGAAAAATTCTCAAGAAAAGGAGACAATTGTTATGAAGAGAATGAAAAAAATCATGGCATTAATGCTGGCAGCGATTATGATGATGGCTATGTCTGTCACAGCATTTGCCGCAGAAGGAGCAACAGGAACAAACACACTTACAGTTAATGTGAAATCAGGAGCGGGTGTTCCAATACAGACACTTAAAGATCAGACTATTTATCTGTACAAATTATTTGATGTGACAACATCAAACAGTACAACTACAACAAACTATGCATATACAGTAAATACTGCAGAGGGTTATAAGGATGCTCTTGTAAGTGTTTTAGGAACTCCTATTACAGCTGTTTCTACAGACGAGGAATTTGCAAAAGCTGTATTGGATTTAGGAGCAGATAACTCTGAAGATGTACAGAAGTTTGCAAACGATTTTACAAAATATGCATTAACAAATAACTTAACAGCAACAAAAACCTCTGAAAAACTAGGAGATGTAGTATCACATACTTTTACTGGTTTAGATGCAGGTTACTACTTAGTATATGTAACAGGTGGAAAATCCATCCAGTCTTCTTTAGTTACAGTCAATGGAGAAACTACAGTAAGTTTAAAAACTGAAGCACCAAGCATTGAGAAAACAGCTGATAAGACAACAGTAAATATCGGTGATGTTGTAACATATACCGTAAAAGGTGTTATTCCGGATACAACAGGATATGACCAGTATCAGTACATTATCCACGATGAATTATCAACAGGTCTTGATTTTGTAAACGATACAACAGGAACAGCTCTTGGAGAATCTGCTACAACCGTTAATGTAAAAGTAGCATTCGGAACTGATGTTACAGATGAAGGAACAGCACCTACAACAGCAAAACTTGATTCTACAGACAATAGAAAAATGTCTCTTGACCTGTCTGCATGGGTAAAAGCTAACCAGACAAACAACAAGGGAAAAGAATTCACAGTTACATATTATGCAAAAGTAAATAAAAATGCTGTTGTAACAGAAAAGAATAAGGCTCAGTTAGAGTATGGTAATAAACCAGGTGAAACAACAACTACAACACCGAGTGAAGCTAAAACACCTACATATCCAGTAGATATCTTAAAAGTTAAAAAAGGTACAAATGAAGTCTTAGCAGATGCACATTTTACTTTATACGCTTCAACTACAGAAGGTACTATTGATGAAAGCAAACCTATTAAAGTAACAAAAGAAGCTGATGGTAAATATTCTTATGCAGCTGATCAGAACGCAGCGGATGCTACAGATGATATGGTAACAGTTGCAAACAAAATCGAAGGACAGGGATACAATTTACACATTAATGGTCTTGCAGCAGGAACTTATTATCTGAAAGAGACAAAGGCTCCAGAGGGTTACAATAAGCTCACATCTCCAATCAAAGTAACAATTACAAAAACTGGAGATGAAGAATGGACTGTTTCTAAAGATGGTACAGCAGAAGATGACAAGATTATCGATGTTGAAAATAGCACAGGTTCCCTCCTTCCATCCACTGGTGGACGTGGAGCAATCGCATTTGCTGTAATCGCAGCTCTTCTTGTATTCGGTGTAGCAGTAAGCTTCATTAGTGACAAAAGAAAAGAAGCATAATAATTTTACTAGAGATACAAGATAATGTTTAAGGAATGGGCGGTTATCTTCCACGGAAGGTAGCCGCAATTCCAAGTATAACAACAGGGAGAATGAAATGAAGAGTAAGAAGAAAAAAAAGAAGATAACAATAAAAGATATTATTCGTTTGATCGTGCTTTTGGTTGCATTCTCCGTATTGTTATATCCAACGTTTAGTAGTTATTTGAATGAAAAGAATGGTTCCAAAGTTGTATCTTATTATGATGAGGAAAGTATAAAGTTAAGTAAGGCAGAAAAAGAGCAGATGTTGGAAGAGGCGAGGGCATATAATAAGGAAATGCTGGGAAATATTGATTTGATTGATCCATTTTCGCAGGAAGATGTGGAAATAGATGCTCGCTATGAGGAACTGTTGAACGTAGATGGTTCTGGAATGATGGGATACATTCGTATTCCTAAGATTAATATAGAACTTCCAATCTATCACGGAACAAGTGAAGCTGTGCTACAGGCAGGTGTCGGACATTTCTGGGGTACATCTCTTCCTGTAGGTGGAGAAAGTACACATACAGTTCTGACAGGACATAGAGGTCTTCCGACAAAAACACTATTTACCAATATGGATAAACTGGAAGTAGGGGATATTTTTTACATTAAAGTCTTAGATGAAACCCTGGCATATCAGATTGATCAGATATTAACGGTTTTGCCACAAGAGACAGATAGCTTATCCATTGAACCAGGTAAGGATTATGCAACACTTGTTACTTGTACACCATTTGCAATCAACACACATAGACTTTTAGTTCGTGGAGAGAGAATACCTTATGAAGAGGCAACAAAGCAAGAGCCTGATACCAATATAAAACCAGAGTTATCTTTCACTGCTAAAGTGCTGATTGTAACAATTATAGTAATCTTCATAGGGCTGATGATAGCTATAATTTATAGTATACGAGATAGAAAAAGGAGGAAAGTAAGGTGAGAAAGAAGATAAGAAGTATTCACATTATTTTATTCGTTATGCTTTTTCTTGTCGGTAATTTTATAGATATTTCAACAATCCATGCTGAAGCAGGAAGTAGAACAGGAAGCATTCAAATTATTTATAAAGGGAGAAATAGTTCGGATAAAGAAGTGACTCTTTCCGGAGCAAAGTTCTCGATATTTCCAATTCAATATATGAAAAATAATGAGTTAGTATGGGAAGATGGTTTTAAAGATTCAGGGATATCATTACAAGATACCAGTGCAGAAGCAAGAGAGAAACAAGCAAAACAATTGTTTGCATTTGCGAAAGAAAATAATATTTCCGGATTAATGCAAGAAACAGATACTTCGGGACGCACGAGTTTTGGAGAATTGGATGAAGGAATTTACCTGCTTGCACAGATTGGAAATGTAGAAAGTGGTACAGATAAATTTGAATCTGCGCCATTCCTTGTTAATATTCCATCTGAAATCAATGGAAATGTAGAATATAAGGTAACGATAGAGCCAAAAGCTGAATGGGTTTCATCAGAAACACCACCGAGCAATCCAGATAAGCCAAAGGATCCGACACCTTCAAAACCAGATAAGCCAAATACTATTCAGAAAATAATAAATACGGTAAAAACCGGAGATACAACAAATATAGTTGCATGGTTTTTAATAGCGATTGTTAGTCTTGGTTTGATTGTAGGACTCTATAAAAGAGAAAAATGAAGTAGCTATTATTTAAAGAAAACTGATCCATTGCGGTGGAATCAGTTTTCTTGTATTATACGTCTTAAAACGTTGCAAACACTAATGTTGAAGAGAGGATGCAACGGTACGAGAGATATCGTTGTTTGATATTTGAGGAGCATTAAGCAGTGCTGTGAAATTCTGTCTGATGATATCCAGTGTCTTCTGCTTTTTCTGCAATTCCTGCTTTTCACGGACAGTAGCAGCCTGTTCAGATTTAAGATTTTCTATCCGCTTCTGGATTTTATTAGAGCTTGGGATTTTGGTAACACCGAGATCCTGAAGCTCTTTTTTTAGTGAATCGTGGAGTTGGTATTCTGCTTGATGTTTGGTCCGGTATGCGTTTGGATTTTTAGCAGATTTGCAATCTTCAATCACTTTACGGCAGTGCATTCTATAATGGTATCGTAATTTAAGACACTTCAAGAGACATTTCTTAATGAATCTGATATACTGTAAACACTACAGAAAGGGGGGATTTTCTCCCCTACCCAGTTACATATATCAGTTTATTATAAAATGCTTAGATTTTTGTCTTGACAACTGAACCACTATATTGCAAAATACGTGAAGAGTTGAGGCGTTTTTGTATTAAATTAAAATTAGGGAAAAGGCATGTGAAATACGATGATGAAAAATAACTATATAAAACAAAAAAGAAAAGATCAAAATCCGGTAAATCATTGGAAAATTTTTGAGGGACGGTTGGTATTCCTTCTGGCAATGGTGATTTTGTTTGTTGTTGCATATACTTTTATTTTACAACAAGCATATACCAAAACTGCTCTGAAAACAGAAATTGAACGAGATATTTCCAGTGCAGATGCGGTTCATAAGCTGGTAAATGACAGACTGGGACGAAAAGATTTTAATGAAATAAAAAGTAAAGCTGATGAGAATACAGAACTATTCAAGAATATGTCGACATATATGAATGAAATCAGAACGCTGAATTCTACGAGATATATTTACACAGCAACCAGAAATGAAGACGGTAGATTGATTTACGTTGTAGACGGACTGGATCCATCGGCTGGTGACGTCAGACATCCAGGAGATCCGATTGAAAAGGAGATGGTTCCTTATATAGAAAAAGCACTTTCTGGAAAAACAGTATATTCTCAGGATATTGTTGATACAACATGGGGACCTATTTTTACAGCCTGTTATCCTGTGACAGCGGAAGATGAATCTAATGAAGTGATAGGTGCTTTCTGCATAGAAATGGATATGCAGAAAGCGTATGGAATGGTTGAGAAGACGAATAAGTTAAGTATTGTACTGGGATGCATTACAGCGTGTATTTTGGTAATATTATGTACCTGTGGATATTCTGTATATAAGAAGCAAAAAGAAAATGAGCAGAAACAGCAAAAACTGTTGCAGGAAGCTGCAAGACTGGCCGATTCAGCTAATAAAGCAAAATCAACATTTCTATTTAATATGTCTCATGATATTCGTACCCCTATGAATGCAATCATTGGATATGCAGAATTGGGAGAGAAACATTTAAAGGAGCCAACTATATTAGAAGATTACTTTGAAAAAATATTATTGTGCGGAAAGAAAATGCTGCATTTGATTGATAACATTCTTGAATTAGCACGAATCGAAAACAACAAAGCAACGCTGGATGAAACAATAACAGATATTTCTAAAAACTTTGATTTATGTATTGATATGTTTAGGAAACAGATAGAAGAAAAACATCAAACACTGAAAGTCAATAAGAACATTCGATATCCATACTTGTATATGGATGATGCAAGATCATCTGAAATTACGATTAACATTTTGAGTAATGCTGTGAAATACACGGGTGAAGGCGGTAACATAGGCTGTACATTGAACCAATATCCCGGCGAAAAAGAAGGTTGGAGTGTATTAGAGCTTATCATAGCAGACAACGGAATCGGAATGTCAGAAGAATTCCAAAAACATATTTTTGAATCATTTTCACAGGAACGATCTTCGTCAGACAGCGGAATAGAAGGGAGCGGACTTGGCATGGGAATCGTGAAGAAACTGGTGGATTTAATGAATGGCAAGATCACAGTTCAGAGCAAACCGGGAGCAGGTTCTACTTTTACAATCACGCTTCCATTAAAAATAGCAAATGCGGAAGAAAGGAATCCGAAACATGCAGACGGTCAGTTGAATATCAAAAAACTGGAAGGAAAAAGGGTTCTTCTGGTAGAAGATAATGACTTGAACGCAGAAATTGCAACGGAACTTTTGACGGAAGAGGGAATCATGATAGAAAGAGCGGAAAACGGCGTTGCATGTATTGATATGTTTAACAAAGCAAAGCAAAATTACTACAGTCTGATTCTGATGGATATTCAGATGCCGATTATGAACGGATATGAAGCATCCAGGAGAATTCGAGAACTGAAAGACGGTAACAAATCGCAGATTCCAATTGTTGCAATGACAGCAAATGCGTTTGAAGAAGATAAGAAGATGGCTTTGGCAAGTGGCATGAATGATCATGTTGCAAAACCAATAGATATGAATGTATTATTGCCGACTATTATGAAATATATGTAAAGGAAGAAAGAAGGACACTGATTTTGCAGTCAGTGTTCTTCTTACATATCAGTCGACTAAAGCAAAACATTTTATAGTTGTACATTATCTCGTTGAGAAGGGTAAATCTGTGAACTTTGTTCACTAAGCAGAGCAGTGAAATTTTGACGAATGATATTTAAAGTCTTTTGCTTTTTCAGCAATTCTTGTTTCTCCCAGACAGTAGCAGCCTGTTTAGATTTAAGGTTTTCAATCCGTTTCCGGTTTTTTTAGAGCTAGGGATTTTGGTAACGCCCAGATCCTGAAGCTCTTTTTTTAGTGAATCGTGCAGTTGGTATTCTGTTTGATGTTTGATCCGGTATGCTTTTGGATTTTTAGCAGATTTGCAATCTTCAATTACCTTACGGCAGAGTCGATAAGAATCGCAATGCTTTTGGATGAGTCTCTGAGTACCCAGTTCTGCACTGATTTCTTCAATCCGCTGCTCAGCCGCTTTAACAGAATTTTCCATATCGGAAATATGCTGCTGAAAGTCTTCGTAGTTTAGCAGATTATTTTCGGAAAGATAATTGAAGGTGCGTGCCGCTTCTTTCAGATTATTGAGTTTTGCCCAACGTTCAAATCCTTCCCAGTTACCGGTAGTGACATACGTGGAAATATTGATATATAGTCGAGCCTCTTGGGACAGATGTTTTGGTGCTTTGGTTTTATAACGGTTTTTCTCCAGACGGGTACGGACATTTTCTTCCGTATAATAACTCCCCAGTAATTTCATATATGTGAAATTTTTTTGCTCTGGTGCACGGAAAGAAAGATGTTTTCCCTGTCGGACTTCATATCCAGCCAACTGCATTTTCTGTAAAAACTCATTGTAATTGACAGAAGACCAGATTGCCTTATCCACGGCAACACGTAGCTTGGCTTTCCAACTGGTTCCACGATGATATTTCATGTTCTCTTTATGGCTTGTCAGATATGATCTATCGTGGAATGACACTGGTGAAGTTCTATGCACCGAATGGTGTGATGCTCAGTGAAATCCTTCATTCCTGTTTTTGCAGTCATTATAATAAGACAGATGTGGAAGTACAG
>JABLTR010069044.1_pt1 | contig 17042 bp, 15 predicted proteins | sample 7160071 | NCBI WGS metagenome assembly JABLTR01 (sample SAMN14651230, study PRJNA627086) | human gut metagenome | isolation source: feces | host: Homo sapiens
AGTAGAGAAAATAAAACAATATCACCCTACGGATAACTTCTCGATGCTTAAGAAGGCCTATGACGTGGCAAAAGAGGCCCATAAGGATCAGAAGCGTAAATCGGGAGAACCCTATATAATCCATCCTCTCAAGGTAGCCTATATACTTGCGGAACTTGAGCTGGACATGGAGTCTATCGTTGCGGGCATTTTGCATGATACCATAGAGGATACTCCTTATACCTATGATGATATTAAAGAGATGTTTGGCGAGGAAGTAGCCGTACTTGTAGACGGAGTTACAAAACTGGGCAAACTCTCATATACGACAAAAGAGGAGATACAGGCAGAGAACTACAGAAAAATGTTCCTTGCCATGGCAAAGGACATAAGGGTAATACTTATAAAACTTGCCGACAGGCTCCACAATATGCGTACTCTCAATTATATGACAGAGGCAAAGCAGAGGGAGAAAGCCCAGGAGACCCTGGATATATATGCACCCCTTGCCCATAGGCTCGGTATATCGAAGATACGCACTGAAATGGAGGATCTCTGCTTCAAATATCTGAATCCCGATGCCTATTATGACCTCAAGAATAAGATAGAGAAGAAGAAATCCGAGCGGGAACAGTATGTAAACCGCATCGTTGAAGAAATAAAGGAAAAAATAGCCGAGGCAAACATAAAGGGTACAGTATACGGAAGGAGCAAACATTTCTTCAGTATATATAAAAAGATGGTCAACCAGAATAAGACCCTTGACCAGATATATGACCTGTTTGCCGTAAGGATAATAGTTGATACAGTAAGGGACTGTTATGCTGTGCTTGGAGTAGTACATGATATGTATAAACCTATGCCTGGCCGATTCAAGGATTATATCGCCATGCCAAAGCCAAACATGTACCAGTCACTTCATAATACACTTATCGGCCCCACAGGAGAGCCCTTTGAGGTACAGATAAGGACTTGGGAGATGCACCGTACAAGTGAGTATGGTATCGCTGCCCATTGGAAGTATAAGGAAGGCAAGGCCGGGGATACATCCCAGGATAAAGAGGCCGAGAAGATGGCCTGGCTCAGACAGATACTGGAGTGGCAGAGGGATCTGTCGGATAATAAGGAGTTTATGACCACCCTTAAGCTGGACCTTAATATATTCAATGACTCGGTATATGCCTTTACGCCCCAGGGAAAGGTAATACCCCTTCCCAACGGTTCAACACCCATAGACTTTGCCTATGCCATACATTCCGCCGTTGGAAACAAGATGGTAGGCGCCAGGGTAAACAATAAGATAGTTACATTTGATTATAAGATACAAAACGGAGATATCGTAGAGATACTTACGTCCCAGAACTCGAGGGGACCCAGCAGGGACTGGCTTTCCCTTGTAAAGAGCTCCACAGCAAGGACAAAGATAAACCAGTGGTTCAAGAAGGAGTTCAAGGAAGAGAATATCGTAAAGGGCAAGGAGCTTATAATCGCCGATGCCAAAAAGAAAAACTATTCCTTCTCAGATCTTGCAAGACCTGAATGGATCGAAATAGTTGTCAATAAATTCGGATTTAAGGATTGGGACGCCTTATGCGCGGCCGTTGGACACGGAGGCGTTAAGGAAGGCCAGGTAATAAACCGTTTCATCGAGGAATACCAGAAGGAACAGAAGAAAAACCAGACCGCTGAAGATGTCCTTAAAAGAATGGAAGAAAAGGCAAATTCCAAGGCTTCCAGGAAAAATGACAGTGGCGTCATCGTCAAGGGCGTTGGAGATGTCAGCGTAAGGTTTTCAAGATGCTGCAACCCCGTTCCCGGTGACGAGATAATCGGTTTTGTCACAAGGGGCAGAGGTGTGTCCATTCATAGGACCGACTGTGCCAATATAATAAACCTTTCAGAGGAAGACAGACACAGACTTATCGATGCTGAATGGGAGATCACGAGGAAAGACGGAACAGGCCCTTCACTTTCATTCCAGGCTGAGATCAGGCTTTTGTGCATAGACAGGAGCAACATAATACTGGACCTCAGCAAGGTGCTTTCGGAGGAAAATCTTCCGGTCAAATCCTTTAACGCAAGGACAACTAAGGATATGCTTTCCATAGTAAATATCGTGCTTGAGATAACCAGCAAGGAACAGCTGGAGAAGGTATGCACCCATCTTAAGAATGTCAAGGGCGTTGAGGACATAGAACGAGTAAATTCATAAAATTCATAAGAGGTAAGATTTTATGCGAATGGTTATACAGAAGGTTGAAAGAGCCAGTGTAAGCGTTGACGGCGTCGTAAGGGGAGAGATCGGAAACGGTCTTATGGCCCTGGTGGGGCTTCTTCCCACGGACGATGAGAAGGTCATGGACTATATGCTTGAAAAGCTGGTCAATTTAAGGATATACGAAGATGAAAATGATAAACTCAATCTTTCGGTCCAGGACGTTGGAGGCGGGATACTGCTCATACCGAATTTTACCCTTTACGGCGATGCCAGAAAGGGCAGGAGACCCAGTTACTATACGGCCGCGTCACCTGAGGAGGCTGATAAGATATTCAGCAGACTGGTCGAAAAGGCCAAAGAACTTCCGCTCAAGGTAGAAAGCGGTGTGTTCCGTACACATATGAAGGTTGAGCTTGTAAATGACGGTCCGGTAACTATTCTTCTGGACAGTGAGAGACTGTTTTGATATTAGGGAAAATGGGGACAGGGCAGCCTGTTCCCTTTTTTATTATTGAGGTAAGAGTATGATATACATTTATTTGGAAGGCCATGACAAGATGAACGACATACAGACCGCCGTTCAGATATTTATGCCCAATGAGAAATATAAGCCGGTGGACGGCATACAGAGCGAGGGCATCACCGTAAGGAGCGTGCTTGATGACAGCCAGGCAGGGGCAGAGCTTTATGAAAATGGAAAGCTCATATGCAGAAAAACTGAAGCAATAGACGAGAAGGGCTTCAGATATGCCCTTAAGTCAGCGGTATACCATATGCTGAAGGAACACAACGGCATATATACACCTCCCTGGGGCATGATGACGGGCATCAGGCCGGCAAAGAGGGCCAATATATATATGGACGAGGGCCTTACGCCCGATGAGAGCGCTGAAAAGCTGACGAAAATATATGAGATAATCCCATCTAAGGCGGAGCTGGCCGTGGAGGTGGCTCTGGCGGAAAGGGATATACTTAAAAAGGCGGATAAGGATGGCATAAGCCTATATATAGGCATACCATTCTGCCCCACCAGATGTCTTTACTGCTCGTTTACGTCCTATCCCCTGGACAGGTACATAAATAAGGTGGACGGCTACATAGATGCCCTCATAAAGGAACTGAGATTCCTGGGCGAAAGGGCTGAGGGGAAAAAGCTGGATTCCATATACATCGGCGGAGGAACGCCAACTTCATTGAGCGCCCCTCAGATGGAAAGGCTAATGGGAGCGGTATCCGATATATTTGATATGTCAAACCTCCTGGAGTATACGGTGGAGGCTGGAAGGCCCGATACCATAACCAGGGATAAGCTCAGGGTCATAAAGGAGAATGGAGCCGACAGGATATCCATAAATCCCCAGACCATGAATGAAAAGACACTGAAACTGATCGGCAGGGCCCACAGCGTGGATGATATAAAAAGGGTATATTATGAGGCCCGTGAGGAAGGACATAAAAACATAAATATGGACCTGATACTTGGGCTTCCAGAAGAAGGCGAAGAAGAGGCCACAAAGACCATGGAGGATATAGCAGCCCTTGGACCTGAAAATCTAACAGTACATACTTTGGCGGTAAAGCGTGCTTCCAGGCTCAGGGAGAATCTTGGCGATTACGACCTGGCTAAGGCCATGCAGATGGAAAGAATGATAGACATATCATCAAGGGCAGCCAGAGAAATGGGACTTCATCCCTATTATATGTACAGGCAGAAAAATATGCTTGGAAGCTTTGAAAATGTGGGATACGCAAAAAAAGGCTTTGAAAGCTTTTACAATGTGGTTATAATGGAAGAGACGCAGACTATATACGCCGCCGGGGCCGGAGCATCCACAAAGCTCTGTGACGCTGAGAGCGGACGCATCGACAGGATATTCAATGTAAAGAACGTCGATGAGTATATAGGCCGCATTGACGAGATGATAGACAGAAAAAGAAAAGGTATGTAAACTATACATAATATGATATTTGACAGGAGGAAAAACAATGCTTACAGAAGCGCCTAAGGGAACCAAGGATATTTACGGAGCGTACATGGACGAATGGCACAGGGTCGAAAAGATCATGCGCAGTATATGTGAAGATTTCAGCATAGGAGAGCTCAGAACTCCTATTTTTGAGCATACTGAATTGTTTTTAAGGGGTGTGGGAGAGACCACAGACATCGTTCAGAAGGAGATGTATACCTTCAAGGATAAGGGTGACAGAAGCGTCACATTAAGACCTGAGGGAACAGCCGGAGCAGCCAGAAGCTACATCGAACACGGTATATATAACAATCCCCAGCCCACAAGATTTTACTATATCGGACCCATGTTCAGATATGAAAATACACAGAAGGGCAGACAGAGACAGTTCCATCAGTTCGGAGTCGAGATGCTTGGCTCATACAGCCCTGCCCTTGATGCAGAGGTAATATCCGTTGCCGCTGAACTGCTCAAAAGACTTGGCATAAAGGACGTTATGCTTAAAATAAACAGCCTTGGAGGTCCCGAATGCAGACAGAAATATAATAAGGCCCTCAGAGAGTATATCGGAAGCAACATAGATAAAATGTGTGATGACTGCAGATCCAGATTTGAGAAAAATCCCCTCAGGGTGCTGGACTGCAAGGAGGAAAAATGCCAGAGGATAATAGCTGACGCTCCCGTTGTACTGGATTATCTTGGACCCGAGTGCAAGGAGCACTTTGAGACAGTAAAGGCTATCCTTGATGAGATGGGCATAAAATATGAGGTCGATGACAAGATAGTTAGGGGACTTGACTACTATACAAGGACTGTATTTGAGTTCGTATCAAACGGCATAGGAGCCCAGGGCACCGTATGCGGCGGCGGACGTTATGACAACCTCATAGCTGAGTGCGGCGGACAGCCCACAGGAGCAGCAGGATTTGCCGTTGGTATAGAGAGGCTCCTCCTTGTGCTCGAGGCTCAGAACGGAGAGTTTGAGAAGAAGGCATATAGGGATATATATATCGGAGCCATCGGTCAGAAGGGCCTTGTAAAGGGCCAGGGTATCGCTTACCGTATGCGCCAGGCCGGCATAAAGGCTGAGTGTGACAGTGTTGGAAGAAGCGTAAAGGCGCAGATGAAATATGCCAATAAAATAGGGGCCGCTTATTCCGTAATACTTGGAGACAACGAGATCGACAACGATATGGTAAAACTTAAAAATATGGAAACAGGAGAGGAAGAAGAAACAAAGGTTTCTGAACTTTTTGAAGTAATGATGAACAAAGTTAAAAAATAATAAATATTCATCAAATAATCATAAAAAATAAATAAGGGTTAAGGAGGAAGATTTATGCAGGCAGATCTTTTAAAGGGAATAAAAATCATCGATTTTACGACTTACGCGGCTGCGCCAAGCTCAGTAAGGATGCTGGCTGACTGGGGAGCCGATGTAATAAAGGTCGAGGGCTTTTCTGGAGACCCCATGAGAAAATTCGGAGTCAACCTGGGAGATACCCCCTATACTGATGATGAGAACCCCGTATGGGAATACGAAAACGGAAATAAAAGAGACATCTCCGTGGATTTAAAGACCGAAAAAGGTATGGAGATCATGCATAAACTTCTTTCTGAGGCTGACGCCTTTGTTTCAAATGTCAGGGCCGGTTCCCTTAAAAGGCTCGGACTTGACTATGATACCCTTCATGAAAAATATCCTAAACTTGTGGTAGGTGTCATATCGGGATATGGACTTTATGGAAAGGACGCTCCAAGGCCTGGATATGATGTTGTCGCCTTCTGGGCAAAGGGCGGCTCCCTGGTGGATATGTCACCCGATGGAAAATCACCGGTAAACGCTCCATATGCCACAGGAGACCATACGACTGGCCTTGCCCTGGCCTCAGGCATACTGGCTGGCATAATAAAGGCTAAAAACACTGGATTTGGTGAAAAGATAGTAGTTTCCCTCTATGGCACATCCATATGGGCAAACTCCCTTATGATAATAGGAGCACAGTATGGAGTTGAATATCCCCAGTCAAGATATGCTCCCGGAAATCCCCTTATAAATTCATATAAGTGCAGGGACGGAAAATGGATAACCCTTACGGTCCTTGCCTATGAGAGATACTGGGATGCATTCTGTGACATATTCGGACTGGATGATATCAAAAATGATCCTGACTATAGGACCCTTAAGAAGGTCGTAGCCGATAAGGACAGGCTGGAGCACTGCTGCAGAAGGATAGAGGAGCAGTTCATACTCAATGACAGGGAATACTGGGCTCAAAAGCTTACGGAAGCTGATATAGCCTTTGAAAGGACACTCCAGTGGAAGGATATAGCCACAGATGAGCAGGCAAAGGCCAATAACTATGTAAAGGAATTTAAGATGAAATCCGGCAGGTCATTTATGCTTCCCACAACACCGGTACAGTTTGCGGACAATCAGTCACCTGATTCAAAGCCGGCTCCCCTTCTTGGTGAGAACACCATCGAGATAGTCAAAGAGCTGGGATATACCGATGAGGAAGCTGAAAAGATGATAGCCGACGGAGTTATAAAACAGTACGGAAAATGATTACGGAGGCTGATATATGAAAGTTGTTTTGACAAAGGCTCAGAAATTCCATGATGATATAAGAGAAAAAATAAAATCCCTTGGATATGAGATAATAGACCATGGCGCAGAAACCGAAGAATTCACAAAAGAGGAATATGATTGTGATGTGCTTGTGGGACTTAATCCATTCCAGAAAAGTGATGTTGATAAATTCACTAACCTTAAGCTTTTCCAGGCTACATCAGCGGGATATGATACCATACCCGTGGATGAGCTTAGAAAAAATGGGGTCATATTCTGCAATGCCAGGGACGTGTACAGCAATCAGATAGCTGAATTTGCCATTATGAGGCTTTTGGAGATATATAAGAAGGCTCCCATGTATCTTAAACAGCAGATGGAGCATAAATGGTTCAGGGAATTCAGACTTCAGGAAATAACCGATAAAAAGGTGGGCATATTAGGCACAGGAAGCATAGGTATGCAGATAGCAAGAAGGCTCAAAGCCTTTGATGCTGTGGCCATAGGATTCAACAGGAGCGGCAGAGAGGCCGAATATTTCGACAGCATATATAAAATAGATGAGTTTGAAAATATGGCAGGGGAGCTGGATGTGATAATAGTTGCCCTTCCTTTGAACAGCGGTTCAGAGCATATCATCAACAGAAACATACTTGAGAAGATGCATTCAAAGAGCGTTCTTATAAATATCGGCAGGGGTATGAGTGTCGATACTGAGGCCCTGGCGGATGTGCTTGAAAAGGGCAGCATCATGGGTGCGGCTCTGGACGTTTTTGAACAGGAGCCCTTACCTGAGGACAGCAGGCTCTGGGCACTGGAGAACCTCCTCATATCTCCGCATATATGTTCCGGCTCCAACTATATGAATAAAAGGGTATATGACCTGGTATATGATAATCTCAAAGCCTTTGCCGAAAATGGAGAGCTTAAAAACAGGATAGTATAAGTAAAAGGCTGACATTGATTTATGAATAAAAAAACTCCCGTGTTATTTAAACACGGGAGTTTTTGATTTCTTATCTGTATACGCTTGTTGTTGTATAGTCAACTATGCCGTTAACATATCTGCTGAGGGTGTAGACGCCTTTATTCTGTGTTACCTTTAACTGTATATCTCCTATCTGGGGATCAGAGGGTGAAAGGAAACGGATCTTCATGGTTCCGTTATTCATAACAGCCTCGATCTTTACGGGAACGGAAAGATCATTTCTGAAACGGAAATCTATGGTTCCCCATGAACAGGTAGCATCCATTCCGGCGGGAACATAACCTACCTTGAGGGAATGATTGCGTCTGCTTGTAATGGTCATTCCTGAATATAAAGCAGCATCAAAGAGAGTAGTTGAAACCTGGCATATACCGCCTCCGATGGCGTTTGTCATTTTTCCTCCGCTTATGACACCTGCGGGCTTATAGTCGTTGTTAGGGTCTCTTTTGCTGAGTACGGTATCATTATATGAAAATTCTTCGCCGGGAACGATTATTTCGCCGTTGATGGCATCACAGGCAAGCCGCATATTAAAGTTTCTGTTGTAATCGCTTGCTCTCTGGCTGTAATATGTTATGTAAGAAGCTATATCGTGGTCATAGTTGAGATTTGCGGGGTCCTTTGCAAGTTCCTCCTGTCTCTTTCTTTCCTCTTCTGCTCTTTTAGCTTCTTCAGCAGCCTTTCTTGCTTCTTCTTCTCTTTTAAGACGTTCTTCTTCAGCTTTTTTCTCAGCTTCAGTGGGGCCCATAACGATGCTTCCGTCGGCTTCGATGCTGGGAAGGTAATCGGAAGGGTCAACCTTTTCTGTAACAGGTGCTACTCCGCCAAGTGAAAGAGATACAATTAAAGCTCCGATTATATTGTTCATTATATAAATCACTCCTTATTTCTAAATTATACCAGGATTAATAAAAAACTGTTTGCAGTATTTGATGCAAAATTTATATAAGATTCTCCGCTGTAATCATATATCCGCCCAAATTATAGATTTTTCACCATTTTTATAACTATACTGGCTGAATTATACGCGGCCTTCTTTTCAAATTCAGGATAATCCACATCAGCGCTTTCGTCTGCTGAATCTGATATATTCCTTATTATTACAAAAGGTATTTTGTTAAGATAGCATACCTGCGCAATGGAGCCACCTTCCATCTCGGCGCAGTAGCCGTTAAAATAAGTTTTAAGCCTGTTCTTTGTTTCTGAATCTGCTATGACCTGATCTCCGCTTACGATACGGCCTGTAAATGTATTTCCCTCTATGGTGCTTTTTGCGGCTTCAACGGCAGCGTTTATAAGGGTGTCATCAGCTTTAAAAATACTGTTGTCCATTCTGGGTATGGTGCCCACAGGGTCGCCAAAGGGTGAGCAGTCAATATCATGCTGCTGGGCATCGGTGGAGATCACCACATCGCCTATGGTCACACCATCGGCCAGGGCTCCTGCTACACCGGTATTTATTACCGCTTCGACGGAATATGTATCGATAAGCAGCTGTGTGCAGACTGCAGCGTTTACCTTACCGATCCCGCATAAGACAAGGATTATATCTTTATTTCCAAGCTTTCCTGAAAAAAACTTATATCCTGCCTTTTCAAAAGTGCTTTCGATGTTCATAACATCTTTAATATGAGCTATTTCTTCGGACATAGCTCCTATTATACCGATCTTGTTCATATAGTTACCCCCACGTTGTCACATTTAAGATATAAAAAATATACCTTAACGGATATAGTACCATAAATCAACAGATTTTTAAATAGGCAAGTATGATTTATAATCTTTCTGGATGCACATGGAAATGAAATCTATCATGAGTGCCTAAATTATGCTTGACACTTAAAAAATAGTGTATTTAAGTCCCTTTGTATGATAAAATACTAAAGTAAGCCATTTAAGGAGAATATTTATGAAACCAATTATCGTTATATCACCGTCAGTAAGCGAAAACGGTGAGGAGCTTAAGCTTTCAAGGGCCTGTTTTGACGCTGTGTCTAAGGCGGGAGGACTGGGCCTTGTAACGGATTACAAAAATATAGATGATATATTGAAAACTGCCAATGGCATACTTTTATCTGGAGGCGGAGACATCGAGCCAAAGCTCACCAATGATGAGGCGGATAATGAAAACAGAGGGTTTATATTTGAGGAAAGGGATATTTTTGAGCTGGAGCTCATAAGGAGAGCCGTTGAGAAAAAAATACCTGTCCTTGGCATATGCCGTGGCATGCAGGTGGCGGGAGCGGCCTTTGGAGGCCATATAATCCAGCATTTTGAGGGCCACAGGCAGGAGAAACCCAAAAATGAAACATCACATTTTGTAAATATAAAAATGGATTCGCTCCTGCACGATATAACCGGTACTGAACGCCTTTGTGTGAACTCATTCCATCATCAGGCTGTGGGGGATGGAACAAGGCTTAAAATATCGGCGGTATCCGATGACGGCCGCATAGAGGCTGTGGAAGGTGAGGACAGCTTCCTTTTAGGGGTGCAGTGGCATCCGGAATATTTATGCGATGACGAAAAACAAATGAAAATTTTTAAGGCCTTTATCGAGGCGGCGGGGAGGTATAAAGAATGTTATGGAAGATATTTTACTGCATTATAGTAGCGGCCATATGTTATGCTGTGGCTAAAATAAGCAGAAAAATAACTGATAAGCTGTTTGCCCTTAGCAAAAACAGCGTCATAAAAAACGAAGCTAAGGCAAAGACCCTTAAGGCGGTCACAACCAGTGTCATAAAATTTGCCATTTATTTTATCGGAGTATTAAGCATACTCCACCAGCTGGGTGTATCAGATACGTCTCTGGCTGCTGTATCCGGTTCCATAGCTGTAGCCATCGGTCTTGGCGCCCAGAATACGGTGGCTGATGTCATAGCCGGTATTTTCATACTTATTGAGGACCAGTTCCATGTTGGAGATATAATAACCATAAACGGATGTACCGGTACCGTGGAAAACGTGACCATGAGGACCACCAGGCTCAGGGATATCGACGGCACCGTATATATAATACCAAACGGCACCATATCCACTGTTACCAATAAATGCAAGGAATTTATAAATGCAGTGGTGGATGTGGGCATATCCTATGAGGATGATGTGGATAAGGCCATAGAAGTGCTTAAGGATGAGATGAAAAAGGCCTTTGGAGAAGTAAGCGGTATGCTGGAGGAACCCAATGTCCTTGGCATAACAGGCCTTAATGATTCCGCCGTAAACATAAGGATAGTCACAAAATGTGAGACCAAGGAAAACTATAAGGTCGAAAGAGAGCTTAGGCTGCGTATAAAAAAGAGGCTCGACGCGGAGGGCATAACGATACCCTATCCGCAGAGGACAGTTCATATAATCAACGGCTGAGGAGGATAAAAGATGGATTTTTCTGTGGGAGATATAGTACAGATGAAAAAGAAACACCCCTGTGGTTCAGATTCATGGGAAATACTCAGGGTCGGAATGGATTTCAGGATAAAATGCTGCGGATGCGGACATATGGTCATGCTTCCCAGGGTAAAGTTTGAAAAGAACTTTAAAAAGATAATAAGTTCCGCTTCATCGGAAGAAAATTAAAAATCATCAGGGGAAAATAATATGGATGTTCAGGGGATAGTTTTACAGCAGATAATATTTTTTGCAACGGTGCTGCTCATAGGTTTCTGTGCCGCAAAATTAAGGTTCATAACAAGTGAATGTGTGGACCAGATACAAAGGTTTATGATGAAGATAACACTGCCGTTCCTTATTTTGACCAGTGTGGCAAATGGTGGCAGCAGGGAGGAACTTTTTGAGGTATGGCCGTTTATATTCGTTATGTTTTTTATGTTTGGCCTGGCCATACTCATAGGTTTCATAAGCGGAAAAATGCTGAGACTTGAAAGGGCTGAACTGGGTGCCCATACATGTTCAGTATCCTTCATAAACAGTGCTCTTGTGGGATTTCCCATACTTACGGCGGTGTTTCCGGAAAGGAGCGGACTTTATATAGCCGCTTATCTTGTGGTCGAGACCATTATGACATGGACCGCCGGTGTAGCTATACTTTCTTCAGCTACCGGCCAGGCAAAAATTAGCTTTAAAAAGATGATAACTCCATCCACCATAGCCCTGGCCATAGGACTGATAATGATATTTGCCGGTCTTAGGCCCTCGGGTACTGCCTGGGAGGCCATGACAGGTGTGGGAAATGTCCAGAAATACATAGGGCTTCTCTATATAGGAGCTGACATAGGCAGAAGAGGATTCAAAAAGCTTTTTGAAAAGCCAAAGGTGTTTTTTACCATACCCATAAAGCTCATAATAGTTCCTGTGGCGTTTTTCTTTATACTTAAGGCCACTAGACTTATTTCCGATGAAATGCTTTTAGCGGGAACCATATTCGCAATGCTTCCTTCGATGCTCATAATCACGGTGCTGGCCCAGGAATATGACGCTGCCCCGGATTATGCGGTGGCTTCCCTTTTGGCTACCACTGTGGGCTGCCTCTTTACCATGCCGGTGGTATTTTCCTTCCTGGCAGGATTCTGCGGTATGTAAAAAATATAAATGAAATATAGATAAAAATAAAGCGTATCAGGCTCAATGTCCGATACGCTTTATTTTTTAGTCTTCTTTTGTATGCGGCATGGCGGCATAGCTGGAATCTATGGTCATAACGCAGTAGTAGTTTGGATATTTTTTATTTACCAGTTTCCTTATCTCGGTTTTTAACTGTGACGGCGTCATCTTAAGAGTATGGGGCATCACACAGTCAAATACAAGATTAGTATGGGTCTCACCGGGGACTATCCTCAGGTCATGAATGGTCAGGTTTTCATCGATGGTCTTTACCTGCTCAGAAAGCCAGCAGCGCATATCATTTATTTTGTCGTCTCCGGTTATGATGGGGTCGTAATGGACGATAAGATTAAGATTCTCGTTTTCAAGAAAGTCACGCTCGATGTTATCTATAACATCGTGGCTTTTGATAACGTCATCTTCCGCCGCCATCTCCACATGTACGCTGGCGAACTGCCTTCCAGGGCCATAATCGTGGATCATCAGGTCATGGGTGCCAAGAACACCGTCATAGCTGAGTATTTTTTTCTGGATATGGTCCACAAGGGCAGGGTCAGGTGCTTCACCAAGGAGAGGGTCAAGGGTGTCTTTAACAAGGCCGACTCCGCTGTAAAGAATGAATATGGCTACGGCAATACCCATATATCCATCCAGTTCCACATCAAAGAAATGGGATATGAGGGCAGCTATAAGAACGGCCGATGTTGTTATTACGTCGTTTCGGCTGTCGGCAGATGTTGCCTCAAGGGTGGATGAGTTTATTTTCTGTCCCATTGATTTGTTGAATAAAGCCATCCAGAGTTTTACAAGTATAGATACGGCAAGCACCGCAACGGTGACTATGCTGAAATCAACGGGTGATGGATGGAGCACCTTGTCAAGACTGCTCTTGAAAAGCTCTACACCGATTATTATTATCATTACCGCCACCGTAAGTCCCGACAGATATTCATATCTGGCATGGCCATAGGGATGGTCAGCATCGGCGGGTTTCTCGGCCATTTTAAAGCCCAGAAGGCTTATTATGCTGGAAGCCGCATCGGAAAGGTTGTTTACGGCATCGGCTGTGATGGAAACACTTCCTGATATGGTGCCCGCTGCAAATTTTCCAAGAAAAAGCAGTGCATTGCAGAATATTCCGACCTTTCCGGAAAGTTTTCCATAGGCTGTCCTTACGTTGAGATCATTTATATTTTCATAGTCTTTTATGAATTTTTTTATTAGCCAGTTTTGCATTTAAAAGCGCCTCCGTTTTGGATATTCCTATAAGTATATCACAATGGAAAAAAAACTCAATAATAAATATCAATCTATTGCATTATATGTTACAATATATTAAAAACCGATGGCTGGGAGGATTTTTGTATGCTCAACGTGGAAATAACAGAAAACTATAATGGTATATATATTTCAGGGGACTATGAGGATCTGTTTGCCCTGAGAGAGGCAGTAAGCGGTTTTGCCGGTGACAGGACAAGTTATGAGGGCTATGGTGAAGTTCATTCAGTTGTACAGCATTTTGCCTTTGAGCTGCTGCACGCCTATAGGGCTGAAAGGGACGGCTTCAAATCAAATTTTGATACGCCCTGCTATAAATTCCCCATGCTTTTTCCTGAAATGTTTTTTGTGGCTGATGCCCTGAATGACTATATAATACTGTCTGAAAGCGATGAATTTTATGTGGATAAAATGGAGGAAAAGAACTCATCTGTCGCACAGAAAATAAAGGATAAACTATATGTAAACAAATCCTATATAAGATTTTTTCAGGCACTTATTTATGATGCTGTGAGAAAACATATGGAGATGGATGATTTTGAGAAAATAAAGCCTCTTACTGACTTTGAGGAGATCTGCCGTAAAAAGACCTTAAGATACAGAGGTTTCTGTAAGGACTGGCTGGACATCATGAACATCAGATATATAAATGACGGCGGGAGCGGCAAAAAACTTGCTGAGGTCATAGAAAAGCTGGCCGTAAGGGACGAGGAATATTTATCTAAGGAAAGGGCCATGAAGGAACACACAAAGGATGGCAACATATCCCTGTTTTTTGGCATACTTGAGGAGATACAGTATCCCGATGACTGGGAGTGGTAAAGGGAAATAACATTAAAAACGGCATAGCTTAAGCTATGCCGTTTATGGTTAATATACTGCTATATCAAATCCAGCACTCAAAGATGGCTGCTTAGCGCATACCTGACATCTGTTTTTCCTGTGCTTCGATCATTTTTTTAACCATATATCCGCCTACATAACCGTTCTGAGCGGAAGTGAGGTCTCCGTTGTAACCTCTCTTTAAGGGGATGTTAAGTTCCTGAGCTACTTCGTATTTGAACTGGTCAAGTGCTTCTCTTGCTTCGGGAACGCTTGCTTTACTTGTACTTTTACTAGATGACATTAAAATCAACCTCCTGATTTACGTTTCAAATGTTTTGTAACTTTGTGTTACGCTAGTATTATTTCACGGCGTATTTTAAATATGTCAGGTATTTTTTGGAGAAATGATGTAAAAAATTAGGAAATTGTTCGGTTGATGTTTGAGCAGGTTTTATTTTATACTTTTCCATATAAAAAAAGATAGGAGATGATGTGGTGGAGTTTGATAAGAAAACCGCCAGAAGAGACTTTAATGGTCTGGTACTTATTTTTATTTTGTACAATATTGCATTTGGGGTAGTATACAATATTGCAAATACGGGGGTAGCAGCTTATCTTATCGGGAAGAATCCTTCCATTGACCTTGCCGAGTTAGAAAGCTTTCTTTATAACACTGGCTTCGCTCTTATAGCGGCGTCGACTCTTTCAGTGCTTTTGGCTTTTTTGTGCAGCAGGAGAAAGCCGTCATTTGAAAGAAATAAAAAAATCGATATAAAAACAGTAATCATTTTATTTGCAATCATACAGGGGCTTCAGCTCATATGCAGCCTGCTCCTTGTACCCATTGAAGGTCTGTTTTATCAGGCTGGATATAATTTTGATGAGGCCGTATCGCTGGCAAGCGATCCTTCCGTATATTTTTCGACCCTTATTTATTCGGTCGTTGCGGCTCCCATAACTGAGGAACTGATCTTTAGAGGCCTTTTTATGAAAAAGCTCCAGCCCTATGGAAAAACATTCGCAATGGTCGTTTCGGCATTATTATTTGCACTTATGCATCAGAATATCGTACAGCTGCCTGTAACATTTGTCATGGGTATTTTATTTGGCTATATAGCCATGGAATATTCCCTTGGAGCATCCATACTGCTTCACTTTTTAAATAACGCATTTGTTGAGGCAACGGGACAGCTTAGAAATATTTACCCTTATGCTGGTATTTTTGACAGCCTCTTTACGTACGCTTGTACAGCTGTTGCCATAGCTGTTATAATAATTAATTTTAAAAAGATCAAGGAATATATCCAGAGGGAAAAGGCTGAAAAAGGAGTAGTTGGATTTTTCTATACCCGTCCGCTGGTAGCCATAGCGATCGTTTATTATTTAATAAGAACGGTAATGAGCGTAAGCGCAATATAACTTTGACAGGAAATATTTAGTATTATCATATAAAATGTTAAACTGTGTAAAATAAAATACATTTCGCCCTTGACAGCATATATCACTAATGATAAAATATCTCCGGTGTTTAGAATGGAAACGGAGGGTAACCAATGGACTGTTTATTGAAAAACGCAAATGTATATACTGACGGCAGTTTTAGAAAGACAGACATTTATATCAAAGATAATACAATTGTTTCCGTTGACGGCAGCGTTCACAGTGATGATAACGTTGTTTCCTTTGATTTTAATAATAAATATATTTTTCCCGGTTTTACAGATGTTCATGTTCATCTGAGAGAACCGGGTTTTTTGTGTAAGGAAACGATAGAGACAGGCACAAAGGCAGCAGCTAGGGGAGGATATACTTCCGTATGTGCCATGCCTAATCTCAAACCGGTGCCCGATTCGGTGGAAAACATAAAAGAAGAAGTGGACATCATAGAAAAAACAGCGGCTGTCCATGTCTATCCCTATGGCGCCATAACCGTGGGAGAAATGGGCAGAGAACTTGCTGACCTGTATGGAATGGCTCCCTATGCCATAGCATTTTCCGACGACGGCCACGGCGTACAGAATGACGATATGATGAGAAGCGCCATGAAAAAGGCAAAGGAACTGGGCAAAATGATAGTTGCCCACTGTGAGGTAAATGAACTCCTTGAGGGCGGATATATCCATAAGGGAAAATATGCAGCCCTTCACGGACATAAGGGAATATGCTCCGAAAGCGAATGGAAGCAGATCGAAAGGGATATAGAACTGGTCAAAGAGACAGGATGCGCCTACCACGTCTGCCACATATCCACAAAGGAGAGTGTGGAGCTCATAAGAAAGGCAAAGAGCGAGGGCGTAAACATAAGCTGTGAGACAGGCCCCCATTACCTTGTGCTCAACGATATGGACCTGAAGGAAGAGGGAAGATTCAAAATGAACCCTCCCATTAGAGACGAAAGCGATAGACTGGCCCTTATCGAAGGCATCAAGGACGGAACCATAGATGTCATAGCCACAGACCATGCTCCCCATACAGCTGAGGAAAAGAGCAAAGGACTTAAAAACAGCCTTATGGGCGTTGTCGGACTGGAAACGGCATTCCCCATAGTTTATACTGAACTTGTAAGAAAAGGCATAATAACTCTGGAAAAGGCCATGGAGCTGCTCAATACCAATGCAAAAAAGCGTTTTGGCATAGGCTCTCAGATAGCGC
>JABLTR010043634.1_pt1 | contig 16979 bp, 11 predicted proteins | sample 7160071 | NCBI WGS metagenome assembly JABLTR01 (sample SAMN14651230, study PRJNA627086) | human gut metagenome | isolation source: feces | host: Homo sapiens
CAGCACGCCGAGTCCCGTCGCGATCGTCAGACCGCCCTCCTGCGCCGTTGCGAGGCCCCGTTCCAGATCGGCCGCCCCGCCGGCGGCCGTCCGTATCTCCCTGCCCGAGGCGGCCACGCGGCTCAGGACTGTCGTCCAGTACTCGGCAGCCACCGTATCGCTCACCTGCTTGCGCACCTCTTTCCATACCGTCTGCCCGATCTGGGAGGCCAGCATGTTCTCGCTCTCGTTGTACGTCACTTTGAGCTGCGCCCGGCGCGGCGCGTCACCATCGACCGATGCCGCGCTCGCGGAGAAATCGGACGGAATCGTGCATGTCATAAAGTATGTGCCGTCCTCAAGACCCGCCCGCGCCTCGTCGGCCGACACGAAATGCCAGCCTAGCCCATTGTCGGTGCGCTTGAGATCATCCACCACGTCATCGCCGAGGTTTCGGTTCTCGGCCGCGATGACCGCGCCTTCGTCTTCGTTCACCACCGCGACGGGAAGCGAGTCCAAACGGCCGTACGGGTCTTGGAACGCAGCCAAGTACAGCGCACCGTACAGAAGCGGGATGATGGCGATCGCCCCGATGACCACCCACATCACCTTCGACGCCGCAAGATTGCTCCATTCCAAGCCGGCGAATCGCAGGCCTTTGAACGCCATGGTCACTCGCCCTCCTTCGCCACGTACACGCACGCATCCGCTCGACAGGCCAGTTCGCGTTCCACCACGCCCACCACTACGGCCGCATCATGTTCGCGCGCCGCACGGGAGAGCAGCTCCATCAATCCCCGAGACTGTGACGTGGTCAACTGGTCCTCCACATCGTCGACCGCCACGGCATCGGGTTCGCCGACGAACGCGAGCGCGATGCCCAGCTGCGCCAGCTTCTCCGAGGTGAGGTCCTTGACTCGAATCTCCATGACATCCGCCAGGCCCCAGGCTCGAAGATAGTCCGCCGACTCGCGGCGCGAGTCCAGCCCGTGCAGCTCGAACTCCGCTTGCGCCGCGCGGGCCGCACTCAGGTTCTCCTGCAGGTCGTTGAGCCCCTTGAACAGACCGAGGCCCACGTGGCGCTCGGCTTTGGCGCGCTCGCGCGGCAGCTCGAAGCCGCCCACGCGAAGCGTTCCCGCCGTAGGCTTCATGCGTCCCGCCAGGGTGAGCAGAAGCGCCGTTTTCCCGCTTCCGTTTCGTCCCCGCACCGCGGTAACCTCGCTTTTACGTGCGTCCACGTCGACGTCTCGGTACACGTATCCAGCGTAGGTTCGAAGCCCAAGGCCCCGCGCACTGATATAGGGCGTGCATTCGGCACGCGCATGCTCGGATTCCATAGCATCCTTTCCCTGCACAACGGGTTACAGCGGCGAACAAACGCACGCGAACACACCGCGTTCGTATCGAGCGCCGAAGAGGCGACGCGGCCGCGAAAGCGGCAACCGCCTGTCTGTTAGGTTGTATACGGAAAGCACGGCATGCCGCGAATCCGACGACGAACCGCAGCGAAACCGTTGGGAAACGGGCACGGAAGAGGGCGCCGAAGACAAGGCGCTCCCTCCGCACGCCCTTACGCGAGCACCGCGTCGTATGCGGCAACCTCGAACGCCTCGCTGGTTGCATCGAGAGCGCGGCGCGCCTCGACGGCATCTCCCACGATGCGAACATCGAAACCCGCTCGGACGAGCTCGGCAGACAGCGGATCGTATCCGACATAGCCCATGGCGAGCACGACCGAGTCGAACCCGCGCAGCTCGCATCGCCGCCCATCCGACGTCTCGAACGCAACGCCGTCAGCGAGAAACGCGCGCACCTTCGCCCCGACGACCTGCTGCACCCCGTATTCGGCAAAATCCCGCATGAGGAGCTTGCGATGCTCCTCCGCCATATCGGCGCCCAGGGAGTCACGGTATTCGACGACGGCCACCTCATGTTGGAGTTCGGCGAGGAAATCGGCTGTCTCGCAGCCAACCATGCCCCCTCCGACGACGAGCACCTTCCTCCCCGCCGTGCATCTGCCCTCCAGCAGATCCTCGGCCGCGATGACGGCAGGATTGTCGGCGCCCTCGATGGGAGGCACGAGCGGACGGGAGCCGGTGGCCACGACGACCACGTCGGGACGCTCTCGGCTCACGACGGCTGCATCGGCCTCGCAGCCCATCTTGAACGTCACGCCGGCTTTGCCACAACGAACGATGTAGGAGCGGATCATGCCGGCGATATCGCCTTTTCCGGGGGGATAGGCGGCCGTATGCATGCCACCGCCCAGCGTCGACCGCCGCTCGTACAGCACGACGCTATGGCCGCGCTCGGCCGCAGTGAACGCGGCGCACAGGCCGCCGGGGCCCCCGCCGACCACCACAACGCGCTTCGGGGAGGCTGCCTGCAACGGAGGATCCGCCTCATGGCCCAGAAGCGGGTTGGCCAGGCAGCGTATGGGCTCACCGCGATACATGCGGGCCACGCAGCCCTGCAGGCATGCGATGCAGGGGACAACGTCCTCCGAGCATCCCTTCTTTGTTTTCAATGGGAGATGCGGATCAGCCAACGACTGGCGGCCGAAGGCGACAAGATCGGCACGTCCTTCTCTGACCAGAAGCTCTGCATAATAAGGATCGGTGAAGCGACCCACCGCGATGACGGGGACATGCACTGCGCGCTTGATCTCGCTCACCAAGTCGGCATTGAAGCCGCCATGGACGGCGGTAGGTGCCCACATGTATTCGTCCTTGATGTGGACGGCGCGAGAGACATGCAAGCACGCTACGCCGCAGGCCTCCAGATACGAGGCGACGGCGGCTGCATCGTGCACATCCAGGCCGCCAAGCATCTCATCGCTCGCGTTGATGCGGGCGATGACGGCTGCCCGGTCGCCTACGCGGCGGCGAACTTCCTCGACGATGAGGCGCGGAAACCGCATGCGGTTCTCGAAGCTGCCGCCGAACTCGTCAATGCGCTTATTCGTGCGCTGGGAGATGAACGAACCCACCAGATATCCGTGCGCCATGTGGATTTCAACCGCGTCAACACCAGCACGGAGAGCGCGCTCGGCCGCATCGCCGTAGCCCCGTACCAATTCGTACACCTTTTCGGCAGGTACCTCCCGGGGCACGTCGCGCCCGCAGGCGGAGGGGATGGGCGAAGCGGCCTGCAGAGGCGCACCGGCATTCTTGGCATTGCCCTCGGGACCGGCGTTCTGCAGCTGCACCGACACCTTCGCGCCATGCGCGTGGCACGCCTCGGCGATACGGGACAGGCTGGCGACTGAACCGTCGTCGTAAAGGCACGGCTTGCGCGGGCCGCCTTTCGCTCCCTCATGCACAACGGTCGCCTCAACCGTGACTAGCCCGAATCCTCCCCGGGCACGCTCGGCATAGTAGGCGATGGACTGTTCCGACCAGGTGCCATCCGTGTTTGCAAAATTATTGCCCATCGGCGGCACCACGAAGCGATTCTTCACGGTCATAGAGCCTATCTCGATAGGCGAGAACATGGTTTCGAAGCTCATCGTCCCTCCAGTGCGCAGCTGCGCCACCGTGTCGCCATCTGAGCGGCGAAGGGCGGCTGCCCGATCACCTGCTGGTTTTCTCCGCAACCCAGTCTAGCAGACGGCGGCCGCACATTCGGCCGAGGCGAAGGGAGCCCATGGCGCGCGGCCGTAGCGTCGGGTATACTGCCTTCGAGAAAGCGCAGGGGCACGCTGAAGGAGGCTACCATGAAAGCCAAGATGATACACGAGTGCATTCACGTCCTCGATCAAGAGAAATCGCTTGCATTCTACGAGCGCGCGCTCGGTCTTAAGGTGCAGCGTCGCATGGGGCCCGACGATGGCTCGTGGGAGAACGTGTTCATCGGCAACGACGAGACCGACTTTCAGCTGGAGCTCACGTGGAACCGCGGGCGCACCGAGCCCTACGACAACGGTGGACGCGACACACACCTTGCGTTCGAAGTGGACGACATCGACGCGGCGCGCGCCCTGCACGAAGACATGGGCTGCGTGTGCTTCGTGAACGAGCGCATGGGCATCTACTTCATCGAGGATCCCGACGGGTGCTGGCTCGAGATTCTTCCGGCGATGCGCACGGAGTAGCATCCCGTGGCCGAATTCTCCTCCATCGAAGAACTGGCAGTCGACGATCGCAGCGTGCACATCGAGTGCAGCCGCGAGACGTCCGCCGCCCTGTTGGCGGTCGTGCGCGCACGCTACCGCACGCAGCGCTGCGCGTTCGTCCTGGAGACCGACCGCGGCTTCGAGCGCGACTCCGTGGCCTCGCACCTGCGCTTCTATGGCAGCATCGCGCGCAGCTCGGTGCATTACGAGGACGCCATCTCGCACTTCAACCTGCGCGGCGTCGCGAAACGCAAGATGGGCGGCCTCTCCCCCTCGGCGCTCGCGCTCGTGAACCTGGCGCGCGCGAGCCTCTTCGAGCCGGAGATGTGCTTCCTCGAACGCCCGCTGTCCGACCTCGACGCCGAAGGGCGTTCCATCGCGCTCGCCTGGATCGCCGATCGGATGGAGCAGGGCTGCCGTTTCATCACGACGGTCGAGCCGCTGCGCGAGGCGCTGCTCATGCCCGGCGTGGCCTGCTGGCACGAAGAGGGACGCTTCATCGCGGTGGACCAGGACGACGACGAAGACGAGGACGGGGGCACCGCGTACGAAGGCGACGAGGTGCACGTGCTCAAGATTCCCGCGCGCACCGAGACTGCCACGCTGCTGTTCGACCCGCGCGACATCGACTTCGCCGAGAGCATGAACAAGGCTACGTACCTCGTCGTGCGCGGCGAGCGCTACCAAACGCCGCGCACGATGGACGAGCTGGAGCACGAGCTGTCGCGCGCCGGGTTCTTCCGCTGCCATCGATCGTTCCTCGTGAACGTGCAGAAGGTGGCGAAGGTGGAACGCTACACGCGCAACAGCTTCAACCTCACGCTGGGCGACGCCGCGCACACGTCCATCCCGCTAGCGAAGGGGCGTGCCGAACAGATGCGGGAGCGCTACCGATGGTAAACGTGAAGCAGGTCGCTGCCCGCCCGGGCATCCTGAACGTGCTCGTGCGGAAATACTTCATGAACGTGGCGAAAAGCCCCGGGCTACTCGCATGCTGCCTGTTCCCTCCGCTGTTCCTGCTCGTGTTCCGATTCATCATCATCGAGCCCGTCACCCATGACGACGCGAGCATGTTCCTGCTCGTCATGGGCATGCTGTTCTCCACCAGCATGGTGCCCGGCACGACGATCGTCTACCCTATGGCCGAGGCGCGCGAAAAGCACACGCTGCGCACGATGGAGCTGGCCGGCGTCGGCCGCGCCCAGATAATCGCCGCGCATGGCATCGTCGGCACGCTGTACACCGCGCTCGCGGGAGCGGCCTGCTTCCTGGTGTCGGGAGCCTCCTTCGATTCGATGCCCCCCTTCATGGCGATCACCGTGCTGGCCGGCGTCCCGCTGATCGCGCTGTCGCTGGCGCTGGGTCTCGCCTCACGCAACCAGATGGCGGCCAGCTTCTCCAGCCTGCCCATCATCCTCATCGGCATCGCGCCCTTGTTTTTCATATACGCCGAATCCACGTTTTCGGCCCTGCCCCTCCTGCCCACCGGCGGCGGGTTCGCGCTCATCTACGCGCTGGCGGAAGGCATGCTATCCGCCTCCTCGTCCATCGTGCCCGCGCTTGCGCAGCTCGCATGGATCGTCGTGAGCCTCGTCGCGTTCATCATCGTCGCGCCGCGCATCCCCTGCGACGAGTAGCGCAGGCGGCTCCCTCCCCAACCCGGCCGCCGCGCCCGCGCCCATGCCCTTGACGCGTGCTCCTGTCGTCGCACCTCACGCTCCTCTCGTCGCGCGGCGTGCTCCCGACGTCGCGTTTTCCTTGTTCAGGAGCTTGCGTCGGAGGAAACTGCTCCCCGTCGAAAACGAAAGGAGCATCTACATGAGCCCCCTGCTGTCCATGGACGACGTGTCCCTCAGCTTCAAGGCGAAACGCGTGCTGAACCACCTTACCTTCGAGGTGGAACGCGGCGAGTGCTTCGGCTTCCTGGGTCCCTCGGGCGCCGGCAAGACCACTACCATCAAACTGCTCACGCGTCAGCTCGTCAAGGATTCCGGCCGCATCATGCTGTTCGGGCGCGCCATCGAGCACGCTGCGAGCAGCGACTACGAGCGCATCGGCATCCTCTCCGACACGAGCGCACTCTACGAGCGCATGACCATCGATGAGAACCTGCGCTTCTACGCGAAGATCCGCGGCGTGACGGGGAACAACATTCCCGCGCTGCTCGAGCGCATGAACCTGGATGCGGATAAGAAGACGCTCGTCAAGAACTGCTCGAAGGGCATGCGCCAGCGCGCCGCGCTTTTGGCCGCACTCGTGCACGGACCCGAGCTGCTGTTCCTCGACGAGCCCACGAGCGGACTCGATCCCGCAGCGCGCGCCGAGGTGCACAAGATGCTGCGCGAGCTGAACGTAGCAGGCACCACGATATTCCTCACCACGCACGATATGGCCGAGGCCGAAGACCTATGCCAGCGCGTGGGCATCCTTGACATGGGCCGTCTTATCGCCTGCGATGCCCCGGAGGAGTTGCGCCTACGCTTCGCCAAGAACGAGGTGCTTATGCGCTTGGCCGACGGGCGCGTGGTGCATGCGTCGAAAGACTCTGCAGGCGCCCCCGCCGTGGCCGAGGCGCTGGCCTCGGGCGCCTGCCTGTCTATCCATTCGGTGGAGCCGAACCTGGAGGAAGTGTTCTTAGAGCTGACAGGAAGGGAGTTTTAAATGGAGACAACGCTGCGTAAAACGGGGGCTCTTTTGGGCAAAGACCTCAAGGATCTGGTGAAGAACCCCACCATGCTCATCTGCACGCTGCTGCCCATCGCCTTCGTTCTTCTGTACGCGCAGATGTCGGGCGGATCCCCTGAAGAATCCGAGATGCTGTCGCGGTATTTGGTTTCCATGGCGTTCTGCATCACCGCAGGCATGGTAGGCAGCATGACGGTCCTCACCGCCATCGCCGAAGAAAAGGAGAAGAACACGCTGCGCACGCTCATGCTGGCGAACGTGAGCGCCGGGCACATTCTCGCGTCAAGGGGCATCGTCGCGTTTGCCTCCATTGCAGTCGTGGACGCCGTCTGCTTCGCCGTGCTGGACGTTCCCGCCGATCAGATGGGTTCCTACCTGCTGATCAGCCTTTTGGGCAGCGTTCCCATCGTAATGATCGCATTGCTTCTCGGCCTGGCGGCGCGCGATCAGATGACGGCCGGGCTCTACAGCCTGCCCATCGTGCTCGTCGCGTTTTTGCCCTCGTTCTCTATGGCGAACGACACGCTCGAAAAGCTGGCACCCTTCTTCCCCACAGGCGGGGCAAGCGAGCTCATCGAACTGTCGGCGCAGGGCAGCCTCTACACTGACGACGCCCTCCAGCCGCTCCTTGTAACGCTCGCCTGGATGGTCATCTCGGTCGTCGCATTCGCGCTCCTCTACCGGCGGCTTTCGCGCGACAACTAGCGGACGAACATCGTCTTTTACATGGGAAACGGTTGTAACATGGTACTATGCAGTAGGAACCATATACCCCTCTGTGCGAAAGGCTCCCATGCGGTCGAAGGTCGTCGCAACCGTTATCATGCTGCTCCTCGGCGTCTGCATGCTCGTGTTCATCATGGTGCAGACGCAGAACTACGCAAGCATCATCAACGACGCCGGCATCGTTCGGGGTGCCACGCAGCGGGCCGTGAAGCTCGAGATAGCGAATCTTCCGAACGACGAGGTTGTGGAGCGCGTCGACGAGACGCTCGCCTCGCTTTTCGACCGCGAGGAGCAGCGCCCGGTCGTGAACCAGGACACTGGGGAATTCATGGACGCGCTGTTGCGCGTGCAGGATAAGTGGGATAGCATCAAGCAGCAGTTCGATGCACCCGATGCGGAGAAATCCTCGGAGCGACTGCTGACTTTAAGCGAAGAGCATTTCAAGCTGGCTGACGAAACGGTACTCTTGGCGCAGCGACGCGCCGAGAGCGACTTCATATGGATCACAGCCATCGGCATCGCGCTCATTCTCAGCTCTGCGCTCTTCTTCTCGCTCCTCGAACGGCAGCATCGCCTCAAGATGAGAAAAGCCCTCACCACGGATCAGCTGACTCGCGGGCGCAACCTCTACGCGTTCGAAGAGGAAGCCGCCCGGCTCGTGCAGGCGAGCGAACCGGGAGCGTATCTCGTGGTATACACCAATGTCGTCGGCTTCCGCGCCATCAACGAGTCGTTCGGCCGTTCAGCAGGCGACGACGTGATCCGCACGCTTCAATCGCTGTTCGAACTCGCCTGCGAGCCAGGCGAGTTCGTCGCGCATGCCAACGCCGATCACTTCGTGCTGCTGCTTCGCAACGGAAAGACGCGCGCCGAGCAGCTTGCCGCGCTGACGGCCGCGCGCTTGCGTGCGAACGAGACGCTGCCGTTCTCGGACCGAATCGTCTGCGGCTACGGCGTCTTCGAGCTGACCGATGCGCATGAGGACATCGCCACAGCGGTCAGCAACGCGGCGGTCGTTTTGAAGGAGGGCGTCGTCGACAATCTGATCGCCCGCTATGATGACGAGTTCAAGTCGAAGCTCGCATTCGAGCGCAGCATCGAACAACACATGCGCGATGCCTTGACCAACGGCGAGTACGCCATCTATCTGCAGCCGCAGTTCTCTCTCGAGGACGGATCGCTCGTCGGCGCCGAGCTGCTCTGCCGGTGGGATTCGCCCGAACTGGGGTTCTTGGCGCCCGACCGGTTCATCCCCCAGTTCGAGCGGAACGGATTCATCTCCGAGCTGGACTTCTACATGATGGAGCAGGCCTGCAGCCTCTACCCGCTTGTCGACCATCCAAAGTCCGACGGCACCCCCGTCCATCTGGCGGTCAACTTCTCACGCGTCACCATGCTGCAAAATGATTTCGTCGAGCGGTTCGATAGCGTGGTGAGGCGCTTCGACATACCCGCATCCTTCCTGCACGTCGAGATCACGGAAAGCGCGTTCTCGGCCGACGAGAAGGTGATCATCGATATCATCGCCGATCTGCAGGAACGCGGTTTTCCCATCGCCATGGACGACTTCGGTACTGGGTATTCGTCGTTGTCCCTTCTCAAAAGCATGCCCATCGACGTCCTGAAAATTGATCGCGGCTTCCTTTCGGCAAGCGAGGACGACGCGCGTTCTCGCCGCGTGCTCGAATACGTGATCGCCCTCGCAAACGCCCTCGGCATAGACACGGTGTGCGAGGGAATCGAGACGGCCGAGCAGGCCGCTCTGCTGCGCAGCCTCGAATGCGACATCGGACAGGGCTACTACTTCGCCCGCCCGATGCCCCTCGCCGCCTTCCGCGAGCGCTACACCTCCGCCCGATAAGCTCGCCCATTGCGCAGCGTCGCTCTGCGGCGCGGCTGCACTCAACAGCGCTCTCCCCATGCCCATCAGGCGCGCTAGAACGACGTCGGACGCGCGTCGCATACGCGTTGGAGATCGGGCGGATGCCTGGCCGGAATGCGACGCAGAAAGCTCGACGATCGGTCTCCCCTGCGAACGACAGGCGGCGGCGAGGGGCAAGACGTGCGCCATCGCGACGCCAGCTCTGCTGATTATGATGGGTTCACGGCATCGCGCAGATGCCGCCATCGGCCAGGGAGGGAGCTGCCATGGAACGGCATCGCGCATGTATCGAAGCCCGCAGCGGACGCGAGGGCGGAAGCACCGGAATCGCCCGCTGCGGGCTGTCCCTCATCGCGAAGAGAACGCGAAGCGCGGCGGAGCATCCCGGCGCGCAGGGATGCACAAGAACGTCGCAAGCCGCGCGCAACACGCGTCCGAAGGCACGGACAAGCGCACGGCCTCATACGACACACGGGGCGAAACCCGCGCATCGCCCCTGCGGGAAGACGAGGCGCAGATGCGCCGCGCCACTCCTGGTCGTGCTGCTCGCAGCGGGGATCGCGCCCATCGCAGGGTCGCAGATGCAGGAGGCTCACGCAGCATCCGCCCCCGCCCTCGGCACGAAGACGAGCGGAACCTGCTACATCGAGAATTCTTGGCGCACGAACGGCCAAACCTACTTCAATGTGAGCGGGTTTTCGGGAGAACTTTCGGGAGCATGGGCCGTTTCGCCGCTCGAATGCCTCAACCATACTGCAGCCGCCCCAACGTATACGAGCGCCTCTTACGAGGCCGCCGTGTCGGCGGTCGACGTGCGGGCGGGATGGGTGGAATACAGTGTGCGCATCACCCCGCCGGGCGTGACCGACGGCGTCTCGAAGAACGAGCACGGCCTGATCGGCTACCAGCGCGTGGGCGGGACCGTGCGCGTTTCGCGCAGCTTCGCTGGCGGCATCGAACTCGTCAAAACAAGCAATGACGAGCAACTATCCGGCAACAACCCCTGCTACTCGCTGGCTGGGGCCTCGTATGGCGTATACGGCGACGCCGCGTGCTCCGACCGTCGCTTCACCATGTCAACCGACGGTGCGGGCCGCTGGAAGACCGCACTCGACGTGCCGGTGGGAACCTATTGGATCAAAGAGGCCACTCCTCCTGCCGGCTACGCGCTCGACGGCACGACCTACCGGGTTGTCGTCGACGCCGACCGGTACGTCCGCGTCAACGCGAGCACAGTCGCAGACGAACCGCAGGTCGACACCGCGGACATCCTCCTCGAAAAGCGCGACGCCGAACTCGAGCCTGATGCGGATGGCGCGCGGCCCCAGGCTGGAGCCTCACTTGCGCGAGCGCGATACGAGATCGGCTTCTACGCAGGCCTCCATTCGACCACCGACTTGAGTTGGATCGAGAGCACAAAACCCCAGCGTACCTGGATCATGCAGACCGACGAACGGGGAACCATCCCGCTTGCCGGAGCCGACGGCACGTTCGCGGACTCAGAAGGACGCGAATATCCTTACAAGGTGGCGGGAGACGACTTCTATCACAACGCTCGCGGGCGCATCGTGTTGCCGTTCGGCACGGTGACCGTGCGAGAGACAACGGCGCCCGAGGGCTACCTTCTTCCCGAAGGCGGACGCGTCCATGTACGGCAGGTAACAGGCGGCGGCCCATCCGAAACCGTGCGCACCTATGTAGCCCCCGTCGATCCCGAGCAGGTGGCGCGCGGCGATGTGGCGCTTACCAAGATTGCAAGCGCAGAGCCATCCCAAGGCGACGGCGGCATCAAGGACACGCTTGTCGGCGTCGATTTCCAGATCGTCAACGATAACGACGGCGCCGTGGTTCGAACAGACGGCACGCTTGCGACTCGCGGGGAAGTCGTCACGACGATTACGACCGACGACCGCGGCTACGCCTCCACGGCAGAGGGTGCGCTCCCCTTCGGCTCCTACATCGTCCGCGAGGTTGCGAGCACCGTGCCAGCCGGTTACGCGACCGTGGAGGACTTCGGTATAACCGTGACCGACAACGGACAGGAACTCTACTACGTGCTCGAAGACGAAACGGGTACCCCGCTGCGCGTAGTCAAGGTGGATGCCGAAACCGGCAAGGCAATCGCCGGGCAGATGACGTTCCGCATCCTGGACGAGCACGGGCAGGTGGTTTCGTTTACGCGTCACTACCCCGCCCTATCGCATCTGACCGCCTTCACCACCGACACCCGAGGCACCTGCATGCTGCCGGAAAAGCTCAACGGCGGAAAGACCTACTTTCTTCAGGAGATCGCAGCCCCCGAGGGCTACGTGCTCGGCCCGGACCCCATCCCGTTCACGGTCGACGGTTCCGCCGGCTGGACATGGGCGGATCCTCTTACGGTCACGATGCCCGACATGCCACAGAAAGGAAGGATTGTCGTCTCGAAAACCGACGCCGAACGCGGCGGCCCCGTCGCGCACTGCATCTACGAGGTACGAGCTGCATCGGATATCGTGACGGGCGACGGAACGGTACATGCCGTGGCCGGCGAGCCGGTGGCCTGCATCGAGACTGGCGCGGACGGAGCGGCGCAAACCGACGAGCTGTACCTGGGTTCATACGTTGTAGCCGAGACGCAGCAGGCCGACGGCTATCTCCTGGACGCAGAGCCGCACCCTGTGACGCTTAACTACGCGGGACAGTCCGTCGCCGTGACAACTGCGGCGCTCGACGTGACCGATGCATCAACGCGCATCGAGGTGAACAAGGCGCGCGCGGGCGATGGCGCGCCCGTCGAGGGCGCGCGGTTCGCCTGGTGGAACGTCGCCGACGAGCGCGAGGAGAATGCGCCCGACCTCATTGACGATTCCGAGCACGCGGAGAATCCGGATGGTGCGCTCTCGCCGCTCGACCGAGTGGACGAGGACCGCGTCTCCTCCGGTACGACCGATGCCGACGGCAGGCTTATCGTATGCCGCCTGCCACCTGGCACGTACGGATTCGCCGAAGTCGAAGCCCCTCCTGGCTACTTGGCAGACGGGTCGGTGCAATACGTCACTATCGGGAAAGACGGCCTGATCGACGGCGAGGCCGCAGGCATCCTTCGATTCGAGAACGATTGCACCAAGGTGCTGGTCTCCAAGACGGCCGCCACGACGGGCCAACCGCTTGAGGGTGCAACGCTCGAGCTATACGCGCTCACGGAGGGAGAAGACGGCGAGCCGCTCCACGCTCTGGTCGAACGATGGACGTCCGAGTCGGAGCCCCATGCTATCGAGGCGCTTCCCCCGGGCGACTATGCATTGCACGAAGAGCAGGCCCCCGATGGGTACCTGCCGGCCGAAGACCTTGTATTCGCAGTTGAAGCGACCACCGAGGAGCAACATGTCGAGCTTGAGGACGACTGCACGAAAGCCGACATCGTAAAAGTGGATGCCGCAACCGGCGATCCGCTGCCTGGTGCCGTGCTCGCTCTCGTCGACGCGAAAGGCGCCTGCATCGATCCGCGGAACCACCTGACAAGCCCCGCCGAAGTCGAAGTGCACGAACTCGGCCCCGACTGGACTTCCCAGGATGGAGGGAAGGCGATCGGATGGGTGTCCGAAGATGGGCCGGTGCGCTTCGAAGGCCTGGCGGAATCCGAGCTGCACCTGGTGGAGATCGAAGCACCTACAGGTTATCTTGGAGCGGAAGCCGTAGCTTTCACGGTCGAGCCGACTGGTGCAGCACATACGGTGACCATGGCCGACAAGGCGGAAGGGTCTTTGTACGGCCGCACCGGGGCCGAACTTCCCCCGAGTTTCGCCGCAGCTGCCTTCATCGCGCTTGCCACAGCTTGTGCAGGAGCGGCGGCATGGCGACGCCTGCGGTTCGCGGGATAATCCCCGTGTTCGGAACGGCGCAGCGGCGGGGTGCTCCAAGCCAGACGCGGATCGCACGAGATCGTCGGCGAAGCCGGATCGTCCGGCATCGGCGGGCTCGGTTGATCAAGTCGCTCCGGAACCGCAAGCGAAGGCGGTTCGCCGGAAGGGCGCGCCGCGGCGACCCTCGAGGAAGGTACACTTGTCGTGCGATGCGCGCCCTCGCCGTCTGCGCGCTGACGGCGGCGATCCTCGCCGCGTTGCCGGCATACGACAGCGAAAACGGCATCGTCTCCGGTGTTTCGCTCGAGAAGGGAGGTGTGTGCGACGTCCGTGCGTCGAATATCGACTGGGCGTACTGGACGTCCGTCAACCCCGATGTGATCGGTTGGATCGAGGTGCCGGGCACCTCGATCGATGGGCCGATCGCGCAGGCGCCCGTCGAGGACCCCGAATACTACCTGAAACACGACGTCTACCGGAAGCCTTCGGCAAGCGGCTGTTTCTACCTCGACGCTTCCTGCCCCGAAGGGCTGAACAGCCCTCATCGTATCATCTTGGGCCACAACATGGCGGATGGTTCCATGTTCGCGCCCGTGCGCGGCTACCTGGATGCGTCGTTTGCTGCCGACCATCGCACGATCGTCGTGAGCGAGCCGAACGGCGCGCACGTATTCGAAGTCGTGGCGGCGCGCATTATCGACGGCAGCGAACCGGCCAAGCGCACAGCCTTCGCATCCGAGGCGGCATTGCGCGCCTGGCTTTCCGAACAGGTCGGAAAGGCGGCGATGGTGCTCGATGCACAGGCAACGGAAGAGGCGGACGGGGTCACGACGCTCGTCACCTGCATGCCCGGCGGAGCGCAGCGCGTGCTCGCATTTGCCGTGGAGCGAGCTGCCGCCCTTTGATGCTGCACCCTCGGCTTCGGGTCCTGTTTCGGCGTCCCCGAAGCTTTCCGGTCGAGAGACGACGGGAGGACGGCCGTATCGGCCGCCCTCCCGTCTTCATCCGTCGCCCGCAGAGGCGACGGAACCCCGAGTGTTCAGTTGCCTGCAGCGCGCGCAGCCTGGTAGGCTTCGACAAGCTTTTTCGTCACATCCACCGGAGCAGGCTCGTACCCTTCGAGCGAAAGCGAGTACGAACCCGAACCGCGCGTGATGGCGCGCAGATCCTTCGTGTACGTGACCACCTCGGCGTACGGCACGCGTACCATGATGACCGTTTCTCCTGCATCGTTGGAGTCGGTGCCCACGATGCGGCCGCGCCTTGTGGAGATGTCACCCATCACGGCGCCGGCGTATTCCTCGCCCACTGTCACGTCGAGGTTGGCCATGGGCTCGAGCAGTATAGGATCAGCCTTCTCGCATGCGGCCCGAAAACCGATGCGCGCCGCAGTCTTGAATGCCATTTCGTTGGAGTCGACCGAGTGGTAGGAGCCGTCGTACACGGCGCACTTGATGTCCTCCATAGGATAGCCTGCCAGGAAACCCTCCGCCATGGCGTCCTGCACGCCCTTGTCGATGGCGGGGATGAAGCCGCGCGGGATTCTGCCGCCCACGACTTCGTCGAGGAACTCGTAGCCGCCGCCCGGATTCGGCTCGATGCGCAGCCAGCAGTCGCCGAACTGGCCGGCGCCGCCCGTCTGCTTCTTATGGCGGCCCTGCGCCTCTGCTTTTTTGCGAATGGTCTCGCGGTACGGGATGCGCACGGGCACGAGTTTGGCCGTGACCCCCGTCTGCTCCTTGAGGCGCGCAAGCAGCGTTTCCACCTGCGCTTCGCCCATGGCAGTAATGACCGTTTGATGAGTTTCTTCGCTGCGGCTGATCGAGAGCGTCGGATCGTTCTCGGCGGCGCGGGCCAGGAAGGTGCCCAGTTTGTCCTCGTCGTTCTTGTTCTCCGCCTCGATTGCCACCGGATACTGCGGCACGGGCAGCGGCAGCGGATCGATGGCCACTTCGCCCGACTTCGACAGCGTGTCACCGGTACGCGTCTCGTTGAGCTTCGGCACCACGATGATGTCGCCTGCCTTGGCGCTCTTCACGTCGGTGTTCTCCTTGCCCATCATGACGTAGAGATGCCCCAGGCGCTCCTTTTTGCGCGTGCGCGCGTTGAGGAGCTCCATGCCGGGCTCGAGCACGCCCGAGATGACCTTAAAGAAGCTCAGACGTCCCACGAAGGGATCGGAGACAGTCTTGAACACGAAGGCTGCGGGTTCACCCGTCTCGTCGACGAGCGTTTCCTCGCCGTTGGCCAGACGGAAGCGACCGTGATGGCGCGGATGCGGGAAGTAGGTGGCGATATCTTCCATGACGCCCTGGATGCCTTGCTCGATGATCGTAGAACCCACGAACACAGGTATGAACAGCTCCTGCGCGATTGCCTTGTCCAGCAGCGACTCAAGCTCCTCCTGCGTGAGCTGCTCCTCGCCGTCGAGATACTTCATCATGAGATCGTCGTCGGCCTCGGCCACAAGGTCGCATAGCTTGTCGCGCGCGGCCTGCGCAGCGTCGGCGTAGTCGGCGGGGATGTCTTCGACGCGCTCGGAGCCCCCCTCGAAGTAGCGCGCCTTCATGCGGATAACGTCGATAACGCCCTTGAAGTCCGCATCGACGCCAATAGGAATGGTCACCGGACCCAGACGCGAGCCGAAGCGCGCATGCAGAAGCGCCATAGCCGTGTCGAAGTCGGCGTTCTCGCGGTCGATGTGGTTGATGAACACGGCGCGAGACAGGCGCATATCCTCGGCCTCGCGCCACAGCTTCGTCGTCATAACCTGCGGTCCTGCAACTGCGTCGACCACGAACAACGCCATCTCGGCAGCCTGCATGGTAGCTAGGGTATCGCCGATGAAATCGGGATGGCCTGAGGTATCGAGCAAGTTGATCTTATAGTCTTTGTAGGGAATGGGGGCGATGGACGTGCCGATGGTGAACTTGCGCCGGATCTCCTCATCGTCGTAATCGAGATAGGATTTCCCGTCGTGGGTCGTGCCCATGCGGGGCGTGCGGCCGGAGACGTGCAGCATCGCCTCGGCGAGCGATGTCTTGCCGGCGCCGTCTTGGCCGACCAGCACAATGTTTCGCACGTGTTCGGTAGCAGGAGCTGCCATGTTGACCACCAACTTTCCTGTCGCGTGGTCCTGCGCCGTCGCCGAAGAGCCTCAGGCGCGAACCACAGTCGAGCCTTACCAACGTCCTCATAGAAGCAAGCGGTAACTTCATGGCTCACAGTGTATCGCATATGACTCGCAGAGCGTTGGAAAACGGAGGATTTCGCTCGTCGTCCGGACGGGAAGAAGCGCGAACCTGAACATCACGGTCTGTCCAGGGAGCCGAACTACCCTGCCGAAGCAGCAGCACACAACGGCAGGGCGCAAACTGGACAGCGTACCGATCGCAGAGAACCTCGAACCGTGCAGACACGCATCGCCCTTTCCGCGCAACGTTTGTAGAACTCGCGGAAGCTGCGTTACCGAACGGTGACGATTCGCATGCATGCATCCATGCATCAGCTCACAGAGTTCCCGGCTCCCCGTATAATCGAAGGGTACGCACAGAACGAAACGAAACGTTGACAACCGGGAAGTCGAACAATCCCGGCTCGAACGCGAGCGAGGAGCATCCATGAGCAAGCACGAGCCCATCATCGACATCGCCCCCATCGCCAGCGCGAGCGCCAAGGCAAAGGACGCGGCCGCAACCGCGGCCGATGCGTTCCAAGCCCCGTCGTTCGGCAAGAAGGCCACCCGGGC
>JABLTR010051938.1_pt1 | contig 16926 bp, 15 predicted proteins | sample 7160071 | NCBI WGS metagenome assembly JABLTR01 (sample SAMN14651230, study PRJNA627086) | human gut metagenome | isolation source: feces | host: Homo sapiens
CACGCGGCGCGGCACGAGGCGTGCGAGATGCAGGCCCCAGCACAAGAACGCCAGCGCGCTGCCCACGCCGACGCCGAGTGCGCCGGCCGCTGCGAACGGGAGCGGGTCGCTTGCCGTCGAGCTGAAGGCCAGCAGCAGCGATCCACCCGCCATGCAGAACGAGGACGCTCCCACAGCACGGGGTCCGTGCAGTGCGCGGCCAGGCTTGCAGAACAGGACAACGAGGAACACGAGGATCGTCGTGAGAAGGGAGGCGGTCCAGATCTGGTGCTGCGGAGCGAGAGGCGCCGGAAGCAGGTCGGTCGGCGCCAAGGAGGCTGACGAGAAGACGATCTGGAGCCAGGCCCAGTATACGCCCATGCCCGCGAGGCGCGCCGGGCTGCGTATTTCGTTGCGAGCCACTTCGATAAAGCTTCGGACATCACTGACTGCCATGGCCCCTCTTCCGTTTCTCGCCTGCGTAGGCAATGGGATCACATTATAGCGGTGTCTGCAGCCATCGCTTCCGGTCCGTTGCGCATGCGCGGCCGCAGAGCGGGATCGCAAGGATCGCCGTATGCCGCCTTGCTTCCGAACCGCAACTCTCGACCAGCGGGGTGGCCACGTGCGAACGAGGGAAGGGGAGGGCCGCAACACCGAAGGCGCACGAAGGCCCGCTCTGCGTTGCTGCGGCGGAGCGGGCCTGGATGGCGAGGTGCGGAGCGCGGACGGGGCGCGCTCCGCGCAACGACGCTGAACGGTTCCTCGGAGGGTTAGTTGGAGCCGTCGTTTTGCCCGCCGTCGTTGTTGGAGCCGTTCTTCTGATTGAACTCTTCCGGCGTCATGACATCGACGACGTTCACCGTCATCTCGACGAGGTTGAGGCCGGTCATATCCTTCAAATCGCCGCCGACGACGTCTTTGATCTGATCGAACACATCGGTTGCGGACTTGCCGTACTCCAGGATGACGCTGAGGTCGACCTTTGCGTTGTTGTCGTCCACGACATCCGCATCCACGCCCTTGGTCTTGTCGCTGCCGCCAAGGCCTTCCTGGATGGTGGACAGCAGGTTGCCCTTCATGTCGATGATGCCGTCGATCTTTTGAGCGGCCTTGGAGGTGATCTTCTCGACGACGTTCTCGTCGATAACAAGCTTGTACACGGGCTCGGCAGGGACGCTGTCCGCCGACGGCGTGCGATCCTGGGACGAGGCCTGAGTGTCGTCCATGGTGGAGTAGGGGTTGTACGTGCTCGTCTCGGGCCTGGTCATGGTGCTCTGGGTCATGATGCAATCCTTTCACGTGAATGATGTGCTGTGCCGAGCAAGCGGCGGCGCGGCACTGGCAACGCGCCGAAAGGCCGTGCTGCCGTGCGTCGCCGCTTGCGGGGTGCTAGTTGAAACGGTCCAGAAAATTCCGCATCTGCTCGCGCGTTGTGCGGTCGCCGTCGCGATATTTGCCGATGATGGTTCCGATTGCGGCGAATACCGCCAACAACACGGTCGGCCAGAATCCAACGATGAGAATGAGGGCCGCCGCGATGAAGCCGAGGATGCCGTAGAGCACTGCATGGCTATGGCGCTCGACATAGGGCGATACGGCTTGCTTCATGCTGGCGTAGACGCCGCGATTCTGTTTCGTCTCGGACGCGGCGTTCGCGATGACGTCGGAAGGCGTGTCGGCCGGTCGGCTCGAAGGTCCTTGCTGACCTTTTTGCGCCGAGCGGACGCCGGACTTCATGTTCATTGCTGATTGAGTCATGCGCGCACCTCCTTACTTCGCGGCATGAACGGGCATGGGCTTCGACGGCTGCATATGCGGCGTGCTGTTGGCTTGAGCCTTTGCCTGCTGCGTGAACGCGGGAGTGACCACATCCGCGTCTCCGGCAAACGTGATGCGCACGGAATCGACCGGATATCCCGTGAATGCCTCGAGTGTCGCAGCGATCTCGTCTTGCAGCTTTGCGCCCAGCTCGCCCAGCTCCGCGTTGCGGCCCGGATCGATCTTGGCGTGGATGGACATGCGCGGATCATGACGGTTGGTGATATCCACCTTCACGTTGTCCGTCACCAGCCCGCGGTGGCCTTCGATGACGTGCTTCACCGTGGACTGAATGGCATTCTGCGTGATCGAGATGCTGCCGTTGTCGCGTTCCTGCTCAAGCCGGGAGTTCTTGCCCGGCGCAGTGATGGCCCTGATGAGCACCACGAGCAGGCCGAGCGCCGTGATGCCCAGCAGCACGCCTTCCACGACGTAGAACCAAGGCATGCTCATGAGCCACGCGATGGCGGGGAACAGCGGTTCCCATGCAAACCAGAGGGCTGCGAGCACGCCGATGCCCAGCACGGCAGCAATGACGAACACGATCATGCAAAAGCGTTTGAACTTTCCCATACATGCCGCCTTTCTTTTCTCGTGCGCGCATCGCATCTGCGGCGCGCTTGCGAATAGAGTGCGATTACTCTAGAAGAAAGACGATGGGGTGTACCCGCAGGGTTGGAAGTGCCGCCGGGCGTTTGCCGGACCGTTGAAGCGTCGTCAGCCGCCGCCCTAAGAATGCAGGCCCCGTCTCGGCATGGGTACCGGAACGGGGCCTGAAATGATTGCGAATTCGAGAGGTGTGTAAAAGGAAGCTCGCGTTATGCGTAGATCTCCGTCTCCACCACCAGGTCATTCTTTATCTTTCCAACCAGCTTCTGCAGCGCGTCGATGCAGTTCGGGCGGATGTCGGCGCCGATGAGCACGTACATGATGGAATCGCCCACGCTCAACGTTCCCTCGTTCAGCCACACGCGCACGTAGTAGACGCCGGGCCAGGTGAGCGCTTCCTTGACGGCAGCGTCGACGCCGGCCGCATCGTAGGAGAACTCGATCTGCGCCACGTCGCCCAGACCTTTGGCGCCTTCGCGTACTTGCCGCTTCGGCGTCACGCGCACCACGCCAGTATGGGTGAGGAACATGCCGCATTGGGAGGCCTTCGGATCCTGCTTTGCTTCAGCCAGCCACCGGTCGATAGAGGGTTCCTGTCCAGACATAATTCTCCTTCCTTGAGGATGATTGCATCAGTATACGTCACATTCCCGTGTCGCATGCAGATTGAATCAGAGATGTTCGAATCGAATCGGAGTGTTCGAAGCGGCCGGCGTCCGCTCCGGCTCCTGGTGCACTCCGCACCGCATGCACAGCCGCTCGGAGGAAGGCGTTCGCCGTGCGCTCGGACGCAGTTTTTGTCCAGAATGTTCCTGCCGGGCATACGGCGCGGGCTAGGCTGATAGGATAGGTTCCAATCGACGACGTTCGACACCCTCTTCCTGCGCCTTTCCGCGGGTTGCGGGTGGGCGAACTAGGCGGAAGGAGAGAAGAGGATGGCCCTACCCGCAGCTGACCAGAGCAAACAACCGGACAATCGCACAGCCATGGAGCTGGGCGCGGTGCTGCCCCTAACCGCCGAGGTGAAGGACGATCGCCTGTACGTGGGCGGCGTCGACATGGTGGAGCTGGCGCGCGAGATGGGCACAGCCCTCTACGTCATGGACGAGCAGGACATGCGCACCCGCATGGAGGCCTATCGCGAGGCGTTCCGCAGTCGTTATGGGAACTCCCGCATCGTATACGCCAGCAAGGCGTTCCTCAATAAGGAGGCTGCACGCATCGTGGCCGACGAGGGGTTGTGCCTCGACGTGTCGGGAGGCGGCGAGCTGGCCATCGCGCTTGCTGCAGGCTTTCCTGCCGAGCGCATTTTCATGCACGGCAACAACAAGACGCCGCGCGAGCTGCGCGAAGCCATCCAGGCGGGCGTCGGCCGCATCATCGTCGACAGCCGCATCGAGCTCGGGCGCATTTCCGAGATCGCCGGCGAGCTGGGCGTCGAGCAGGCTATCTACATGCGCATCACGCCGGGCGTCGAGGCCGACACGCATCAGTACATCCGCACGGGATGCGAAGACTCGAAGTTCGGTTTCACCATGCGCGAGGATTTCGCCTTCGGGTGCGTGAAGGACGTGCTGGCGGCCCCGAACGTGAGGTTGGCGGGGCTGCACTGCCACATCGGCTCGCAGATATTCTCGCTGAATTCCTACCCCGAGGCCGTCGACGTCATGGTGGAGCTCATGGCGCGCATCGAGCAGGAGTACGACTACCGCATCGAGGAGTTGGACGTGGGCGGCGGCCTCGGCATCGCGTACACGGTCGACGACAAGCCGGCTTCTATCGAGGAGTTCGCCGAAACGGTGGCCTCAGCCGTGCGCGGCGCGTGCGCGAAGCATGGTGTGGTCGAGCCATGCCTGCTCACCGAGCCGGGCCGCAGCCTCGTGGCCACCGCGGGCGTGACGCTGTACACGGTGGGCATCCTGAAAACGCTGCCGGGCATTCGCAAGTACGTGGCGGTGGACGGCGGCATGTCCGACAACATCCGCACCGCGCTGTACCACGCCGATTACGAGCCGGTCATTGCGAACAAGGCAGGCCAGCCGCGCACCGAGATCGTCACCATTGCCGGAAAGCACTGCGAAAGCGGCGACGCCGTGGTCATCGACATGCCGATGCAGCACGCTGACCTGGGCGATATCGTCGCAGTCTTCGGCACGGGCGCGTACTGCTACACTATGGCGAGCAACTACAACGGTCAGCCGCGGCCGGCCGTTGTGTTCGTGAAGGACGGCGAGGCGCGCGTGACCACGCGGCGGGAGACGTATGAAGACCTCATGAGCAGGGATGTGTAGGCCCCCGAGCTGAGCCTCTCGCGGCGCGCATCCCGCGCACGAGCTGTTCGCGCGTTTCGCAACCTGTCGGTATTCTGATGCCTGTGCATGCTGCCGAGCACATGGGGTACAATGTGGGCCGAAGGCGCGGCACGCAATGTAAGGAGAATGGCAGATGACGGTTAAACTGGGGCTCGTGGGAACCGGCACGGTGGGCGGCGGATGCATTGACATTCTGAGGAACCATCGCGACGACTTCAAGCGTCATTACGGTATCGACGTGGAACTGGTGCGGGTGTGCTCGCGCAACCCCGAGCAGGCGATCGCCCACGGGGTGGAGGATATCTTCACGCAGGACTTTCAAGACGTTCTAAACGACCCCGACATCGACGTCGTCATCGAGCTCATCGGCGGCACGACGGTCGCGCGCGACGTGGTGTGCGGCGCTCTGCGCGCCGGCAAGCATGTGGTCACGGCCAACAAGGCGCTTATGGCCACCTACGGCGAAGAAGTCATGCGCCTGGCGGATGAGGCGGGCAAGGAAATTGCGTTCGAGGCCAGCGTAGGCGGCGGCATCCCTATCATCGATCCGATGAAGCATTCTCTTATCGCGAACCGCATCGATTCCGTTATGGGCATCGTGAACGGTACGACGAACTACATGCTCACGCGCATGGTGGAGGACGGCCTCAGCTACGACGCCGCGCTCAAGGAGGCGCAGGAGAAGGGCTTTGCCGAGGCGGATCCCACAGCCGACGTGGATGGATTCGACGCTGCTGCAAAGATCGCCATTCTCGCATCCATCGCGTTCAACTCGCGCGTGACCATGGGCGAGGTTCATACCGAAGGCATCCGCAACATCACCACCATGGATCTGGACGCCGCACGCGATATGGGCTACTGCGTAAAGCTGCTCGCCATCGCACATCGCACCGACGAAGGCGTCGACGTGCGCGTACATCCCACCATGTTGCCGCTCTCCCATCAGCTGGCTACGGTGAACGGCGTATTCAATGCCATCTACGTGGTGGGGGACGCCGTGGGCGAGACCATGTTCTTCGGCGAGGGCGCGGGCGCCGGTCCAGCTGCCAGCGCTGTGATGGGTGACGTGCTGGAGGTGGCGCGCCATGTGCAGCAGGGCATCGCTCCCATCGTCGGCTGCACCTGTACCGACGAGCTTCCCATCGTGCCGATGGACGATCTTAAGACCAAGTACTACATTCGCTTCAAAGTGGCCGACCGCTCCGGCGTGCTAGCCGCCATGGCGGGCGTATTCGCCAAGCACAACGTCAGCGTGTACTCGGTGGTGCAGCGCGGTAAAAAAGAGGGCGGCACGGTGGATCTCGTGTACGTCACGCATACCGCGTGCGAGAAGAGCGTCCGCGACGTATTGGCCGAGATTGCGGAATTGGACGACATTCTGCGCGATGAACCGAGCCTCATCCGCGTAGAGGACTAGGCGGCAGCGCGCCGGGCGCACGCCTGTGTCGGGCGTTTGGCGCGGGAGAGCGATGGCGGATCGGAAGGGGAGCGATGGCGATGAAAAAGACCCGTGTGCGCATCTTGGACTTGGGGAACATGACCTTCTCGAAAAAGGAGCTGGTGCGCACGCCCGACGAGGCCGCGATGATCGTTTCGCCGGCGCAAGCGGTGCTGATCGAGCATCACGAGCTGGGACGTATCTTGTACGATACCGGCAACGACGAAGCGTGGGAGGCCACGTATTCCGACGATATGAAGGCCACCTATCCGATCACGAAGCTGGTCGGCATCGAAGAGGCGTTGGCGAAAGAAGGGCTTACGGTCGACGATATCGATCTGCTGATCCTCTCGCACCTGCACTTCGACCATGCGGGCGGGCTGCGGCATTTCGAGGGAACGCGCGCTGGCGGGCAGGTCATGGCGTCGGAAACGGAGCTGCACGATGCGCTGTACAAAGCGTATACGGCTCCGGGCGGCATTTCCGGCGCCTACATCCGGCCCCTGTACTGCCTTCCGGGCATCTCATTCCAACCGGTGCCGGACGAGGGGATGAAGCTCGCGGACGATCTAGTTCTGTTCGTCCAGAAGTGCCACACCGCCGGGCTTGTCGGCATGCGCGTGAAGCTGGACGGCGGCTGGGTGATCTTCTGCTCCGACACCGTGTACACCCGCGAAGCCTACGAGCAGCAGCTGCCTCCCGGCGGCGCTATCAACGAGACGGACGACGAGTTCTTTGAAAACCTCAAGCTGCTTAAGATCATGGAGCAAACGTACCAAGCCGAAGTGTTCTTCGGACACGATATCGACCAAGCGACCGCTTGGCAGGCGAAAGGCTGGATCGAGTAGCGCGAACCGGCGCCGGACGCAATCGTATTCGGGTATCATAGAACGGCCGTCGCGCTGGGAGCGTGGCGGCCGTATGCGTCATCAGGAGAAGGGATGGTCCATGGAGCAGTACAAGCAGGATTTTACCGAATTCATGGTCGAGAGCGAAGTGCTCAAGTTCGGTTCGTTCACGCTGAAGAGCGGACGGCAGTCCCCCTTCTTCATGAACGCGGGCGCCTATGTGACGGGCGATCAGCTCCATCGACTCGGACTGTTCTACGCTCGCGCAATCCACGATAGCTTCGGACTGGATTTCGACGTCGTATTCGGGCCGGCATACAAGGGCATTCCGCTGTCGGTGATCACCACGATGGCGATCCACGAGCTTTATGGCGTCGAAGTGCGCTATTGCTCCAACCGCAAGGAGGTCAAAGATCACGGGGACACGGGCATTCTGCTCGGTTCGGCACTGCGCGACGGCGATCGAGTGGTGATGGTGGAGGACGTGACTACGTCCGGCAAATCCATCGAGGAGACGCATCCCATTCTCATGTCGCAGGCAGACGTGAAAGTGAAGGGCCTCATGGTATCGCTCAACCGTATGGAGGTGGGCAAGGGCGGCGAAATCTGCGCACTCGACGAGGTGCGGGAGCGCTACGGGTTTCCCACGGCGTCCATCGTGGACATGACCGAGGTGACCACGTATCTGCATAATCGCGAGGTTCAGGGCAAGGTTGTCATCGACGACGAAGTGAAGGCTGCGCTCGATGCCTACTACGACCGATACGGGGCAAAAAAAGCTGTTTGAACAGGATAAACTCAGGGGGGTGTCGATAAGTTTTTTCTTGTATCCCCCTTGAGCTTGCGTGTATAGTTTCTTCTCAGAAGGATGTATGAAGCCGGTTCGCGCCGGCTCGAGCGCGATCGGAAGCTTGTTTCTTTAGAATCCAAGAGGAACTATCTGCCGTTCGCACAAGAATTCGGCGAGAAGGGGCGGCAAGGCGAGATGAAGGCGATGGTCGATGCGCTGTTCGACGGCCTGTCCGAGCTGGTCTATGTGTGCGATCCGGCTACGCACGAGTTGCTTTATCTCAATAAGGCGGGCAGGTCCGTGTATGGAGATCGGGCCGTCGAGAAGCACGAGCCGTGTTATCGGGTGCTGCAGGGCCGCGAAGCTCCTTGCGAGTTCTGTACGAATCAGTTGCTGAATACCGAGGAATTCTTCGAGTGGGAAGCCACCAACCCGGTGACGAACCGCCACTATGTGCTGCGCGACAAGCTCATAGATTGGGATGGCGTCTTGGCGCGCCTGGAGATAGCCTTCGATATAACCGAGCGCGAGAACGAGAAGATGGCGCTCGCGCTCATGGTGGACGCGAGTGCGATGATCGTGGACTGCATTCGTATACTCGAGGCCGATGACGATCTGTACCTTGCGTTCGACGAGGTGCTGCGACGCCTCGGAACGTTTTTCATCGCGGATCGCGCCTACGTGTTCGAACTTGAGGGCGCCCGCGTGGCGAACATGCGCGAGTGGTGCAACGATCAGGCAGAGACCCATAAGGATCATTTCCAGGATATCCCCGTGTCGCTTATTGAAAACTGGGTGGAAACATTCGCGGTGGGCGAAGCCATGGTCATCGACGACATCGACAGCTTGCGGGAGAGCGGGAATGCCGAAGAGTGCTCTATGCTGCTCCAGCGGCACGTTAGCTCGCTCGTTGCGGTTCAGCTCGTGGACAACGGCAAGTTGATCGGCTGCATCGGCGTGGAGAACCCACGGCTCGGGGGACGCCTCGACGTGGTTGTGACGCCGCTTCTCGGACTGGCTCATTTCGTGACGGCTCGCATGAAGCGCGACGAAGCGCAACGCAAGGTGGCCGAACTCATCTGGAACGATACGCTGACCGGCGTACGCTCGCGTGCAGCCTTTCACCGCGACTACGATCAAGGCGAGTTCGGACGCCTCGGTATCGTGCTTGCAGATGCCGACGGGCTCGCGCTGGTGAACTGCGAGTGGGGCAGGGCTGCTGGCGATGGCATCCTGCAGAACATCGCCAAGACCATGAAAAGCGTGTTCGACCGCGTGTATCGGATCGGAGACGACGAGTTTTGCGCCGTGGTTGAACACGTCGACTACGCACGCTTCTCAGAGCTTGCAACCCAATTGACGGTGCAGTTCGCCGACAGGGATCTGCCGGCTTCGGTGGGAACGGCCTGGCAGGAGAATTGCCATCGCACGGTAGCCGTGCTCGACATGGCGGGAGACCGTATGCGCCGGGCGAAACGGGGAAGGCATCGCGCAGTTGCGCTCGGGGTCGACCTTGCCTCGGATGCGGCGGTGGGCAGTCTGCTGTGTCAAGGCGGTGCCCAGCGAGCGGTCGAGGAAGGCAAATTCGACATCTATCTCATGCCGCAATCGTCGAGCCGTACGGATCGGATCGTAGGCGCCGAGGCCCTCATTCGCTACATCGACGAAGCGAACGGCACGGTTGCGCTGCCGACATCGTTCGTGCTTGCGCTCGAGGATATGGGCGAGATATCAAGCGTTGATTTTTTCGCGCTATCCCGTGCCTGCGCAACGCTCGTTCGCTGGCAGCGCGAAGGGCGCGCCGTCGTGCCGATCTCGGTGAACTTCTCGCGCCTGACCGCGAGCGACGACGGCTTCGTCGACCGCCTGGCTGACACGGTGAGCGGATACGCTCTCGATCCGTCGCTCATCGAGGTCGAGTTGACCGAGTCGGCGCGCGAGCGGAGCGACGACTTGCTGCGGCAAGTGGCAGACGGTCTGCGCTCGCGCGGATTCCGTGTGGCTATCGACGATTTTGGCGTCGATAACGCGAATTATGCTCTGTTCGTGCAGCTCGAATTCGACGTTCTGAAGCTTGATAAAACACTCGTCTGGGGTCTTGGCAACGACGCTCATTCGCTCACTGTGATCAAGGGCCTCGTGGGCCTTTGCGCCGATTTGGGCATCGAGACGGTGGCCGAGGGCATTGAGTCAGTGCAGCAGCTGGATGCGCTGCGCTCGGTAGGATGCACGCGCGCGCAAGGCTTCCTTATCGGTCGTCCGATGCCTATCGCGCAGTTCGAGGAGCGGTTTCTGTAGGCTTCGCGCGAGGCGGTTGCGTCTGCTGTTCACCATCCATCATCTTTGGTAAGCTTGATGAACGAAACGGGAGGCGGGCGGCCTCCGGTCGCGAGACTCTTCGGGTCGCCCGGTGCATGAGAGGACGCGGTATGCGCGCTTCATCCATTGGCATTGTGTTCGATTGCGACGGAACGCTGCTCGACTCCATGAACGTTTGGCGCGAAGTGGAGGATGAGCTGGCCGGTCGAGCGGGCGTCGCGCTGACTGCAGCCGACAGCGCGGAGCTTGCCACGCTCACCATCCCCGAGGCGGGCGCGTTCTTCCACGGCCGGTTCGGCTTGGGGACTTCGCCCGAGCAGGTGGTGGGTTTGATCGATGAACTCATGCTGGCATACTACCGCGAGCGGTCGTGCGAGCGTCCCGGGGCACTCGCCTTCGTACGCGAGCTGCATGCGCGCGGCGCGGTTCTCAGCGTCGCGTCGTCCAGTCCGCAATCCTACCTGCGCGCCGGCCTCGAGCGCTGCGGGTTCGCGCCCTATCTGCGGGCGATCGTCTCGGTCGACGATGTGGGGGCGTCCAAGCGCGAGCCTGCCGTATACGATCGTGCGCGCAACCTCATGGGAACGCCGCTCAAAACAACCTGGGGATTCGAGGACTCGATCTATGCGATCCGCACGCTTCGCTCGGCGGGGTACCGAACGGCGGGCATATACGACTGCGATCTCGCCGGGAGCTATGACGAGCTGTCAGCGCTCTGCGATATTGCCGTCCGCGGTTTCGATGAGCTGTCGGCTGAAGCATTTCTTGCTCTCGCAGTCGGCTAGGATCGCTCTATTCAATCGATTCCGTTCATACAAGAATCGATTTGACAAATGAATGAGCCCCTAAAGAATGAAAAACTTGAATAACACAGCGACGTTGATGCGTCCTATACTGAATCTCGACGATACGCTCCGATTCGAATCGCCTCGTCGACACGCGAGAGTTGGGCGATTCGGAAACGATCCGTTGCGGCTACCCGACCAGGATGGGGGATCACATGGACTTTCAACTAACCGATGACCAGGAGCTTTTTATCGAAAGCGCACGCGAGTATGCCGAGCGCTACTTCACTGAGGAAGCGGTGAAGCAGGCCTACGAGGTCGATCACCATATCAGCCTCGAAGCGGCCATGGCCTATCGCGAGGCCGGCTTCATGCACCTTGGCCTTCCCGAGGAGGTGGGCGGCGTGCCGTGCAGCAAGCTCACCCAGATCATCTTGACCGAGAAGCTGCACGAGTTCACCGGCACCGCACTGCCGTTCACTACCGACACGAACTCCATCACGGACGTCATCGATTTCGGCAGCAAGGCCCAGCAGGAACTCATTATGGACGCCATCGAGAATCGCGAGAGCACCTGCGTGGCCTCCACGGCCATCTCAGAGCCTGCCGCCGGTTCCGACAACAACGCTATGACCTGCATCACCGTCAAGCAGCCCGATGGAACCTACCTGTTGAACGGCCAGAAAACCTGGGCGACGCTGTCCGGACTGTCTCTATACACGGTCGTCATTGCCAAGGACGAGAGCCCGGCCTACGAGAACGACCAGTACTCCCTGTGGCTGGTGCCGAACGATATCGAAGGCTACACCATCGGCCATCTCGACAAGGTGGGCCAGCAGACCATTCCCTTCGTCGACTGTTTCTTCGACAACGTTGTGCTCACCGAAGACATGCGCATCGGCGAGCAGGGCATGGGCTGGAAGCTTCTCATGAAGAAGCTCGAGTATGAGCGCTGCCTCGTGGTCGCGCAGGCGCTCGGCCAGGCGCAGGCCGTCATGAACGACGCGGGCGCCTATTGTTCCGAGCGTATCTGCTTCCAGAAGCCCATCGGGCATTTGGGCGCCATCCAGGATCACCTGGTGGCCATGGAGAACATCCTGCAGAACGTCCGCCTGCGCCTGTATCAGGTGGTGGATATGCTCGATCGCGGCGAATCCACGCGCCTCGAGTCCGCTCTGCTCAAGAGCTATGCTTGCCAGAATTTGACCGAGGTCGCCGACCACGCGCTGGCTATCTACGGAGCGATCGGCTATACCAAGGAGCTCCGCGCCGCTCGCATCTGGCAGGATCTGCGCGGTTACGAGATGGCCGGCGGTACGACCGAGGTTATGGACTATATTTCCGGCCGCCAGCTCGTGAAGAAGTACAAGGCGCAAAGCTAGTCGCCGCTCGGTCATCCTGGCTGTTTGGGCGGGATCCGGCCGTTCGAGTATGCAAGGCCCCGCAGGCTTCCGATCGGAAACCCGCGGGGCCTTCTTGTAGCGGCGCCCTCGCGCGTTTCGCGTCATGCTCCGACCTTGCGGGCAGGAGCGGGCTACGGTTAGCGCCAGGGATCTTCTTGGAAGGCGGGCTCGGGAGCGGGTGGGCGATCGGAAAACGGGTCGTAGCCGTCGTCGTCTTCGTCTGCGGGACGCAGGAAAGGATCGCGCTTCCCCGGTGCGCGCTCGAAACCGATACCTGCCGCACTCTGAGTCGACGAAAAGGCTGGTTCTGCTTCGTCGTGGCCGTCCGTCGGCCCGGTTTTCGAAGGCGCCGGCGTGGTCACAGGGCGCAACCGGTAGCGCGGCTCCGGTCCTCCGCCGTTCGTCGCCTTGCGATCGGCATGCTCGCGGCTTGCCGGATCGCCCGCATCAGGCGCGCGCATCGGCATTGCGATCGTCCGGGCCGTTGTCGTCCTCCGAACCCACGCGCGCCAGATCGTAGGGCGTGGTCTGGTAGACGTAGTAGTTCAGCCAGTTCGTGTAGAGAAGCTGCGCGTGGGCGCGCCACGTTGCGTGCGGCTCTTGGGAGGGGTCGTCGTCGGGGAAGTAGTGCTGTGGCACCGGGGTGCCGAGGCCTTTTGCCGCATCGCGATCATACTCGCGCTTGAGCGTATCGGCATCGTATTCAGGATGGCCGAACACGAAGAAGTTGCGGCTGTCGGTGCTTTTGGCGATATAGACGCCAGCTTCGTCGGACACGGCGATAAGCTCCAGGTCGGGGTGAGCCTCGATGTCGGCCGCATGCACCTCGGTGAAGCGCGAGTGCGGTGCGAGAAAGAAGTCGTTGAACCCGCGCACGAGCGGCGACGAGGGCTTCACCACCTCGTGCTCGAACACGCCCGACAGCTTCGCGGGCAGTTCGTACTTTGGAATTCCATAGTGGTGGTAGATGCCGGCCTGCGCGCCCCAGCAGATGTGCAGCGTCGAATGCACGTTCGTGGTCGACCATGCCATGATCTGCGTCAGCTCGTCCCAATAATCGACAGATTCGAAATCGAGCAGCTCGACGGGGGCGCCGGTGATGATCATGCCGTCGAAGCGTTCGTCTTTGATGTCGTCGAAGGTGGTGTAGAAAGTGTCGAGGTGCTGAGCGGATACGTTCTTCGACGTATAGCTGGCTGTCTGCATGAGGTCGATCTCGATTTGCAGCGGCGTATTCGACAGTTTGCGCATTATCTGCGTTTCGGTGACGATTTTGGTGGGCATGAGATTGAGCAAGACGAGTTTGAGCGGGCGAATGTCCTGGTGCATGGCCCGGAATTCGGTCATGACGAATATATTCTCGCTCTCGAGGACGTCGGTTGCGGGCAGCGAGTCGGGGATCCTGATGGGCATGTGCATCCTTTCTGCGCGGCTGCTGCGAAGCGAAGCTGCGATGTCGGCGTCTTCATCATAGCAAATCGGTCGTTCCATGCGAATTGCCGGAGGATTCCGATAGAAAAAACGGGTAGGATACTCTTCTGAAACGCCGTGCATGGCGCCCGCCGGATGGGACGCCGGAAAGAAGCGGCGCTGGAAGAAGGAGGCTTCGTGGCCGGAATCGAGAAGCTCATTGCGACGAAAGACGTCGGCGAGCGCACGCTGTACTGCTTTTTGGCGGGCACGCTGCGCCGCCGTCCGGAGTACGCTCCGCTCGGATACGATCGTGCCCAGCTTTACCTGAGCATTCGCACCAAGGATGATTCCAGCGCGGACGCCGTCGCCACCGTCGTGGCCGACGTGACGCTCAACGAGGACGATCACGACGACGACCATCTGCGCATCATCGAACTTTCGGTTGTCGCCGAGGGCATAGGGTGCGGCACTTTTGCGATCGAGGTCCTGTACTTGATTGCGGATTGGTATGGCTGCCGGGGCATCATGGGCGAGCTGTTCGGCAACGATCTTGTGCGCGAGTCGGATCGGACGCTCTCGTTTTTCCAACGGCGCGGATTCGACGTCATTCGCCAAAAAGACAACCGTGTGCATCCTTGGCGCATTCAGACGGTCTCCTACCGGGACCGGCTTCCCGAGTGCGTGGAGTTCTCGCTCGACGGCGTCCTCGTATAGCGCCGGCGACTCTGCAGACCAACGGTACGCGACGCGGCGGATCGCCTCTCCGCGCTCTTTTTCTCGCCGGTAGCGGTGATGAGCGGTACAATTTGTGCACGTTGTCAAAATGCGCGCGTGCTGCTCAGGGGGCTGCATGCGCTCGCGTCCGATGCCCGACCGCCTGGTTGCCGCCAGACGCCGCGTTCGGGCATCGGAGGCGGCTCAAGAGAAGGGAAGGCTATGGCGTCAGAGCAGAAGGCGCGGGCGGTGCGGCCGGTCGCCGTCATTAAGTTCGCGGGCGCGGTCATCGCCACGCTGATCGGGTCGGGATTCGCCTCGGGACAGGAGGCCATGCAGTTCTTCGCTGCGTATGGCACGTTGGGCATCGTCGGATGCGTCATCGCCATCGTGCTGTTCGCCGTGATGAGCGGCGTGCTGCTGGACTACGGCTTCAAGCACAAAGGGGCCGACGACTTCTCGGCCTTCCGCACGTTCTGCGGCAGGTACCTCGGCACGTTTATGGAGTGGTTCACCATCCTGTTCTGCTTTCTCGTAGGCATCATCATGGTGTCGGGCGCAGGCGCCACGCTCAACCAGTACTTCGGCGTGCCGCAGATTGTGGGCAGCGGTCTGATGGCGCTGCTCGTCTTGGTCAGCGCGCTGTTCGGCCTGCGGCGCATCGTGGACATTCTAGGCTCCATCGGCCCGGTGACCATCGTGTTCCTCATCGCGCTGGCTGCCTACGCGCTCGCCACCCATGCGGGAGGGCTTGCCGAGGCCGATGCGGCTGTTGCCGCGGCGGGCGATTCGGTCGTGTACGGTGTGGGCTCGGGCGCCTCTTGGTTCGCGCTCGGCGCATTCATGTACGTGGCGTACAACATCTTGGCGGGCGTTCCATTCATGTCGGAAATGGGCACTGAGGCCGACTCGCGCAAAGAAGCCATAGTGGGCGGCGCGCTGGGAGGCGCGGCTCTGGGCGTGTGCGCGCTCCTGCTGAATCTGGCGCTCCTGTCCATGTACGGGGAAGTGTCGGCCTATGAAGTGCCGGTGCTCTACCTGGCGCAACAGGTATCTCCCATCGTCGGGCTCCTGTTCGCCATCGTGCTTTTAGCCGAGATCTACAACACGGCCGTGCCCATGGTGTGGACGGTCGCCAATCAGTTCGTGGACGAAAAGCAGGACAAGCGCAAGTACCAGTTTCTCATTGCACTTCTGTGCGCCATCATCTTCATGGGCGGTCAGCTGCCGTTCGGCATGCTGGTGAATCTGATCTACCCGTTCGTGGGCTACTTCGGCGCACTGTTCATCGTGGTGGTCGTCGTGCAGCTGATCAGGTGGCGCATCCATGAAGCTCGGGGGACCGAGCGGTAGGCGCGAACTCGGATCGCACCGCTGCTGCGAGCGGCTGCATCGAGCGGCGACGCAGACGGCGCTATCGGAACAGGCATCACAGGAAACAGGCAACACAGGCATCAAGGAGAATCGACTTGACTTATCGGGAAATCGATAGCGCACGCGCGCAGGACTACGTGGAACGCGACCGCGCCCGTATGGGCCCCACGGCGCGCATCCCCTACTACGATCTAGTGGTCGACCACGCGCGCGGCGCGCTGCTCTACGACGTGGAGGGCAACGAGTACATCGACCTGTTGGCTGCGGCCACGTCGGCCAACGTGGGGCACTCGCATCCGGCGGTCGTGGAAGCTGTCTGCGGGCAGGCGCAGAAGGTCATCCAATGCTCGCCGGCCTACTTCTACCACGCGCCCGAGGTGGAGCTGGTGGAGAAGCTGGCCGCCATCGCGCCGGGCGACACGCCGAAGAAGGTAGTGTTCGGCACGTCGGGCTCCGACGCCAACGACGCCATCATCAAGTTCGCGCGCGCCTATACGGGACGGCCCTACGTGGTGTCGTTCCTGGGCGCCTACCACGGCTCCACCTACGGCTCGATGACGCTCTCGGCCCTCAGCCTGGGGATGCGCCGCAAGATGGGGCCCATGCTGCCGGGCATCTACCACATCCCGTACCCGGACGTGCAGAGCGCGGGCGTGGGGCACTTGAGCGAGCCGGAGCAGGCGGAGCACTTCATGCGTCCGCTGCGTGAGATGTGCGAGACGTACCTGCCGGCCGACGAGATAGCCTGCATCGTGATGGAGCCCATCGCGGGCGACGCTGGCATCATCGTGCCGCCGCAGGCCTATGTGGACGCCCTCGTCGCATTCTGCCGCGAGCACGGCATCCTGTTTGCCGTGGACGAGATCAACCAGGGCATGGGCCGCACGGGGAAGTGGTGGGGCATCGAGCAGTTCGGCGTGGAGCCCGACCTCATGTCGGTGGGGAAGTCGCTGGCCAGCGGCCTGCCGCTGTCGGCCATCGTGGGCAAAGCCGACATCATGGACAGCCTGAGCTTCCCGGCGCACATCTTCACCACCAGCGGCAACCCCGTGTGCTGTGCAGCGGCGCTCGCCACCATCGACGTCATCGAGCGCGAGGGGCTGCTCGAGCGCGGCGCCGAG
>JABLTR010112160.1_pt1 | contig 16911 bp, 10 predicted proteins | sample 7160071 | NCBI WGS metagenome assembly JABLTR01 (sample SAMN14651230, study PRJNA627086) | human gut metagenome | isolation source: feces | host: Homo sapiens
GCAGCAGCCCGCTCGCCCCGCCGCCAACACCCAGCCGCCCCGGCGTGCCTCCCATGTGGTGCGCAGCGTGGAGATTCCCGACTTCTCCGAGGACTTCTTCAAAAAGTACGACGACCCCGCCTATGTGGAGCGCCGCTTGAAGGAGCTGGAGGAAAAGCAAAACAAAGGCTAACAGAACACCAGCCCGGAAGGCGTCCCAGCGGCGTTTTCCGGGTTTTTTTCCCGGGGCTTTTCCGGAAAACAGGCCCCACAGCGCCTTGCAAGGGCCCGCGGCCCTGGGGAGAGCCAAAACGCCAAACAGGCCGCCCCTGCCTTACAGGCCTTTACAGGGCCAAAAAACAGGATTTCTTTCCGCGGAAGGGGGAAATCCTGTTTACAACGGGGCGAAAGTCTGCTATACTAATATATAGGAAAAAATTTTTTTTGAAGGCAATTTCAACCCCCCCGAAAAGCCAGGCCGCGGCCCGGCTTTTTTGTGGGCGCACGTTTCCAAATAGGAGGGTTCTCGCTTGGAAATCAACGAAATGACGGATATGACGAAAGCCGAAAAGGCCTACGACGGCGACCAAATCCAGGTGCTGGAAGGCCTGGAGGCCGTGCGCAAGCGCCCCGGTATGTACATCGGCTCCACCGGGCCCCGGGGCCTGCACCACCTGGTCTACGAGATTGTGGACAACGCCATTGACGAGGCCTTGGCCGGCTTCTGCGACAAGATTGACGTGCGGCTGCTGCCGGGCAACGTGGTGTACGTCTCCGACAACGGCCGGGGCATCCCCGTGGGCGTGCAGCACAAAACAGGCCTGCCCGCCGTGACGGTGGTGTTCACCATCCTCCACGCCGGCGGCAAGTTCGGCGGCGGCAGCTACAAGGTGTCCGGCGGCCTTCACGGCGTGGGCGCCTCGGTGGTAAACGCCCTGTCCACCTGGCTGGAGGTGGAGGTGGTCAGCGAGGGCCAGCTCTATTTCCAGCGGTTCGAGCGGGGCAAGGCCGTCACCCAGCTGGAAAACCGCGGCCCCGCCCCCCAAGGCCGGGAGCGCGGCACCGTGGTGCGCTTTCAGGCGGACCCGGAAATCTTTAAGGAGACCACGGTCTACGAGTATGAAGTGCTGCAAAAGCGGCTGCGGGAGCAGGCCTTCCTAAACGCCGGGGTGCACATCCAGCTCACTGACGAGCGCCCCGCCGGGGACAGGCCGGAGAGCGAGCGGGACAGGGAAATCCCCTACCAGAACAACTACTGCTACGAGGGCGGCATCAGCTCCTTTGTGGAGCACATCAACGCCAGCAAGGACGTGCTGCACCCGGATGTCATCCACTTCTCCGCCGTGGCCGAGGACGAGAACTCCACCGCGGAGGTGGCCCTGCAATACACCGACACCTACCAGGAGCAGATTTTCAGCTTTGCCAACAACATCCGCACCACTGACGGCGGCACCCACGAGGACGGCTTTAAGCGCGCCCTCACCCGGGTGATGAACGACTATGCCCACAAGTACAACATCCTCAAGGAGAACGACAAGAACCTCTCCGGCGAGGACGTGCGGGAGGGCTTGACCTGCGTCATCAGCGTCAAGCTGAAGGAGGCCCAGTTCGAGGGCCAGACCAAGGCGAAGCTGGGCAACACGGAGATGAGCTCTCTGGTCAGCTCCATGCTCTACAAGCACATGATGACCTACCTGGAGGAAAACCCCGCCACGGCGCGGACCATCTTCGACAAGGCGCTGTCCGCCTCCCGCGCCAGGGAAGCCGCCCGGAAAGCCCGGGACCTGGCCCGGCGCAAGACCGCCCTGGAGAACACCACCCTCCCCGGCAAGCTGGCTGACTGCCAGAGCCGCGACACCGAGGAGACGGAAATCTACATCGTGGAGGGCGACTCCGCAGGCGGCTCCGCCAAGGGCGGCCGGGATAGGAAGTTCCAGGCCATTCTGCCCCTGTGGGGCAAGATGCTCAACGTGGAGAAGGCAAGGCTGGACAAGGTCTACTCCAACGAGAAGCTGATGCCCGTGGTAATGGCCCTGGGCACCGGCATTGGGGAGGACTTCGACCTCTCCAAGCTGCGCTATGGCAAAATCATCATCATGGCCGATGCCGACGTGGACGGCTCCCACATCCGCACCCTGCTGCTGACCTTCTTCTTCCGCTTTATGCGGCCCCTGGTGGAGGAGGGCCACGTGTACCTGGCCCAGCCGCCGCTGTACCGCATCACCAAGGGCAAGCGTCACTACTACGCCTTCTCCGACCAGCAGCGGGACCAGATTATGGCCGAGCTGGCGGGGGGCTATGAAATCCAGCGGTACAAAGGCTTGGGCGAAATGGATAGCGAGCAGCTGTGGGAGACCACCATGAACCCCGAGACCCGCACCATGCGCCGGGTGGAGGTGGAGGACGCCATCGAGGCGGACGAAGTCTTCACCGTGCTGATGGGCGATAAGGTAGAGCCCCGCCGGGACTTCATCATGAAGCGCGCCAAAGAGGCCAACTGGGATGTGTAAACTTTTGCGGGGCAAAAGTTTCAGCTTGCCGGAAAAGAAAAAAAGAGGGAAAACGTAAAGTTTTTGCTCAAGCTTTTTACAAAAAGCTTGCGGTTGGTAAGGCGGAGCCTTACGGTCTTACAAGCCGCGCAGCGGCTTAGAAAATAAAACCAGCAGACAGGGGCCATAGGCCCCGCTTCTGCGGCCGGTTACCTTCATAGGATGGCTTTTCCAACAAGCTTCCCATCCATTTTTTCGTTTCCACAGGAAGGGAAAAGCCTGTGGAAAACCGCGCTTTGACTTTGATTCTGTTACGATAAGGATATACCCTATGGCATCCATGCAATTTTCCTATACCCTCACCGAGGAGGAGGCCTAGCGGGGCAAGAAAGGTAGTTACGATTTCTATGGACCAAAACAACACACCGATTCCAGAAGAGCCTGTAGGCCGCGTGATAGACGTGAACCTGACGGACGAGATGGAGCAGTCCTTTTTGGATTACTCCATGTCCGTCATTGTGCAGCGCGCCCTGCCCGACGTGCGGGACGGCTTAAAGCCTGTGCACCGGCGCATCCTCTACACCATGTACGAGAACACCCTGTGGCCCGAGAAGGCCTACCGCAAGTGCGCCGACACCGTGGGCTCCGTGCTGGGGCGCTATCACCCCCACGGCGACGCCTCCGTCTATGACGCCATGGTGCGCCTGGCCCAGGATTTCTCCATGCGCTATATGCTGGTGGACGGCCACGGCAACTTCGGCTCCATCGACGGCGACCCCCCTGCCGCCTACCGGTACACCGAGGCCCGGATGAACAAGCTCTCCGTGGAGATGCTCAAGGACATCGACAAGGACACGGTGGACTTTAACCCCAACTACGACGACCGGCTGAAGGAGCCCGCCGTGCTCCCCAGCCACTTTCCCAACATTCTGGTCAACGGCTCCACGGGCATTGCCGTGGGCATGGCCACCAACATCCCGCCCCACAACATGGGCGAGGTCATCGACGGCATGTGCGCCCTTATCGACAACCCCGAGGCCACCTTGGAGGAGCTGATGGAGCACATCAAGGGGCCGGACTTCCCCACCGGGGGTATTGTCATGGGCCGCAGCGGCATCCGCGCTGCCTACGCCACCGGCCGGGGGCGCATCACCGTGCGGGCCCGGGCGGAGATCGAGGAGAACGAAAAGACCGGCCGCTCCAAGATTATCGTCACCGAGCTGCCCTACCAGGTGAACAAGGCCCGCCTTATCGAGAGCATCGCCGACCTGGTGAAGGAGAAGCGCATTGAGGGCATCTCCAACATCGACGACCACTCCGACCGCAACGGCATGCACATCGTCATCGACGTAAAGCGGGACGCCTCCCCCCAGATTGTCTTAAACCACCTGTTCAACTTCACCCAGATGCAAACCACCTTTGGCGTGATTATGCTGGCCATTGTAAAGGGCGAGCCCAAGCTGTTGAACCTGCGGCAGATTCTGGAGGAGTACATCCAGTTCCAGATGGAGGTCATCACCCGCCGCACCCAGTTCGACCTGAAAAAGGCCCAGGACCGCGCCCACATTTTGGAGGGCTTGAAAAAGGCCATCGACATTGTGGACGAGATCATCGCCACCATCCGGGCCTGCAAAGGCGGCCGGCCCGAGGCCAAGGCCGCGCTGATGGAGCGCTTCGGCTTTGACGATTTGCAGGCCGACGCCATCTGCAAGTTCCAGCTGGGCCAGCTGGCTGGGCTGGAGATTTTGAAGATTGAAAACGAGCTGGACGAGCTCCACGCCCACATCGCCGACTTCAACGCCATCCTGGCCAGCGAGGGCCGGCGGCTGGCCATCGTCAAGGACGAGGCCCTGGAGATGAAGCGCAAGTTCTCCGACGAGCGCCGCACGGAGATTGCCACCGTCAGCGGCGAGGTGGACATCGAGGACTTGATTCCCCAGGAGGAGTGCGTGGTCACCATGACCAACTTCGGCTACGTCAAGCGCCAGAAGACCGACGACTACCACCAGCAGAAGCGGGGCGGCCGGGGCGTCAACGGCATGAACCGCCGGGACGAGGACGTGGCCACGGAGATGTTCGTCACCGGCAGCCACGACTATGTGATGTTCTTCTCCACCTTGGGCCGTGTGTACAAGCTCAAGTGCTATGAGATTCCCGAGGGCTCCCGGAACAGCCGGGGCATGAACATCAAAAACCTGCTGCCCCTGCAGCCCGAGGAGAAAATCAGCTCTATGATTCGCGTCACGGGCTTTGAGGAGGACAAGTACCTTGTGATGGTGACCCGAAACGGCGTCATCAAGCGCACCAAGCTTTCCGCCTACGACACCGCCCGGAAGGGCGGCCTCATCGCCATCGATTTGGACGAGGGCGACGCCCTCAGCTGGGTGCGCGTCACCAGCGGCCACGACGACCTGGTGGTGGCCACCAAGAAGGGCTGGGCCATCCGCTTCCACGAGGAGGACATCCGGGAGCTGGGCCGCACCGCCCGGGGCGTGCGCGCCATGAAGCTGGAGGAAGGCGACTGCATTGTGGGCATGTCCATCCTGCGGGAAGGCGGCCTGGTGCTCACCGTGACGGAGACCGGCTTTGGCCGCCTCTCCCCTGCCGAGAACTACCGTGTGCAAAAGCGGGGCGGCAAGGGCCTCTTAAACTACCACACCGACAAGTTCGGCGATGTGGCCGCCATCAAGGTGGTGGACATGGACGACGACATCATCCTCATCAGCGAGGACGGGGTCATCATCCGCATTGCCGCAAGCAGCGTGCGGGTGTGCGCCCGGCCCAGCAAGGGCGTGCGGGTGATGAAGCTCCAAGAGGGCAGCAAGGTGGCCACTTTGGCTCGTGTGCCCCACGAGGAGGACGAGGTGGACCAGGTGGACATCGAGGACGACGGCACCGCCGACGAGGGCGGGGACTTGCCCGAATCCCCCGAGGAAGAACTGGAGCCCACCACAGAAGAGTAAACAAGGAGATTTCACCCTCTTGTCTATAAAAAAAGGAAGGGAAGCCGCTAAGGGCTTTCCCTTCCTTTTTGTTTGGGCATTTCTCCGGCTGTTTAGCCCTGGGCCTCCCCGGAGGTGTTGGGGAACTGGGGCAGGGCGCCGGTGGCGTTGTAGATGGACTGGCACAGGGACTTGGCACGCTCCTTGTAGAAGTCCACCACGGCGCTGGCGGCGGCCATCTCGTCCTCCCCGTGCTGGGCGCGTATCTCCTGCACAGCGGGCTCCAGGGCGGCTTCCCAGTCCCCCTGCTCCTGCTGCACCACCGCGTATTCGTCGGTGGAGAGGGCTTCCCCTGCCTGGGCGTAGGCGGTGTCGATGACATCCTGCCAAAAGCCCGCGGCGGTGTCATAGGCTTGCAGCACCAAGGAGGAGGAGGAGGCCATCATCAGGTCCTCTTCCAGCCGCTGGTCAATGGGGTTGGCGGCGAACTCCGCCTCAAAGCCCTCGGCCGGGGCGGCGCTGGATTCCGGCTCCGGCGTGGGGGCCGGGGTGGCCGTAGGCGCGGGGGTAGGCTCCGGGGTGGGAGAGGGCTCGCTTTCCACAACGCTGACAGAAGGTGTGGAAACTTGGGAGGAGCTGTCCGCCTCCGTCTGGGAGCAGGCGCTGGCGCCCACCAGCAGCGCGGCGCACAGGGCCAAAGCCAACATGCGTTTTTTCATAAAGGGTTCTCCTTTCTCTGGGGGCGCTGGGGTTACAGCAGCCCCTTTTCCACCAGGGCGGCGGTCTTTAAGATGCCCACCTGGGTTTTGCTGTCGGGGATCTCGTTGTGCAGCACCATCTCCACGGCCTTGTCCAGGGGGATGCGCAGGGTCTGCAGGAACTCGTCGGGGTCCAGGGAGAGCTCGCCGGTCTCCTTGTCCACCCGGCAGGCCCACAGGCGGATGATTTCCCCGCAATAGCCGGGGGTGGGGTACAGGTTGCCCAGGGAGATGTAGTTTTTGCCGGTGGTGCCGGTCTCCTCCAGCTGCTCCCGCTTCATGGCCTCAAAGGGGTCCTCGCCGGGCTCCAGCTTGCCGGCGGGCAGCTCCAGCAATTCCTCCTGATAGGGGCAGCGGAACTGCTTGACGAACAGCAGCTCGTTTTTCTCGGTGAGGATGGCCACGCTGACCCCGCCGGGGTGGCTGACGATTTCCCGCTTGGCCACCATGCCGTTGTCCAGCTCCACGTCGTCCACGTGGACGCGGATGAGGTGCCCGTCAAAAACCGTGGTGTCTTTCAGTGTTTTTTCGTTCATTGGGAATTCCTCCTTTTCCGCTTTCTTGAAAGAAAGCTTGGCAAAGAACTTTACGCCGCGAAGCCGTGCGCTCCGCTTACTCGGCTAAGATGAAGTTTTGAAACGCAGTGTCCGCGTTTTTTTTGGAAAAACACGTACCCGTTTTCCAAGGGGAATTTTAGTTTTCCTCCAGCGAATTCATCGCCAGGCCGGTGATGAGCTTGGGGTAGAAATAGGTGGATTTCTGGGGCATCTTCTCCCCGTTGGCAGCCACCTGGCCAATCTCCTCCACCCGGGTGGGGTTGAGAAGGAAGCAGCACTGGCTCTCTCCCCTGTCCACCGCGGCCTGGGCTTCCTCTGCCGAGCGGGTGTAGGTCAGGTTTTTCTGGTTGGCCATGTTCTCCTTGTCGATGCCCAGCAGCTTTTCCAGCACCAGGCTGTGGAGGATGGACACATCCAAGGTGCGGTAGGCCTGGCTCTTTTCCGGCAGCAGCTTCTCCATAACGGCGGTGTCCTTCAAGGCGAGCACGGTCCAGCTCTTGCCGTCGTACAGGGCGAAGGCATGCCTCCCCTGCTGGAAGAGGCTGTCCAAAGCGGCCTGGCTCTCCTCCCGGCTGGACTTTGCCTCCAAGGTGAAGTCCTCCCCGCAGGCGGCCAGCAAGGCGGCGCTGTCAAAGCTTTCCAGCCCCCGCACCAGCCGGTGGGTGGGGAATACCGTAAGGCCCGGGTCGGCCATGTCGGTAAGGGTCATGAGGATGTACTGGCTGCCGGGCAAATAGGCGCCCTGCCGGGCCAAGGTGTCCCGATAGCGCAGGCCGGTTTCATAGCGGTGGTGGCCGTCGGCGATGTACAACTTCCGCCCGGCGAAGTCCTCCCGCAGGGCCTCTATGGCCACGGGGTCGTTGATGACCCACAGCCGGTGGGTCACCAGGCCGTCGGAGAACGCGTACCGGGGCGGGCAGGAGCGGGCCAGGTTTTCCAGCCGCTGGGCGGTGGTGTGGCCCTCGTCCTGGTAGAGGGAGTAGATGGAGCTGAAATTGCACCGGGTGGCGGAGAGCAGCTGGAAGCGGTCCTCCTTGGCCTTGGAGAGTGTCTCCTCGTGGGGGAGCACCACGCCGTTGGCGAAGTCCTCCAGCCGCACCAGGCACACCAGGCCCCGCACTTTTTTGGGTTCGCCGTGGTCCACCTGGGAGAGGAACTCCTCCTCATAGAGGTAGAACCCCGGGTCCATATCCAGCTGGAGGATGCCCTCCTCCCGCCAGGCGCGCAGGGTGCGGGCGGCCTCCTCATAGGGGTTCTCCCCCTCTTTGGGCAGCTCCAGGCGGATGATGTTGCAGCCGTTGCGGGAGAGGTACTCCCGCCGCTGCTCCTCGCTGATGATGTCATAGGGCGGGCAGGTCAATTCCTGGATGGAGCCTGCCTGCTCCAGGTTGTAGCGCAGTGCCCGAAAGGGCCGGATTTCTGCCATAGTTGTTCCCTTCCTTTCTCGAGTGTGGAGATTGAAAATGGAGTTCTGTTTCTATTGTAGCCGTTTCCCCACACCAGGTCAAGCCTACCTTTCTTTCGCAGAAAGGTAGGGCCAAAGAACCTTTCTTCGCGCCCCGGGTCCTGGTCCCCGGTGGGGACCGTTCAGGACCGACCGAGGCGGCAGCCGAGACGGCGGCTTACGCCGCGCTTGTGGGAGAGGTTGGCGCGCGTCCGCGCCGGGGGGGTTGCACCCCGGGTAATTGGCGCCTGTGGTCCTGGTCCCCGGTGGGGACCGTTCAGGACCGATCGAGGCGGCAGCCGAGACGGCGGCTTACGCCGCGCTTGCGGGAGAGGCTAGCGCACGTCCGCGCCGGGGGGTTGCACCCCGGGCAATTCGCGCCTGTGGTCCTGGTCCCCGGTGGGGACCGTTCAGGACCGACCGAGGCGGCAGCCGAGACGGCGGCTCAACGCCGCGCTTGCGGGAGAGGTTAGCGCACGTCCGCGCCATGGGTTTCGGGGGGCGCCCACCGCCTGGAATTTCGCCTTCCCTTCACTGAAACTTCACAAAACTGGGGTAAACTGTAGGAAATCTATGGTGCCTGGGTGGAAAACCCTTGCAAAACAGGCAATTTTGCGGTACTATGGTAAAGTTAACGGCGCTGGGGGCCTTCCGAGGAGGCCGCCCGGCTAAACGACGGAAACAGGAGGAATCACGGACATGATAGAGGTTAAGAACCTCACCAAGCGCTATGGCCAGAACTTGGCGCTGGACCGCGTGAGTTTTAAAATCGAGGAGGGCACCATTGTTGGGTTCCTGGGGCCCAACGGCGCTGGCAAGTCCACCGCGATGAACATCATCACAGGCTACCTCTCCGCCACCTCCGGCGAGGTGACTGTATCGGGCAAGAACACCCTGGAGGAGCCTGGCGAGGTGAAAAAGATGATTGGCTACCTGCCGGAGCTGCCGCCCCTGTACATGGATATGACGGTAAAGGAATACCTGTATTTTATGTACGAGCTGAAAAAGGCCAAGCTCCCCCGGGAGCAGCATATCCAGGAAATCTGCCGGCTGGTGAAGATTGAAAACGTCTTTAACCGGCTTATTGCCAACCTGTCCAAGGGCTACAAGCAGCGCGTGGGCATTGCCCAGGCCTTGATTGGCAACCCACCGGTGCTCATTCTGGACGAGCCCACCGTGGGCCTGGACCCCAAGCAGATTATTGAAATCCGCACCCTCATCAAAAACTTGGGCCGCAACCACACGGTTATCTTGAGCTCCCACATTCTGCCCGAGGTGCAGGCCGTGTGCGAGCGCATCCTGGTTATCAACAACGGCCGCATTGTGGCCGACGGCGCCACCGACACCTTGGCCCACGACCTCTCCCCCGACCACCGGCTCATCCTGCGTGCCGAGGGCCCGGAGAAGGAAATGGTACACGCCCTGCAGAACGTGCCCGGCGTGGTGGACGCCTACTCCCTGGGCGAAAAGGAGAAGGGCGTGTTCGAAGTCAGCGTGGAATCCACCCCGGACAACGACATCCGCCGGGATGTGTTCGCCCTGATGGCCCGCAAGGGCTGGCCCATGCTGGCCCTGAAGAACACCGACCTCACCTTGGAGGACCTGTTCCTGCAGCTGACCAGCACCGACGCCGCCTTGCTGCCCAGCCAGGAGGATGAGGACGGCGGCGTCCCCCAGCTGGACCCTGACCAGGATTTGGACCTGGAAGCCGGCGAGGGTGGGGCCCCGGAAACGGATGAGGATTCTGAGAAAGGAGGGGAAGCGTAAATGAAAGCCATTTTCAAGCGCGAGGTGCGCTCCTATTTCAGCTCCCCTGTTGGCTACGTGTGTGTTTCTGTGCTCATGGCCCTGTACGGCTTCTGGTACTACACGGCCATGCTCACCAGCTCTTCCAGCTACATCTCTTCGGTGTTTGGCACCATGTTCAGCTTCAGCATGATGATCATCCCCATCATCACCATGCGCAGCATGTGCGACGACCAGAAGAACAAGACTGACCAGGCTTTGCTCACCGCGCCGGTGGGCGTTACGGCCATTGTGCTGGGCAAGTTCTTTGCCTGCTGCTTTGTGTACTTTGTGGCCACCACCTTGGGCGGCATCCTGCCCGCCATTGTGATGAGCACCTTCTCCACCCCCTCCTGGGGCGAGATCATCGGCAACTACATCGGCGCGCTGCTCTACGGCGCCGCCATGATTTCCATTGGCGTGTTCATCTCCAGCCTGACGGTGAGCCAGATCATCGCCGCCATTGGCACCTTCATCATCTCCGTGCTGCTGATGTATATGGATTCCCTGGCCTCTGTTGTCTCCAACGAGGTACTCAGCACGGCCATCCAGTGGTTCTCTTTTAACGACCGCTACAGCACCTTTACCCAGGGTATGTTCAGCATTTCCAGCGTGATTTTCTTTATCAGCGTTGTCGCCGTGTTTGTCTTTCTCACCGCCCGCAAGGTGGAGAGCCGCCGCTGGAGCTAAGGAGGAAAACGAACTATGGAAACCAAACAGACAGAAGTAAAGCAGAACGGGGCCAAAAAGCCGGCCCCCAAAAAGGGGAAGAACCCCTTTCGCTCCAACAAATTTAAGCGGGGCGGCATGGCCACTTTGATGACTGTGGTGTTTGTGGCCATTGTCATTGTGCTCAACGTGGTGGTTTCCGCCCTGGCCGAGCGCTTCCCCTCCATGGACATCGATATGACCGCCCAGGGACTGAACACCCTGTCCGACCAGGCCATTGAGATTGCCCAAAGCATTGACGAGGACACCACCATCTACCTCATCGGCAGCGAGGATGCCTATGAGAACAACCAGATTTACTCCAGCTACGGCCTGGAATACAGCCAGGTGGCAAGCCTGGCCCGGCGCCTGGCAGAGGCAAACTCCCACATCAAGGTGGAGTTTGTGGACCCCGATACCAACCCCACCTTTATCAGCGAGTACGCCGATGAAGACCTGAGCACCGGCAAGGTGATGGTGCAGACCGAGCGCCGCCACCGTGTGCTGACCGTCACCGACCTGTTCACCATTGAGCAGGACCAGACCACTGGCGGCTACAACACCTACTCCATGGTGGACAGCGCCCTGGCCGGCGCCCTGGAGCTGGTGAACATGGAGGACGTGCCTGTGTTCACCATCGCCACCGGCCACGGGGAGATGCTGACCTCGGATAACATGGCCAGCTTTATCTCCATGTTGGAGGACCAGAACTTTGAGGTGCAGGAGATTGACCTGCTCACCGAGAGCATCCCCGAGGGCACCCAGGTGCTGATGCTGCCCACCCCCACCACCGACTACTCCGAGGCGGAAGTGGACAAGCTGCGGGAATACCTGAACAACACTACCAACCCCGAGGCTTTGACGCTGCTGGCCACCTCGAACCCCACCCAGGGCAGCATGCCCAACTATGAGGCCTTCTTGGAGGAGTGGGGCATCCGCGTGGAAGAGGGCGTTGTGGCCGAGACCAATACCGACCGCATGGCCCTGGCCGACGCCTACGGCGTGCTGGTGGACCCCTCGGAAGACTACCTCTCCGGAAACACCTACGACCGGCTGGTGTCCTATTACAGCGCGCCCATCACCAAGCTGTTTGACGCCAACAACGGCATCTCCACCTACGACTTGTGGACCACCAGCGACAGCGCCTATGTGGTGACGGAAGACACCACCGAGGAGCAGGCCGCCGACCCCGACACCAGCAGCCAGACCGTGGCCTCTGTCTCCAGCAAGTATGTGCAGGTAGACGGCTCCTCTGTCACACGCAGCCTGGTGATGTTCGGCTCCTCTTACGTGTTCCTGGATACCTTTATGAGCAACGCCTTCAGCGACGGCTCCTTTGTGACAGACCTTACCCTGTACCTCACCGGCAACGACGGCAGCAATGTTTCCGTTTTGACCGAACGGGTGCAGACAAACGAGATGGATGTTACAGCCACCCGCAGCACCATGGATATGTGGGGCATCATCTTCAGCGCTGTCATCCCGGTGGCCATTTTGGCCTGCGGCTTGGTGATTTTCCTGAAGAGGAGGCACCTGTAAGCCTATGAAGAAGAACATTCGCTATCTCATCATCATGCTGGCGGTGCTGGTGGTGCTGGGCGGCGGCGCGGCTGTGCTGCTGCTTACCCAGCCCGCAGCGGACGAGGACGCCTCCAGCAGCTCCTCGGTGGCTTCCGAAATGGTCACCGACCGGGAAACCAGCGAGGTGGCCACCGTTACCGTGGAGAACCCCAACGCCAGCTATGTGATGGTGCCTGTGGACGACGGCACCGCCACTTCTTCCGAGGAGAGCTCTTCCAGCAGCACCTCGGTGGACTTTACCATCGACGGCTACCAGAGCTATGACGTGGATATCTCCCAGGTGACCGCCGCCGTGAACATGGCCGTCTCCATTGAGGCCAGCAAGAACCTGGGCGAGCAGGAAGACCTGGCCCAGTTCGGCCTCTCCGGCGTGGGCGCCGCCAAGGTGGATATCCAGTATACCGACGGCACCAGCGATTCCTTTGTAATGGGCAATGAAGCCGGCGAGACCTCCGGCCGCTACCTGTTGAAGGACGGCGTGGTGTACATCACCGCCTCCTATTCCAGCGGCCTGCTGGAGACGCCCTTCTACTTCTTTGAGACAGATGTCTACACTGTGGCGGACCGGATGGAGGAAACAGTGGACAGCGAGGGCTCCAGCTCTACCAGCACATTGGAGGACGTCCTCTACCATATGGAGCTTTCCGGCGCCAATGCCGCAGAGCCCATTGTCATCGATTACGATTCCAGCAAGGTGAGCAGCTACCTGATTACCCAGCCTGTTATGGCGGAATCCGGCACAAACACGTTAACGGAGATTGCCACCGCCTTAAAGAGCCTCTCCGCCGAGGCCGTGGTGGCCGCCGGCCGCACCCAGGAGACCCTGGAGCAGTACGGCCTGGCCGAGCCCTACGCCCAAATCACCTTTGACATGAACGGCGAGGAGCACACCCTGGCGGTGAGCGAAGCCAATTCCAGCGGCAACCGCTACCTGATTGCCGACGACATCGACCTGGTGTACGAAGTCACCGGGGATTCGGTGAACGCCTGGGCAGAGGCCGGGCTGATGGATTTGCGCATGAGCTACGTGTGGCTGCCCAACATCAACAACGTCAGCGCCCTGACCATGCGGGTGGCCGACGGCACCGAGTACCGCTTTGACGTGGAGCAGGTTGTCAACGAGGAGGATTCCACCGAGGACAAGACGGTGTACGACCTGGTGGTGACCAACGGCGACGGCCAGTCTGTGGACTATGAGAACTACCAGCCCTTCTACCAGATGGTGCTGTCCCAGGCGGTGCTCTCCACCGACGCGGCCACCTACGACGCGGAGAACCTGGTGCTGGAAATCACCTTTGAGTACTTCGACGGCAGCGACCCGGACGTTATCACCTATTGCGTGGCCGAGGGCCAGGACCAGCGCTACGCCGCTTTGCTCAACGGCGGGTACAACGGCATTGTGCGCCGCAGCGATGTGGACACCCTGCTGGAGAAGCTGCCCCTGGTGTACCAAGACCAGTCCGTGGAGTAAAGCCCAAAGCCCTTGACAAAGGCGCCTCTGTGTGTTTTAATGAGAAAAGCAGAGGAATAGGAAAAGCGGGTCCCCCGGGGACCCATGGCAAAGAAAAGGATTCCCGCGGCCTCTCGGAAGGGGCTGCGGGAATTTTGCTTTTTCGGAAAAGGACGGAAACTATCCCAGAAAGGGGGAAACACGGATGAAACGACTTTGCAGCGCCTTGCTGTGCCTAGCCTTAGGGTGCGCCTCTCTGGCGGGGTGCTCCACCCAGGAGCCCGCCCCAGCCCCCTCCCCCAGCGCCTCGCCCGAGGTGTCCCAGGTGGAGGAGACGTATGAAATCGGCCTGGTGCAGTACAAGGAGCACACCGCGCTGAACTCCCTGCGGGAGGCCTTTATGGGCCGCCTGGAGGAGTGGGGCTGCGATGAAAGCCAGGTGAAAATCGACTATCAAAACGCGGGGGGCGACCTGGCCCAGGCCGCGGAGATTTGCAGCGGGTTCGTCCAGCAGGAGGTGGACATGATTGTGGCCATCGCCACGCCGGCGGCCCAGGCGGCCATCACCGCGGCGGAGGGCACCGGCGTGACGGTGCTCTTTACCGGCGTGGGCGAGGTGTCCGCCTTGGGCCTGGAGGACGGCCAGAAGGTCACAGGCGTGGCCTCCCCCACCCCGGTGAACAGCCTGGTGGACCTGGCTGTCCAAAGCGGCAGCGCCTTGCAGACCTTGGGGCTGCTCTATGACGCCGGGGAGCCCGGCGCTTTGGCGGAGGCTGAGCGGGTGAAAAGCTACTGCTCCGAGCTGGGGCTGACGGTGGTGGAATCCACCGTGGCCAGCGAGGAGGAGGCCCAGCAGGCCGCCACAGAGCTGTGCGCCCAGGTGGACGCCCTCTACACCCCCGCAGACAGCACCATTGCCCCGGCGGCGGCCCAGGTGGCGGAGGCCGCCAAGGCGGCCGGTGTGCCTTGGTATACCGGGGACGCTTCCATGGTCCAGGCGGGGGCGCTGGCCTCTATGGGCTCCACGGGCCGGGAGATGGGCGTGGCCGCCGCCGACATGGCGGTGCAGCTCATCCAGGGGCAGGAGCTGGCCCAGGTGCCGGTGTCCACCTTGGAGAGCACGGACCTTTCGGTAAACCAGACCACGCTAAACGCCCTGACCGGCGTCACCTTCCCCGCGGAAGCGCTGCAAACGGCCTATTTGTACCAGTAAGCCAGAGAATCCCACAGAAAAGCAGGTCCCTTTGGGGCCTGTTTTTTTGCGCTTTTTTCCGCTTCCAGAAGGGTGCTCCCCCTTCTGGCGGGACAGGGATGGCTCCAGCGGCTTTTTTAGGCCCCTCTCCCCTGTTGAAAAAAAGTTGAATCCCCCAAAAGCTGTGTTTGACAGGGGAATGCCCGCCTTATATCCTAGAAGAAATTGGGAAAAGCGGCGCGGAAAGGGCCGCGGGAAGGAGTTAAAAATGGCATATTTGCAGTCCCGTAGGAACAAAGAGGGTCAAGTGGTCTCTTACAGCATCCGGGTGTACAAGGGGCGCGACCCCCGCACCGGCAAGCAGCTGACCCCCTACACCATGACCTGGCGGGTGCCAGAGGGCTGGAGCGAAAAGCGCGCCCGCAAGGAAGCGGAAAAGCAGGCCGCGGTGTTTGAGAAGCAGTGCCGGGAAGGGTATTTGGCAGACGGCCGCCAGACCTTTGCCCAGTACGCCGCGTATGTGCTGGAGCTGAAAGAGCGCACGGGCCTAAAGCACCTGACGCTCATCCATTACCGCCAAAGCCTAAAGCGGGTGCTGCCCTTCCTGGGCCACCTAAAGCTGGGGGAAATCCGGCCGCAGCATTTGAATTATGTCTATCAGCAGCTGTCCCTTCCCGAGGCCCGGGAGGACAACGAAATGGCAGAGGCCCGCCAGGCCCTGTGGCAGGTGGCGGAGGCCAGGGGCATCAAGAATTATGTAAATGCAAAGGAGGGCGGCCGCGTCAGCTTGGAGCGCCTGCGCAAGGGGGAGCTGGTCAAGCCCGCCACGGCCCGGCGCATCGCCCAGGCCCTGGAGCTGCCCTACTCCCTGCTGTTCGCCACCCACCGGGAGGAAAGGTGTTTGAGCAGCCGCACCATTATGAACTGCCACCTGGTCATCTCCATTGTGCTGGGCCAGGCGGAAAAGGAGATGCGCATCCCCCTAAACCCCGCCCACCGGGCCAGCCCGCCCAAGCGGGAGGCCAGCGACCCCAACTATTTCCAGATGGAGGAGGTGGCGAAAATCCTCAAAGCCCTGGAGGCCGAGCCCATCAAGTGGCGCACGGCGGTGCACCTGCTGCTGGTGTCCGGCTGCCGGCGGGGGGAGCTGCTGGGTCTCAAGTGGGACCACGTCAACTGGGAGAGCGGGCAAATCCACATTGACTGCACCTTGCTCTACGCCGGGGACAGGGGCGTGTACGAGGGCACTCCCAAAACGCGGGACTCAGTGCGGACCATCAAGCTGCCAGAGGAGACCATGGCCCTGCTGGAGGAGTACCGCCAGTGGCAGGAGGCCCAGCGCCAGGAGCTGGGGGAAAAGTGGGAGGAGTCCCCCTATGTGTTCCCCGGGGAGCGGGGCGGCCGGATGAACCCCAGCCAGCTGGGGAACTGGCTGGTGCGGTTCCAAAAGCGCCACGGCCTCCCCCACCTGAACCCCCACGCCTTCCGCCACACCATGACCAGCATGCTGTTTTTCCACGGGGTGGACAGCGTGAGCATCAGCCACCGGCTGGGCCACAGCAGCGTGTCCACCACCACCAGCATCTACAGCCACGTGATGCAGCAGGCGGAGAGCCGCATCAGCGACTGCATGGCGGACGTGCTCCTCACCACCCGGGAAAGCGCCCAGGAGGACGCCGGAGCCGCCGGCGAGGCCCCGAAGGAGCCGGAGGAAAAGCCCTAAAGAAATTCTCATTTCCTGGGAAAGCGCCCTAGGAGAAGGCCCCGCGGCGGGCCTTTTTCCTTTGCCCGGGAAATTTTCCACCGAAGGGGCCGCCCCTGTGGAAAAAACAGAGGCGAGTTGAAGAAAAGTTGAAGATTTTCGCCCCGCGGCGGGCCCCAGGACCCCCGCAGCGCCCGGTTTTCCACCATTTCCGCCCCGCCGATGGAAGTATATAGATAACTTCAACTCACGGGGAAAAAGCCCTGTGAGAATCTAAAATTTAAGAGGGTTGAAATTATGAAGAAAAGCAAGTTTCTGAAGAAA
>JABLTR010039077.1_pt1 | contig 16870 bp, 19 predicted proteins | sample 7160071 | NCBI WGS metagenome assembly JABLTR01 (sample SAMN14651230, study PRJNA627086) | human gut metagenome | isolation source: feces | host: Homo sapiens
TCTCTGATTTTTCATTACTTCTTACCTCTGCTTTCTGATTATTCCTGCGTAGTTTTGACACTTTTGTTCATATCTGCTTTTACCAGATCGAACAGATAATCCTGCATCGTAGTTCCCTTCAGTGCCACAAAAATCTTCAGCTCCTTGTGGAACTCCGGTGATACTTTTAGAATTACATGTTTTCTTTCTGACATTGTCCTCATTCCTCCTTAAACTAAATGAAGTGCCCGGAACAACAGGACACTTCGAATCTTGATAAATATAAATTTTTCTTCTATCCGATTAACACGATAGTAAGATTCAACAATTCCACTTTTCCTCATAAAAAGACGAGTTTACGTCATTGTAGCAGTGTATTATAGTCCTATTTTCTTATGTCAAAGTGAAAAAGTTTTCCTCTCATATAGCATTCATTAATGCACCATCGAAAAAGCCTTATTTTATCAGTGTTTCTTGACGATTTTTGCAACTGACCTACGCGCTTTTTGCGAGCTTCCGGTGACTGCACTACCTGCCATCAGCATCCGTCCCCGTCATGTCCTCCTTTCCATCATCTAATTTCTTAAAGCATGACAAGAATAAATCCTTATCATAATCGTAAAGAAGCTTTAAAATATGTGTTCCGACTCTGCTGTATGTCTTTTTTACTTCCGGTGTAACTCTTTCCCCACATCCCATTGCCAACTTTATTGACTGGCTCATAGTTTTTTGATTCATTTTTCTAATAGATTTCTTCATATCTTTTTGAATTTCTTTTATCTCTTCGACAAGAAGAACATAAGTATCTTTGCTTTTTTTGTAAGGATTCTTTGCTTGCTCAATGCGATTTCTTGTGATAATGGCATTCAACCGTTCAGCATATTCTCTAATTTTCTGAGTATGACGAGATTCCGCCCGACCTTTAACGGGAGCAAAAAACTCTTCTATCGGTATTATCTTAGTCCTTTTTTTGCTTGATCTTTCTTCCATTTCATCAAAGACACTCACTACGGCATTCATTGGACATATTAACTTCGGATCAATTTGTTCTTCCAAGCGTTTTCTTGCCTCAGCATTTGCAGGTTTCTTAATATACTTCCAGAATGTAGGCTTTGCCAAGCTTCGTGGCCCTCGTCTGCTTTTTACGTTTTCAGCTTCTACCGGAATAGCTCCAAGCGGAACCCAGATTCCATCTTCTTCCTTTTCGTCTGGAAGATATGCTGAATATACTATATACGTTTCTCCATCTTCTATTGTTACAGTTTCTTCTTTCATCTTTACTTCATGAGTTTTGTTGTACTCCAATAACTTTGCTATGTGAGCATTCCATAATTTCTCTGAAACGCTTGCCAGCTCTTGTAAAAGTTGTAAAGCCTGCAATTCTTCTTCGGTAAGATCAGAGATTTTTAACTCTGTATCTTCTTCATCCTCAATATCTTCATCATACTCTTCCAGATCATCCATAAACTCTTCATCTTCAAGTTCTTCTGCAAACTGCTGAAATTCATCCATCTCTTTCATTTTCTCATTCCTCCATATATTTTTACAAACATTTGTTCTTGTTGTGTTGTGTAAGTCATGCTAACATTTATATGCAAATTTGTCAATAGTCAGAAAGTGGTTTTTTTATCACTGTAATAACTGTCTTTTTAACCTTTTGCTATACACTTACCCAAGCAATTTTTCACCCATGTTTTAAGGACTTTTCTTTATCTTTTTGATACAAAAATCCATTGTAATCTTCTCAATGGGAAGTTATCCGTCTAAACCTTAAAATCCATTCTAGCCCCATATACGCGCGTTACAGGCCTATGAAAATTTTTTTAAATTTTTTCAAAAGAATACGTCCATAACATCCACCCCAGCTTCCCTGACACCCACTCCCAACTCCCCCTCCGCAACGTCCCAACCTTACCCGTCACAGTGGCCTTCAGAGCATCTGGCAGCCCGTACAGGGCACTCTGTACACTTCTCTGAACAAGTATCCATACAGCACCTCTGATCTGTTTCTAATCGAATACGTGCCTTAGAAGCCTATAGTTCAATCCGATCATAAAGTCACTGAAAAATTCAATCTCAGCCTTTTATATAAGAAACTTCTCTGCTTTCTAACGGTCACGATATGTTGATGCAGCCAGTACCAGCCACATAAATTCCAGTCCATGTCAGGCTCTTTCTCCGGTCACAGTGGAATTTTGACGGACCGAGTAACGCTATTACTCTAACTGCTGCGCCTTTCCTGAATCAGATCACTCTCCAACCTGCTCCTGATACTCTACTTACCCGGCACATTTGCTTACCCCGATCTGTGGACTGTAGCTCACCTGATAGCTCTGTAATCCATCCTAACTGATCCGGCGGAGAAGTTATCGTCTGACAGAGAACCCGGCTTACAGGACTATAGGACACTCACAGGGCAGCACTTATTTACAGATCAGAAAACACTGCTGCACTCTCAAAATTTTTCTGCTCGTTTTTTTGAATCTAGTTTCTTCCTATATAATGTAATCATTCTGTAAAGTTGGAAGTGCCCCCGGGACGGTTTCCCACAATATATCCACCAGTTTTCCGGATACTCTTCAGAATCTTCTTGACTTCTTTCTTGAACTCCTTAGCCTTCGGTTTCCGGGACTGCATGAGAACTTCGTAAAGGCCATCTTCGGTAAGAAACCAGTATTCTGTATTGGGGCGGAGGTACCCGCTCATATTTTGAGCGGGTACAAGATATTTAAATTTCTCTTCACTTTCTACAGATTGAAGCATTTTGTCCATCCTATAACTTCCGTCCGGTCTTTTACTGTAATCAATCCACTCTGCAACGTCTCGCGCCAGGAACAGCGGATCTTCCGGTGTACCGAATACACGGATGCGCTTATCAAGGAAGGACTGTTCGGTGATGAGAGTGAGAGATCACTTACCTTGAATCGGGGTGAGTGGTTTTATAGCATTGAACAATACTCACAGGGGGTGTCCATTTCGTTCACCCCTACAATCTTAAAAACATTTGGTCATTGAATTGATGACCGAACGTTTCGTTACGTCAGGTTTGTCACACATATCCTATATAAAAAATGCTAGTATAATCTAATCCGGTGAATCGCCGGGACAGCTTACTACAAATATGGGGTAAGCATCTGGGATTCCATCTCATTTAATAGCATTGAACATTCCTCACAGTTGGTTTATAATATAGTCATAAGCACACAAGGAGGTGTTACCATGTCAGAAAAAGATAAAATCATACAACTGCTGGATTATGTTCCTGAATACAAACTTGGCTATATTCTGGCTTATGTTCAAGGTATTACTGCTGATGAAGATTCCGATGACGCATACTGCCGTAACCTTTACGAAGATTATCTGAATGATCCTGACCCAACAAAAGATGAAGAATACTCTCTTGAACAGTGCAAAAAAGAATGGGGGATTGGTTGATGTATAAAATCGTCCTCAAGAAAAAAGCTAAGAAATTCATTGACAAGCTTCCTCTCAATGAGAAAAAACGCATTGTGGCAGCCATTGAAAAGCTCCCGGAAGGTGAAGATATCAAGAAACTGCAAGGCTATGATAACGTCCTGCGTCTCAGAGTTGGCACATACCGTATTATTTACACTGTAGATAATGGCAAGCTTATTATTACTGTTATTGATGCAGGAAACAGGGGACAGATATACAAAAGACTATAACCAATGCTGGATTATGGATGAATGGATATAATGGATGGGGCGTCTGATAGACGTTCCATCTTTTTTGTACAGCTCAATAAGTAAGAATGAAAATTCGTTCACCCCGCTCACATTATGGAAAGGGGAGTCCATTCAGTGGACACCCTTTCGGCTTCTGTATGCTGAGAATTTATGGAGATAAAATTTTATCCTCTAAAAATCTGATGGTTCTGTGCGCTTTTTCAGCTTTCATTTTAGGATCTTCATTTTCAGGTCAGTATAAAAACATACCACATTCAGGCAATACCGGAAATAACAAGCCCCTTCTAAGTTGAAAGCACCCCTGTCACCTGCTGCCCCTCTCCCCTCCTGCTGATCTGGTTCCGTCTGATCCGGTTCCGGTTCTCTTGCTGATTTCTGATCTTTCCTGATAAAATCATCTCAGGCAGTCCCATAGCTATAGAATAAAGCGTTTCTGTCCTTCAGTCCGTCCCCTTGTAAAAGCACTGTATTTCCTACAACTGTAGCCCCTAAAGACTGATAAATAAGCCTTTTCTTGCGCTTTCTGCTCTGCTGTGATCTCTGTACCTGCTGCCTGATCCTGCACCGGAAAAGCACTTGTTTTCCTATTGTTCTGTATTGCGTCTATGTTGCTGCTCTATGGTGAGTATATCAAGCTGTAATGGCTCTGAGATCATCCGACCTGTACTTGTTCGACTGCATCCGGTAACGTCCGTTCCTGCTCTATCAGCTCTCATAAAGTCCTTAACTGTGAGGTAAGTCTGATCTGCTACACCTGTGATCTTGTAGCCTGCTCCGGTGGCTCTCCTGCTGCCTGATCTGGTGGCCTGTGTATGATCTGCTGCAAGCTCCCTGTACCTGCTGCAAGCTTTCTTTGTATCTGGTTCCGGTCTGCTGTAGCTCTCTGGCTTCTCTTCTTTCTTCTTTGCTTCTTCTGCTGTCTGTTGGCTTCTCTGTGCTCTCTGATCCTCTCAAAGCTCTTTAAGCCTTATATGTTATGCTCTTTTAGATATAAGCTTGTGACCTTCTCTATAGCTCTGATCCCTGTGATCTTGTGGCCTGTGTTCCTCATACTATCCCTGTGCTTTCTGTGGCTCCTGTGGTTTGTTGTCAACTTTGCCAACTTCGTTATATTCTTAACAGTGTATAGAAACATCTTACAAGCCTTGTGCTTTTCTCAGTCTGGAAGTGTAACCTGCTGCCGATCCAAAACCAAACCGGAACACAAACCACACCGGAGATCAGGAACGCAGCCAGACACAGCCAAACGAAATGCAACGAACTAAAAAAAGGAGGATCACTGCTGACCCTCCCGTTTCTATTACTCTGCCGTTATGTAATTAACTGCTTTTTCTGCCTTGCTGCTTGCTGATACTATAAACTTGTTGTCGTTCCTGAGAACCTTCAACCAACTCTGGATATACGCTGCACTGTTACGGAATGTCTTAGGCGTTTCAATTCCTAACAGATTCATGAGGGACGCGCTTCCGATCTCTGCAACCAACTCTTCCTTGCTGTAAGTCTCTGATCCGAAAGCTGCAACGGCTCCGGTCTGTAATCTGTTTAATCTGTTCTTGTGTCCGGTGCTGTGTGTCAGCTCATGAAATGTTGTGCTGTAATATTCGTTGATGTTCTTGTACTGCTGTTTCATTGGGACTACAACTCTGTCAAATGACGGGCTGTAATATGCCTGATTGCTTGCACACTCTTCAAAATCAATGTTTTCTCTTTTCACATAATCAGTTATTATTCTGTCCGCTTCTTCGATCGGTTTCACATCTTCAAAAGGTTTCGCTAATGGCTTAACACCTTCAACCTGTGAAATATGAAATACATTGTAATATCTTAGCATTGGGATCTTCCTGATCTCTTTTTCTCCGGTGTCTTTGTCTGTCTCTTCTTTTTCTAATATCTTCCAGAAAACAACGATCTCTGATTTTTCACCTTTACGAACATGTCCGCCAAGATCAGCCCACTGTTTAAATGTTGCATACTCTCCGGTATGAAGCAGAAGCATCTGATTGATAAGGCTGTAAGGTTTCTTGCTGATCCGGTTAAATGCTCCGGTCTGTGTTCCTGTCCACGGCTTCTCCCATGGGATGTTACCTTTTTCAAGCTCTGCAATGATTCTTGCTGTTACCATTTCATAAACATTTGCTTTTCCTGCTGCCATAATCTTTTTTCCTCCATATAGAAAGTGTTTTCTTTTTGTGTTCCGTGTTGCTTTGTTTTTTCCTGTGTTTCTTTGTTCTGTTTGATTATGGCTTAATTATATATAATCTTGTACAAGATGTAAATTGTTATTCTTGTACAAGATTTCAAGGTTGAATTTATATATCTTGTACAAGATTGTGTATTCCCTCATTATGTGATACAATGCTTACATATATTTATGGAGGTGACAACATATGAAAGATCCGGAAAAAGCTTTTGATGCAACACAGTATAAGAATCAATTTCAAAAAGAAAAATACGATAGAATTATTGTAAATGTGCCAAAAGGTCAAAAAGATGTAATCCAAACATATGCTAAAGAGCAAGGATATAATAGCCTTAACGCTTTTGTCGTAGATTGCATAAATTCTAAAATGAACAATTAACTTCTTAATATATGGAGGCAGGCTTCGAGCCTGTCTTTTTTTGCGCTTGTGCATCTTGTACAAGATTTGTCTTTGTTTTCTTTTTAATCTTGTACAAGATTCCGTCTTTACTTCTTGTACAAGATGTAATATACTTAACTCATCAAATGAAACACAGCAACAAAGAAAGCAGGAAAGACCGGATAAAGCGATAGGGCTATACACGAGTGACATGGCGGTCAAGCTGACACAGGTCAGACAGAGTGTATGAAGAATAAACATAATCCGGCAAAACAGTTGAAGAAAGCAGGAACGGCAGGACAAGAAAGCACAGTGTTCATACTACAGGAAGAAAATGAACAGGTTGAGCCAATCAACACTTTACTCCTAAACCAAGAAGCCGTTAAGCGGAAGAATCAACGAGCGAGAGGACACAGTACTTTGTTGTTGGGTATCATTTGAACAACCGGATAGCCGAAAGCTTCCAATACTTGAATCCATATACCTGTGATGCTTCGCAGTGGTCAAGCAAATAGTCAGGAAGATGATTCAAGGGTTGTAACATAAGAGATCAATTCACAGGAGGATAAACATATGTGTAGAACAATGAACGAACTTGAGAAAGTTGTAGCAGATTACAGAGGACTGAAAGCTATGAAAGAACAGCTTGACGAAGAATTAAAAGCTGTGGAACGTGAGATCATCGGTTATCTGGATTCCAATGAGAAACTTTCCGAAACTGGTAACGACTTCACAGTAAAGATTTCCACCTGTGAACGCCGTACAGTTGATACCAAACGACTTGAGGCGGATCTCGGCAGCCTTGCAGAGTATCAGAGAGTTAGCCAGTACCGCAGATTATACGTTAAATAAAGTGCTGATCCTTCCGGTGGAGGTTAACCGGAGAAAGGTGAGAACATGAAACTTAAAGATTTAATCTTTGAAAGAATCGAACATTATGATCCTTATAATTCAAGAGCCAAAAGTAATGGCATGGTATCAGAATGGGTTGCAAGAAACAGTTGGGGCAATGCTGTAGCTTTCGGCAATAATAAAGCTGAGTGCTTACAGGATGCACGAAGATATGTAGCTATCCAGAATATTTGATTAACAAGTGGTCACAGCCACTATAAACAGGGCTTTAAGCTGTGAGCGTTGACCGTCACAACGGCGGTCAGGTAGTCAGAGAACAAGGAGGACAAGAGCATGTTATACAGAGTATCTTTTAACGCTTCCAATGCCAGTTATTCCAGATGCTTTACAGACAGATCGGAAGCTGAGAAGTTTTACAATGATCTTCTTCATTCCGGTATCTACAGGAACATTTCTTTTCAGGAAGGATGATCTTACCGCTGACCTATCGGCGTTACGGGGGCTTCTATCAAATTGTTTATTGCTGTGCTATCGGCATGACGGGCAAAGCTATATTTTTCCTTCGATTTTCAAGGGGGTAAAATTTTACCCCCTTGAGGATCACAAGAAAATCACATCATTTCACAGGAGGACAAAACCATGAAACACACTGATCCACAGCCACTTATGACTTATAGCCAGTGGTGCACAATCTTTAAGTACCGTCTGAAAAAGTACATACGAAGAAAGCTGTACAACGGCTTACAGTGGCTGCTGTTCATCCTTTTCATGGTCGGGATTCCTTATGGAATGATCGTACACTGGCTGTTTTTCGGCTATTAATCACAGATCAAGGAGGTTTTCACAATGACACACGGCACAAGAATAGACATCAATGCCATTAAAAGCGTATTGACACGTTGGATCACAGAGGGACACATCACACCACTGGCAGCGTTCAATCGCTTTTGGGGCTACACATTCCACCTAATGCAAGAGGACGAGATCACTAATGATGAATACAATCAGGTACAGTTGGAGTACCTTCAGGAGATCATCGACCGTTTTCTTCCTAGCACCACATATCCGCAGGACGTTATTCCAACATTGGAATCTATGGAGCCACTGCACAGATGGGACACTCTGTTGAATTTTATCTTCAATGAGACACCTGTGCAATACGACATTGAAGATCAGGAAGGAGAACATAGAGCATGAAGATCAACATTCAGGCAACCGTTACATTTTACAAGGTTATCGTTCTCTCTGTAGGCTTATACGAATCAGAAATCATGAACGAACGGCACTTTGCAGATTATGTAAGTGCAGCAGCTTATAAAGCAGCAGTCACCAAGAACGGACTTGTTGCAGTTATTGTGGAGGTGTAGATCATGAGCTGGATGTATTACAACAAAGAAACTGAAGAAACCTGTCTCCGTGGCTACATTTCAGAGCTTTCCTGCTTCCATGCTGTAGTTATGGCGGAGCAAACATGGAAGATCATCAGTAAGACCAGTACAAAGTCCGGCAGCAGCAAGACCAGACAGAAACAGTTCTTTGAGGATCTTACTACTCTTCTGAATGCTCAGGAGGAAAAGCGTCCGGTTATGGAACATCAGAACGACTATATCCTGCACATCGAGCTTTCCGCAGACGAAACCAATGCAGTTATCAGTTTACAGAGAAAAGGTAACTATGAGTTTGTTTTCAGGAATGAGATCATTTCTCTTAAGAAAATCGGCAATCAGAATAAATAATCAGGAGGTACTACACTATGAGTTGGAAACACTATAATACAGAAACTAAGAAAATCGAGGTTGTAAGAACTCTTGTCGGTGACATGGAGCAATTCGGGGCAATCGTTATGGCGGAAGATACATGGAATGTAATCTTGCAGGTCTCAGAACGTGTGCCATGGAGCAAACAGTCACGCATGAATACATTTGTTGATGATCTTCTTTTGATACTGGAACGCAAAGAAAACGAAACCGGAGATCCTTTTATCAGCAGACCATACAATTATATTATTCACATTGCACTTGATCCTGACGCTCAGAAAGATACTGCTCTTATCAGTGTTCAGAGAAAAAGCACCTATGAGTTTGTATGCAAAGATATCAGCATCCCATTGAAAGAATTATAATCTTCTCTCCTGCTGCCGGGTTCACTCTCTGGCAGCAGGATTTCCAAGGCAATAGAATCTATCAGAAAGGCGGTATCAATTATGAGGAACTACATACTTGCGGAAAACAGACCTTATACAGCTTGTCCCATCTGGAAAAAAGATCTCAGAAAGCTGATGATTGATTTCTGTATACCGGAGCCAACCATTGACCAGATCATTTCTCAGGCTGAACAGGAAGCGAAGCCAACAGAAACAGCTCGACAGGTTTATAACCGTGCATGGCATAAATTCCGTAAACATCTGCTGACAAATTAGTAGTAAAAGTAAGGTAGTATGCAAAAAGTAGTAAAACCATTACCATTTCAGGCTCCAAGGCAGTCTTATTACAGTGTCATTTTAAGGGAGCCTTAAATTTACTACAGGAAGGGAACATCATGAACAGATATTTTGGTTACGCAAGAATCAGCACACCACAGCAAAGCATTGAAAGGCAGATCAGGAATATCCTTGCTGCATATCCACAGTCTGAGATCATCCGAGAAGTTTTTACCGGAACGAAATTTCAGGGACGAAGAGAATTTGAAAAGCTCCTGAAAAAGCTCAACGCAGGTGATACCATTATCTTTGATTCGGTTTCCAGAATGTCCCGTGATGCAGAAGAAGGTTTTACCATGTATGAGGATCTTTTCAGCAAAGGAATTAATCTTGTATTCCTGAAGGAACCACACATAAACACAGAAACCTATAAAAGTGCGCTGCAAGGTGGCATCCCAGCCACAGGCACAGATATTGACTGTATTCTGGAAGGGATCAATAAATATTTGCTCCTGCTTGCCAAAGAACAGATCCGACTTGCTTTTGAACAGTCAGAAAAAGAGGTTCAGGATCTCAGGCAACGTACTAAAGAAGGAATGCAGACCGCAAGGCTTTCCGGTAAACAGATCGGACAGGCTTCCGGTTCAAAGCTTGTAACGAAGAAATCTATAGCAGCAAAAGAAATCATCCTGAAGCATAACAAAACGTTCGGCGGATCACTCAACGATCTGGAAACCATTACTCAGGCCGGGATTACCAGAAAGACATTCTATAAATATAAGAAGGAACTGCTCTCTGAGATGATAGAGCAAACGAATCAGCGTTGAATGTTTTGCTGCAATCCGTTATAATGAGAACAGGGACATGACTTATTAAGAAGGGAGTGTGAAATATGCCATTACTCAAAGAAAATACTTATACTATAGAAGATATATATGCACTTCCAGAGGGAGAACGTGCCGAACTGATTGACGGACAGATTTATTACATGGCTCCGCCTAGTCGCAAGCATCAACGGATTTCAACAAGGCTCACCAGTATTATTGATCGTTACATTGAAGATCATCAGGGACAGTGCCAAGTTTATGCTGCCCCGTTTGCAGTTTATCTGGATGAATCCACGAACACATATGTTGAACCGGATATCTCTGTTATCTGTGATCCAAACAAGCTGAATGATAAGGGCTGCAATGGTGCTCCTGACTGGATTATAGAGATCGTTTCTCCTGCAAGTAAACGGATGGATTATTATACCAAGCTCTTTAAGTACAGAACGGCAGGTGTAAAAGAATATTGGATTGTTGATCCTGACAAGAGCAGAATTATTGTATACAATTTTGAACAATCAACAATGGACGAGTATTCCTTTACGGATTCTGTTAAGGCTGGAATCTATAATGATCTGTTGATTGATTTTAATGTGTTAAGTTTTTAACATAGTCATTCGCTGACCATGCTCAAAAATTGAAGCTTTTCTGAAAAATAAAAGTTGGCGATTCCCTATAGAGAACAAGGGTTTACGCCAACTTTTTTATTATGTCTTTGATGAAATTCTGAATTGTTGCAAGCTACATATGGAATAACGCTGGATCATTCTGATCCGTCCTGATCGTAGAAGGATAATGTGATCCAGTCTGAAAAAGCTTGTATCTGGCAGCAGGAATTACTTACAGTGAGGAATAATACTGTAATCTCCTGTTAAAAGGACAGCGCAGATTATTGGTTATCGTACTCATATTCTGTGGATGAATACATATGAACGCCCGCTCATATGTTAAGAGTTTGTCAATCTTGTCAATCCATCACCAACCAGGCACATCTTATTCCGCTCACCTGCTATATCCGCCTCGGCCCCGATTTAACAATATTCATCTCGGATTCTTCTATCTTCCAATCCTCAGATTTTGCTCCTACCGTCCTACCCAATCCGTCCTCTCACCACCACAACTCCGTCCCGGCTCCACCGCAGCTCCATCTCACACTCAGTACAGCTATTTCTCCTAGATCTTATCTGCGCTTTCTACAGATCTAACTTTCTTTTCACCCTCTCTGAATCGACCTTACCGGAGCAACAACAGCTGCACGATAACTCAAGCCTGATCCAACCTGCTGCCGTTTGCTCTTTCCGGTGATTTTGGGGCGATTCTGTTCAATTCCTGTGACAAAATTTTGCATCACTTAGGACGAATAAACAGAGTGTTTCTACGGATCTTACGATAGATTACATGATAAAAATTTTGAGTGTGATAATCGAAATAATCGGTGTGATTGCTGGGAAAATTATTATTCCTACTAAATATCTTAACATAATTTTTCTAAAATCAATTATTTTATTTGAAATTTATAAATCCTAATCCTTTTAAATCCATACCCACATACTCTTTCAATATTAGAGTATTAATCATTCGTAAAGCTATACTAACCATTTTTTGTGATCTCTCCGTCGCTTCATTCCATGTATAAAGTTTCTTATTATAATTTACGTTCTCAAAATAAAGAGCTTTCCCATTATAATCTTTTGCAGCCCACTGAAATGATTTAGTTGTATATATTTCATATCCATCAATTATATACCTACATTCCACATTAAATATCGGAGACTTCGAAGGAATTATTTGTATTAAAACTTCATCTTCGTTGCCTTGATAATATAAAAATTTAAATGCACCATTACTTTTTTCATAAATTATATAGCATTCTGTATTTATATTTGTTCCGGGAACAGTACCTGTTTCTTTTATAACTTTATCATTATTCATATTTGTGTATCCGTATTTAGTTACAAATGTTTTTAGTTTATTATAATTACTAGTAACTTTATCTATAACAGACACCGTTACTTTACATTTAACATATTTTTCTCCTGCTCTAACAGTTATTATTGCCGTCCCTTTATTTTTTGCTGTAACACGGCCTTTCGTATCTACTGTTACAATTTCGGAATTACTTGAAGTATATATAATTTTTTCTTTGCTTGAAATTGGAAATTTTGAAGGCTTTAATGTTGTTTTCTGTCCTCTTAATAATTTTAAGCTACTAGGTACACCAGTAATTTTTGTTGTAGTTATGTTACCCTTAGTCACTGTAATTGTAACATTCTTTTTAAGTTTACTTTTTAAAGTTATTGAAATAACAGCCTTCCCCGTTTTACTGCCAGCTGTTATCACACAACTTCCATTTGATTTTCCTACCACTTTTACAATATTAGAATTGCTTGATTTCCAAGAAACTACAGAATCACCTTTAGCCATTCCATAAACTTTAAATGTTGTAACTTTCTGTTTTACTTTTAGTGGCAAACTTGTTGTTGTTAATTTTATAGTTGCCTTAATCTTATTTCCAACATTCCTATCCTCATAATGTTTACATACAGAACAAATGTGTCGTTGTTTTTTCGCATTTAAAACTGTAGCTTCTTTAATAGTTTTCCATAAACTATACTTGTGACCCGCTGCTGGAATTTTCTTCTGTTTTTGCATTACCTTTCCACAAACAGAGCAATACTTTTTATCTGTTTTTCCAGTTTTTGTACATGTTTCTTTAATTCCTTTAATTGTTACTATAGTATGTCCCGTTGCTGGAATTTCTTCTTGTTTCTTAATAATTACACCACATAAACTACAATGACTTCCCTCTGTCTTTCCCGGAGTTTCACAGGTTGCTGGAAAACCTTTATCCTTTTCTATAATGTGCCCCAATGCTGGGACTTCCATTTGTTCTTTTATAATAGTTCCACATACAGAACAACGACTCCCCTCTGTCTTTCCTGCCTTCTCACAAGTAGGTGCTACTGCTTCATCGGTTACTTCCTTGTGTCCCGTTGCTGGAATCTCTTCTTGCTTTTTAATGACAACGCCACAAACGCTGCAATGACTTCCTTCTGTTAATCCCGGTTCTTCACATGTAGGATCTACTGCTTCATCTTTTATTTCAATATGACCTACTGCGGGAATTTCTTCTCTCTTTATTTTTCCACAAACTGTACACGTATATGTCTTTTCTCCTGTCTCTATACAGTTCGGCTCTTTTGTTATTGTTCCATTGTTCCATACATGATCTGTAGACGCTATCGTATTACCCTTGCTTAACAATGCACCGCAATCTGTACAATAAACATCTCCACTATAACCATTTGCTTTACACGTAGCATCAACTTTATTTCTTACCTCAGTATTTTTATGATTCAAAGCATCAATTTTTTTCTGCTTCTGTTGTTCTTTAAAATATCCTTTAGAAAAAGTAGCCGTATATTGTAAAAGACCATCTTCAGTGCATGTTGCTGGTTGTATAATCGTCTCTTGTGTTTTTATGGTTTCTGAATTTTCATTTCCACAAATAGTACAGTATACTCTTCCTGTACATTCTTTATTATCATTACTCCAAGTATAAGAAGGATCTCCATAAACATGATTTTGTGTTTTAGGAATTATCCTTGTTTCGGTATAATCACAACCTTCTCTCTGGCATGAATAAAGTATACTTCCTTCTTCCGCACAAGTAGCTTCTTTGTTTACAACACCATTATCAAGATCATGACCTAATGCTGGACTTGACGGAATTTCACTTAGCTCTTGTGTACATTCTGCATCCGCATATATTTTCCCACCACAATTATTGCATATCCAATAGCCAACAAATCCCTTTTTTGAGCATGTTGCATTTTTTGGTGCATGATATACGATATAATGAAAATAAACTTTAAGAGGAACTGGCCCATCTTGGCGAAGTTCTTCCTCATTTATTCCATCAATTTTTAACATATCCTCTTTTGTTCCGGCATAATGAATAGTTGATAATAAACACCCTGAATAACTTTGATAATAATCAAATTTCTTTCTTCCATAAAAGAAGGATCTTCCTATTTTTTTTATTGATGTCGGGAGAAAAACGGTTTTAACTTTTTTGCAATTCAAAAATACAGCATTTCCTATTTCTTCAATCTTATTTGAAAATTTCACTGAAACTAAATTTTCGCATTCCTGAAAAGCTTCGTTTCCAATAGTCTTAACATTGTTAGGAATCTCCACGCTTGTTAATGCTGTCCATCCTTCAAAAGTACATGAACCTATACTAACTAAATTTGACGGAAGATTTAATTCTGTCATTTTCTTACAATCATCTAACGTATGATTACCAATTCTTGTAATATTGTCTCCCCATTCTATATTCTCAAGATTTTCAAATAAAAAGCTATAAGAACCTATGCTAGTTATTCCGTCTTTGATTATCAAATGTGAAATTGTCTTTCTATAAGCATACCAAGGCGCTTCTTCATATGACGTATAATCCGGCATGTCGCCATTTCCACTAATTATTAACGTATCCTCTAATCCATCATCGTCTGAATCATCTAATTCCCATTTGATATCGTCTGAAACATCTCCAGATTTTACAAATACTGCATCATTTTCTCCATCCGAAAACAACTCATCTTCATTATTACCAGATTCTATATCTAAATCCTGTTGGCTATTTTCTCCTTCCTGAAGATCTATTTCCGATATTTCTTCATCTGTATTTGATGTGTCCTCATCTATATCCGATTCTTCTAACTCCTGATCTTCTACTTCAACAGAATCATTTTCATCACTCTCATCAGAAAACTCATTCACTACTTCCAGAGTTTCTTCTGCTGCAAATACTTGTCCCGGCACTGCTGTGCATATCATCGCTGACGATAACATCAGTGCCAACACTCTTTTCATCTTCATCCTTCATTCCTCCATTTTTTCTTATTAAACAAAAAGAGCATTACTTTCTCAGCGTATATTCTAAGAAAAATAATACTCTTGTTATTTCATTCATCATTTCCCGCAACTGGCTGTCTTACTTCCGCTTAGACCCTGTAGTTTTGCTCCGCCGGATTTCTCCGGGTTTGCCCGTATTATTCAGTTTTACTTTCGTTTCACAAGATTTTCACATAGTTTTCACATTTTTTATTATACTCTTATGCAATTAAAAATGCACGAACCAATTCTGTCTGTTATTCGTTTCGGCATATTGCACAATTAAGATTGCCGGGAATACATTATTCTGATGCCATTAATCCTTCTCTTTGCAAACGTTCTTTGAGCTGCTGCCAACCTCGTTTGTCCCCTTCTGGATCTTCCGGTATATCAGAAATTTCACACTCTTCATACTCTGGAAATGACGGTTCGGCAAAATCACTAAACCATCCTTCAGCAATCAACACTTGCAGCAGTCCTTCTCTTATCTCAGGATCATCCAAGTAACTTTTATCCATCCGCTCTCCTTCCACCACATATCCCTACATATAATACTGATTTCGTGGTTTGTTTTCTCTTCATTTTCAATTTTAGAGTTTATAACTCTAAATGTCAATAGAGTTTATTCCTCTAGGATAGAATAAGAAAAAACATCCCGGAGGTATCTGCATGAATTATCTGGCCCGGATTCGCAATCTTCGGGAAGATCATGATTATACTCAGGCTTACGTTGCTTCTGTCCTGAATGTCGGGCAGCGAACATATGCTGATTATGAACTGGGGAAAACTCGTATTCCTCTGGATTCCATGATTAAGCTGGCGAAACTGTATAACGTAGATATGAATTATATCTGTGATCTGACCGATTATAAGAATGTATTTCCATCAAAGAAATAAAGCACTGTTCAGTTATGTATGCTGTCGGTGCTTTTTTACTGTTAGATTTTGGCTTTAGTTCATTTTGTTCTAGGGGATAGAATTTTATCCTCTAAATTTTCTATTGCGAACATACTTTCTATCTGTTATAATAGTTATATAACATCAATTTAATAGCAAGCAGACATTTATAACTAAAGATGATGGGGTAACGATTCGTGACATCATCTTCTTCCACTTCCCAGTGTGAGACCTTCAATCATCCAGAATTTGGAAATCTGCGCTGCATTGAGATTGATGGAGAACCATGGTTTGTGGGGAAAGATGTAGCAACGGCGTTGGGATATGCGGATACAGCAAAAGCAATAAGAGCGCATGTAGACGCTGAAGATAAGCAAATTATCAAGGTGGACGAAATGGCCACCTTGGATGTGAAAAGCAATTTTGGAATGACCATTATCAACGAATCCGGTCTCTACTCTCTCATCTTCGGCAGCAAGCTTGAGAAAGCCAAACGCTTCAAACGCTGGGTGACATCTGAGGTATTGCCGTGTATTAGAAAAACTGGGGGATCACAGAGAATTATCTTTACCTTGTACTCCTTTATTATTTGCAGTATTCTTATGGTATCAAGAATCATTGAAGGAGGAAACACCAATGAAAAAGAAGTTCAAAAGTTCTCTTATCATTTTTCTGGCTACTATTATGATCTTTTCTCTTCCGCTCTCAGCA
>JABLTR010003377.1_pt1 | contig 16833 bp, 15 predicted proteins | sample 7160071 | NCBI WGS metagenome assembly JABLTR01 (sample SAMN14651230, study PRJNA627086) | human gut metagenome | isolation source: feces | host: Homo sapiens
ATGACATGTGGACAGTGCCGAATGTAGCATTTGATTTTGATTTGAATATACTGGCTACTCAATATGATCCTTCCATTAATGCAATTATACCGTATGAGCTCATGATGAGTACTGTGAACAGTCAGGCCACTGAAAATACAGATGATGCGGATTGGACGCGCATGCGGGTACGTCTGATCGAAGCACTTATGCTGGACCGGCCGATTGAAATCTACAGTTTTATGGAAGCTTTAAATATTACAAAAACACAATATGTTGTTTATCGGCAGGATGGACCAATGCATTCTTATATCAGCGGAGCTGGCTTTGATTATGTCGGAGAGACTGAAAACTATGTGGTGTACCGATATAGCTATGCAAAACCGGAAGACTATTTGGAGCCATGGGAGATCGAATTGCAGAACGGGCAGTCGGTATCCGGATCTGATGAAGAAAATTAAAAATAAAAATAGAGCCGGCATTCATTTAAAAATTGGAGGTAGAAAGCGTGGAAAAACAACAAACACATAAGGATTCGGGCGAAATGTTGCTTAGTGTTCGTAAAATCAGGTATAATCTGCTGAAATACTGGTGGATCTGTATACTGGTAATGGGGCTTGCAGCAGGGTATGTGGTGCTGACAACATGGAGAGAATATAAGATAGATCTTTTTAATGCAAGTCTGGATACTTATCAGACCCTTGCTACTGTTTATATTGACAGCGCGGATGAAGATTATACCGATGCCTACAAATGGCTGCTGTATAGCGATCTGGTGCGCGATCAGGTGGATGAGGAGCTAAAAAGTAATGGATTTGAGCCCTTTGATAAGGATCAGGATATTATCTACGTGGCAACAAAGGGCGACTCAATGTATTATGAACTGACCGTCAGAAGTATCGGACTGGATCGAACTATGCTGATTGCCACGAAGTTTGAAGAGCTGCTGGTATCAGAGGCAAAAAATGTTATGGGGCTGAAAGGACGCATTATTGACTATCCTGTAGCTTCTTCTTATATGAAAACTCATGACGGGAATGTATTGACATTCGAATTGGGAGAACCCAAAACAGTCAGTCTCAGTCTTAGATCCTTCTTATCATGGAGTAAGTTAATGGTACTTTTGGCCGGGATGTTTGTATGGCTGGGAAGCGTGCTGCTGCTTGTACTTGCGGATAAGACCTTCCGGACTAAAGAGGAGGTGGAGGCTGTAATCAAAGTGCCTTGTATCTGTGAGGTCAATAGAAAAAGTCAAGATGCATGCAAGCTTTTGGCTGTTATGATTCAGAATATCAGCATTAAGGATCGTAACGGGGATTTTATGCTTGCAAGTTCGATGAAAAACGATGGTCTATCAGAGATTGCAGTGAACATTAAAAATTGTTTAAAAGAAAGATATCGTGAAGCCGGTGAGACGGTGGCGATTCATGCAGCTGAAAACATGGCTGTGTCGGCAGAAACATTGGAAAGCGGCAAAACGGCAGGACATGTTCTGCTGGCAATCACTATTGATCGGGATAAAATACAGGATGTCGAACGGGCAGTCAGAAACCTGGAAATTGTAGATGCCAACCTTATTGGTTATGTATTGGTGAAGTAGGATAGGGACGAATATGAAAGACGGTGAAAAGAAAAAGTACGAGAAGTACAAAAGAATATATCGCATGTTTTCTGCAATTCTGATTGTTGTTATGGAATCTGTGCTATATTGGAAAGTCTGGTTTGAATACTATAACGAGAGAACGATGAACCCATTTGCCCAAAAGGGTAATTTTGTCATGCTCTTTTTATATGTATTTTTACTGGTGGTATTTATTAACTTTTATGGCGGAATCAAAATAGGCTATGAAAAAACAACCAGTATGGTATTTTCTCAAGGCTTGGCGGTGATTTGCTCTAATATATTCATCTATTTAATCATCGTGCTGCTGACCAGAGGATTCCCGGAACTGGTTCCGGTTTTAGCACTAACACTGACGGATATTATCGGCATCGGTGTACTGGTGTTTATCTTGAACCGTATTTACCATAGTTTGTTTCCAGCTCGAAAATTACTTATGATTTATGGGGATTATCGGGAGAATGCCAGACTTTTGGCTCATAAAATGGAAGTACGGGATGACAAATATCAGGTGGGAGAGTTCATTAGAGCCGATGAACCAATGGATACCCTCATTGAAAAGATGAATGCTTATGAGGGTGTTGTATTGTGTGAAGTGCATTCGGTAATTCGAAATAGAATTATTAAGTATTGCTATGGAGCCTGTATCAGGGTATATGTCACCCCCAATATATCGGATATTATACTGCGGGGAGCCGAGAATCTGCATTTCTTTGATACGCCATTGCTTCTGGCCAGGAACAGCGGTCTTTCTATTGAACAAAAACTGATGAAACGCTGCATGGATCTTCTGATTTCTGCTGTGGGTATCATAATTTCGTCGCCTTTTATGCTGTTAACTGCTGCAGCTATAAAACTCTATGACAAAGGGCCGGTATTTTTTCGGCAGGCCCGGGTAACAAACGGTGGAAAAATCTTTTATATTACAAAGTTTCGAAGTATGATTGTGGATGCAGAAAAGGACGGAAGAGTGATACCTGCGACGGAACGTGACCCCAGAATAACACCTGTCGGACGTGTGATCCGGGCAACCAGGCTAGATGAGCTGCCGCAGTTATTTGATATTTTTGTTGGTAATATGAGCATTGTAGGGCCGAGACCCGAGCGGGTGGAACATGTGGAGAAGTATACAGCAGAGATTCCGGAGTTTTCCTACCGGCTTAAGGTGAAAGGCGGCCTTACGGGTTATGCACAGATTTATGGAAAGTATAATACTACTGCATATGATAAGCTTAAACTGGATCTGATGTATATAGAAAATTATTCAATTCTACTCGATATCCGGCTGATCCTTCTTACTATTAAGATCATGTTTATGAAGGAGAGTACAGAAGGGTTTACCGAGGAGAAATCAGCAGAAATGCAGGAAAATAAGAAATGATTAATGATAAACTTTTGATTAGTATTGTGACAGCTGCTTATAACAGTGAAAAAACGATCGCTCAGACGATTGAATCCGTACTTAACCAGACTTATGAAAATATCGAATATATCGTAGTAGATGGGCTTTCAAAAGATCATACGGTAGAGATCGCAGAAAGTTATCGGGATAAGTTCAGAGAAAAGGGAATTTCCTATCGTATTATATCGGAAAGAGACCGGGGAATATATGATGCGATGAATAAGGGAATTCAAATGGCTGACGGACAGGTCATCGGAATGATCAACAGTGATGACTGGTATGAGAACGATTGCGCCGAAGTAGTCGCCGGAATGTATGAAAAAGAGCATTTTGATATGATGTATGCGGATCTGCGGATGATTCGCAGGGATGGATCCACTGGCATTAAGAAGGCCAGGATACGGAATTATGTTACCACCAGAGACTGGAACCATCCAACGACATTTCTGACTAAAGCCATGTATAAAGAATATCAATATCCGAACGAATCCGTATATGATGATTTAGATATGCTGCTGTATATGAGAAGCAGCAATAAGAAAGTAATTGTGGTTAATAAAACACTGGCAAATTACAGACTGGGCGGCGCCAGCAACCAAAAGTCAGTTAAAAATGCCTGGAACCGAATGGTTGTAAAATACCGAATTTATCGTAAGTATGGCTACAGCAGGTTATACCTTCTGGAGGCAGTAATGATGGAAACAGCTAAATATATTTTAGCTTAAAAGGGGGATATATGTCTAAGTTCAATAGCCAGTTACCCAAAATTGCTTTGAAACTGAATAAAGTAAAATATGGGAAAGGATTGAAATTAGGTGGATGGCCATTTATTTACCGTTTTGCGCAGGGCAGCCTGGAAATAGGTGAGGACTGTGCAATTAACAGTAATTTTCTTTCTAATTTAATCGGTTTGTATCAGAGAACCATCATTATTGCAAGAGGCACAGGTAAAATTAAGATAGGAAATCATGTAGGGATTTCCGGAAGTACTTTGTACGCCAGAGATCTCATTTCAGTAGGGGATTATACCGTTATAGGTGCAAACTGCAAGATATTTGATAATGATTTTCACTCATTGAATCCTGATGAGCGCAGGGCGGATATATATGATAATTTGATTACGAAACCGGTGAAAATTGGAAGTAATGTATTCATCGGATGTAACTGTATTATATTAAAGGGTTCGGTTATTGGTGACAACTGCATTGTGGGAGCTGGAAGCGTGGTTCATGGGACTTTTGAATCTGACTGTATAATTGCTGGCAATCCAGCCAGAGTGATCAGCAGAAAAGATCATGCTGAACAGAAGTAAAAGGAAAGCGCAGGAATTGTGCGCGGATAGGAACAGACATGAAACAATGGTTGATCAAAAGAAAAAAAGCGTTAATAATAGCAGGAGTATTTTTGCTGGGCGTATTGCTGTCGGCTGCATTGTGCGGAGGAATACTGTATTATTTTACACAGCAGTATAAGGAAGAGCATAGGAGCGGCTTTGAAGGATCTGTGTTAACATTATATGGAGACAGTATCATATGGCAGGGAACGGTATATTGGTATCCGTATCTAATGCAGGAATTTAACTTTGGGCATGTGTGGAATTTGGGAGTGGGAGGACGCAGAATATCGGGAAGAGATGGAAGCTGTATGGATGACCAGATTGCCCAGATTGACCCGGAATCCGATATAATCGTTATCGGCGGAGGAACGAATGATTGGGCTCAGAATGTAGAGCTGGGAAAGGTGAACAGTGAGAATACAGACGAGTTTTGCGGAGCCTTAAATTACCTGTGTCAGCGTCTGACAGAAGAATTCCCTAATGCAAGGCTTGTGATGATGACGCCGCCTTATGGCAAGTATCCGGATTGGAAAGAATTCGATAAAGACAAATACGGTTTGAAAAATGACAGGGGGCTGATGATTGTCGATTATGGTCAGGCAATGGCTGAAGTTGCTGAATATTATGGAATACCTGTAGCCGATGTGAGCGCAAATGCGGGATGGAACGATTGGAATATTGAAGAATATGTAAAAAACGATGGCGCATATTTGCATCCTAACGATGAGGGAATGATACGTGTTGGGAAAATATTGATAGAAACATTGAAATCCATAGAACCGATCAGGCTTACAAAAGAGTGGGAAGGAAAATAAGGGGATGGTCGATTTAACAGTTCTCATAATAACAAAAAATGAAGAAAACAACATACCGAAATGCATAGCGTCTCTTCGAGGGCTTGCGAAGCGTATTGTCATTGTGGACAGCTTCAGCACAGACGATACAGTGGAAAGGGCAAAAGAACTGGGCGCGGATGTTTATCAAAATCCGTTTATCGACCATGCATCTCAAATTAACTGGGGACTGGAACATACAGATATCAGTACCGAGTGGATCATGAGAATAGACGCAGATGAGGAACTGACAGAGGAACTGGCGATTGAGATTGGAGACAGGCTGGATGGCATGCCTGGGAACGTGAACGGAATAGAGCTGAAACGCCGTGTGTATTTCCTGAACCGCTGGATTCGGCATGGGGGCGTATACCCGACTGTACTGCTTAGAATATTCCGCAGAGGTACAGCATACTGTGAGCAGACATTGATGGATGAGCATTTTTTGCTTAAAAGCGGTGACACAGTCCGCTTTCAATACGATTTGATTGATAATAATACAAAGAGTCTAGAATGGTGGATTAATAAACATAACTGGTACTCAAATAAAGAGGTACAGGACCATCTGGAGAAAAAGAAGCAGATGGAAGATGGTGTCACGATGCAGCCCCGTCTCCTGGGAGGCGGTCAGGCCGAACGAAAACGATGGCTGAAAAACGTGGTATATTATAAAACTCCGTTGATGAAACGTGCGCATTGGTATTTTATCTACAGATACTTTTTAAGACTGGGATTTCTTGACGGTAAGGAAGGGCTTGCATTTCACTTCCTTCAGGGATATTGGTATCGTTTTCTGGTGGATGCTAAGATCTACGAACATGATAAAATGGGTACGGCTACAGAGGGACGGGGTGACCTGAAGTAGAATGCAGACAGGAGGCGTTTTATGAGGCAGCTGATAAGAAGAACAGGGATATTGTTTAAAAATATAGCTGGTATTCCCAAGAGACTATTCAGCAAGGTATCGGTCTTTGCTCTGCTTTCAGATAGCCGGGTTGATGTTACAGCGGCAGTGTGCAGCGGAACCCGGCTTTATCGGAGTGCGCTCGGACGTTATTCCTATGTGGGAAGAAATTCGTTCATTACGAATTGCTCCATCGGTAATTTCTGTTCGATAGCGGGCAACTGTAATATCGGGGGAACCGGCCATCCTCTCAATTGGGTATCGACATCTTCCGTTTTTCATAAGTGGGATAATATATTGAAAAAAAATTTTGCCCGGCACGAATATGATATTTTTCAGCAGACGGTTATTGGCAATGACGTTTGGATCGCTACAAATGCAATGCTCAAAGCCGGCATAACGGTTGCTGACGGCGCGGTGATCGGTATGGGAGCTGTGGTGACTAAGAATGTTGGACCGTATGAAATATGGGCCGGAAATCCGGCCAAATGTATCCGTAAACGCTTTGATGATGAAACTGTTAAAAAACTGTTGGAGAGCAGATGGTGGGATTTGCCGGATGAACAGATTGAGATGCTGGCGCCTTATATGACCGATGTGGAAAAATTTCTGGAGAAAGCCGGTAAGTTGGTATGAAAAATATTTTGATATTGTCTATATTTCCTGCACCGTACCGTGTGGCAGTGTTTCGTGGCCTGGCAGAAAAGTATCAGATCCGCTTATATTTCGAATTCGTACAGAATCAGAATCGGAATGCTAAGTGGTTTGTAGAGAGTGATGAGTTCACAGTGCTGACTACAGAATCTGCGAAACAGAAGTATAAGGAGGACATCAGGGATTTACGTAAATATGATCTTGTGTTAGCGTATGACTATTTCAGTAAAAGAGCTATGGAACTGATGTCCCGGTGTATCCGGCAGCATGTGCCATATTGTATAAACTGTGATGGCGCGTTCGTAAACCGGAATTTTATAAAGGACAGGGTAAAGCATTATTTTGTATCCAGAGCAGCTGCCTGTTTTGCCAGCGGTGAATCAGCCGCACACTATTTTCGGTTTTATGGGGCTAAACCTGAACGGATACATTGTCATAACTTTACGTCACTCACATCCGAGGATATCAGAAAAACTCCTGTATCAGTGGATGAAAAAGATAAACTTCGCAAAAAATTAGGTATGGATAATCGCAAAACGGCATTATCAATTGGTCAGTTTATACCGAGGAAAGGATATGATATCCTTTTAAAAAGCTGGGCGGGAATGCCGGAAGAGTATCAGCTGCTAATTATCGGAGGCGGTGACCTGGCAAAAGAGTATGTCGGGATGATTGATAAGATGAAACTGCGTCATGTTCATATTCTGGGCTTTATGGACAAGGAGCATATAATGGCCTACTATCAGGCCTGCGATCTGTTTGTACTGCCTACCAGAGAAGATATCTGGGGGTTGGTGATCAATGAAGCGATGGCGAACGGGCTTCCTGTGGTTACAACTGACCGTTGTATTGCCGGTCTAGAGCTGGTTGAGGATGGAGAAAACGGTTATATTGTACCTGTGGAAGACGCAGAGAAGCTTCATCTTAGAATGAGAGCAATATTGGACAATGATGAGCTTAGAGAACAAATGCAGGTCAATAATATTGAAAAAATGCAGAACAACACAATGGAAAATATTGTAAAAAGCCATGTTCCGGTAATAGATGCGCTGCTGGATAAAGGTTGAATTGAGGATATGACATGATATATGTAGTCACTGCAGTACACGACAGATACAGGATAACAGAAAAATTTGTGGAAAATCTATTGAAACAGTCATATAAGGACATACATCTGCTTCTGGTTGATGACGGGTCAACTGATGGAACCGCTGATATGGTACAAAGAAAATTTCCTTCTTCTACTATTTTGCAAGGTGATGGGAACCTGTGGTGGGGCGGAGCTCTGCATAAAGTTTATAGATGGCTGAAAATAAATGCTGCAGATAAGAATGACTTTGTTATGATATCCAATGATGACACTAATTTTGATACGGATTACGTTCAAAAAGGAGTGGACTTGTTGGAGCAAAACCCGAATACGCTGATAGCCGGATGTGGTTATGGGATGTACAGCCAAGAGCTGATGGACGGTATTTTCACCCACTCATTTTTAGATGGTACAGGAAGGCTGATGCCGGCGGACTCAGAGAGCAACTGTGCATCTACCAGAAGCCTTTTTTTAAGAGTTGGTGACTGGATGCGGATTGGAGGATTTCATCCGGTTTTGCTTCCACATTATTTATCCGATTTTGAGTTTACAATCCGAGCTTATCGAAAAGGATTTCATATACGGTCGTTTTCGGGACTGTCCTACACTTTCGATGAGGGAGCCACCGGCGTAAACGACTACAATAAACTGACAGTAAAAAAATTATTCAGCAAAAGATCAGGGTGTAATCCCTTATACCGGATTTCGTTCATCCTGCTATCCACTCCGCCCAAATACCTGCCTGCTCATATTTGGCATCAGATAAAACGATATCTTCAGAAAGCCGGGATTGTGAAGCATATGATCAAGAGCAAATAGAAATGGAGTATCTATGGCAATATATTTAGTAGTATTAAGTATTATTATTATACTGGGATTTTGCATAGAGATCGGTAAAGCGAACAGCTGGGAAGCTATTTTGGTGATACGAAGACGAGAAATTACGCTGTCACTTACCGGTGTATTTTGGGCATTGATATTTCTGACCCTGGCTTTATTTGGCGGACTGCGTTATAATGTAGGAACTGATTACGAGTCATACTGTACAATATTCACTGATATCGCAGACAACTGGTATGCTGTCCGTTATACCGGCACAGAAAGAGGCTATGTCTGGCTGAACCGGATCGTTTCCATCTTCACCGACGAACCGCAGGTCATTATATTTATCACCAATGCCATTATAACCTTTGTCGGTCTGCATTGCTTAAGAAAATACTGCAGGTTTGTACCTTTCGGCCTGTTTATCTTTTACACTACGCTGTATTATTATTCGTTTAACCTGATCCGTCAGGGTATGGCGGCCACAATTATTTTTCTGGCCATGGGTTATGCATCGGATGGAAAATGGAAGAAATGCATCGCTGCCGTGGTGATTGCGGGTTTCTTTCACCGCACGGCCTGGCAGTTCATGCTGCCGATAGTAGTGCTCCTGATGTTCCGTTATAAGCCCTCCGTATATTTCATCTGTTTTGCGCTGGCAGCGCTTGCCACACTGTTCAGGGATACGGTGACGCTTCAGCTGATCGCCAGGTTTTACCCGTCCATGCTGAACTTTGAGGATGCGTATCAGTTTGAATTTTCATTTACACAGGTGGGGTTGTGCCTGATCTACATGATCCTGTGCCTGATGTATTACAAGCCGATGCTTCAGGCAAAAAAGGGAAACATCGTTTATATCAACGCGGCCATCTTCACCTTTGCGATGTATGCGCTGCTGTTCTGGTTCCCGATGTGGAGCAGGCTGAACCTGTATTTTATCGGCCTGTTTGCTCTGATTGTGCCGGAAGCAGTGTCCTGTGAGAAGGACCGCAAGATGCGCATATTCTATTATGCCGGGATTCTGGCGATTCTGCTCTTTTTCTATATCGTGCCCACCCTTGCTGGAGGCGGGGACTGGTATTATGCCACCTATTTTGATAAGCTCAAGGAGCTGGCTGCTGAGAAAATGATACCGTGATAATTGGCAGCACACTGTTGTGTGCTTAGGTCATCAGCCTTCGGCTGGTGACAGTAGAGGAGGAACTGTCTTGAACTATGTATACCCGAAACTGTCAGAAAAGGATCTCGGATTTGTCAGACTGGGCGGCGCGGGCCTTGGCAACATACTCTTTACCTATGCACGGGCGGCAGTGTGTGCCAGGGATTACGGATACCGTCTGATCTGGCCGACCTGGTTTTCTTTTAAGCTTGGGCCCCTCCTACGCAGAGAAATGGACAAGCGGTTTTACAATGATTTATTTCAGAATAATTGCGGTGCCATTTCAGGTATCCGGAAGCTTTGGTATCTCATGTCAAAAAAACGGGTACCGGAGTGTGAAAAGGGACATGGGGACCGATTTGACAATAAAATAATCGAATTTACCGGATTTGAGGGATGCTTTGAAGAGATTTTATATGACAGCGCCTATGTGCGTGAGATGATAGAGAAAAATCTTAAGAAGAAAAACCGGGCAGCACTTACGTATGACTTCAGCGGCACCATCGGTGTGCATATCAGGCTCGGGGATTTTGGCCGCGTTTCAGCGGATGAGGTGAAAAACGGCAGACATGACAGCGCACTTCCCATCGACTGGTATGCAGGGGTGATTCGCCAGATACGTGAGTATGCAGGAAGGGAGGTCAAAGCCTGCATCTTTTCTGACGGTACGGACGAAGAGCTCGCACCGGTGTTGGCTTTGCCTGCGGTGGAACGGATCAGCTTTGGAACCAGCATAGCGGATATCATGGCGCTGTCGAGAGTGCCGCTGTTTGTGGCATCGGGTTCCTCATTTTCCATGTGGGCCAGATATCTGGGACGGATGAGCTGTATCTGCTATACGAATCAGATAAAGCAGAAGATATTGACGGAAAAGGACAGCAGTTTTGAATATGAGACCGACGGTGTGATCGCGCCAGAGATCGGAGAGCGAATCAGAGATATCCTGGCCCGGCAAAAGACAGCCGGAGACATATAGAAAAAAGGAGTGGATGGGGCTATGGCAGGTATAAAAGCGATGATCAGTACGGTGCTGGGAATTCCCAACCGGCTTTATAATCTGGCTGTACTTAAATACCGGGGTGTGGAGTATGATAAAAGCCTGGTAATCAACGGCCGGATCAAGATCGCCGGCCATGGCCGGATACGCATCGGAAAAAATGTTGTGATCAATTCTTCACTGTCCTCCAATCCTATCGGCGGGGATACCAGAACTGTATTTTCCCTGCTAAACGGTGCGGAGCTGATTATAGGGGACGGTGTGGGCATATCCAATGCGGCGGTTGTATGCCATCACAGAGTGGTGATCGGAGAAGGGGCGCAGATCGGCGGGAGCGTCCGCATCTATGATACGGATTTTCATACGCTGGATGCGGGCAGGCGCAGCGGAGCGGACATGCTGGAGGCGGTGAAAAAGCCGGTGGAGATCGGTGCCAGGGCATTCATCGGCGCCCACAGCATCGTGCTGAAAGGCGCTGCTATTGGGGAAGAAAGCATCGTAGGAGCGGGTTCGGTGGTGACAAAGCGGATACCGGATCATGAAATCTGGGCAGGAAATCCGGCGCGGTGTATACGGAAAGCGCAGGAGGGAAGCGAGGGTTCGGTATGAGAGTTCTGTGGGTATGCAATATAATGCTTCCGTTTATCGCAAAGCATATGGGCCGTACGGATGCTCCGGCGGTGGGAGGATGGCTGACCGGTCTGATGGAAGGTCTGATGGAGATACAGGATATCGATCTGTCTGTCTGTTTTCCGATGCCCGGTTCCGATGGACTGACGGAAGGGGAAACAAAGCGGATTCATTACTACGGATTTGCGAACGATTTGAAAAAGATGAATGAGTATGAACCCGGCGTGGAAGAACAGCTGCGTGAGATTATGAAAAAGGCTGATCCGGATGTGGTTCATATATTCGGGACGGAATACAGCCATACTCTGGCGGCGGTCAGGGCTTATGGAAAGCCGGATAAAACGGTTATAAGCATACAGGGAATGGTATCCATATATGCAAAGCACTTTATGGCGGATCTTCCGGAACGGGTCCAGAAAAGATATACCTTCCGCGATTTGATCCGCCGGGATAATCTGATTGCCCAGCGGCAGAAATTCCTGAAACGAGCTGTTTTTGAGAAAGAAGCGCTGGCCCAAACAGGCCATGTGATCGGCAGGACGGACTGGGACCGTGCCTGCACGCAGCAGCTGGCACCCCAGGCGGCGTATCATTTCTGCAATGAATCACTGCGGAGCGTATTTTATGAGAAACGGTGGGAGCTTAGCGAATGCAGTCCCCATACTATCTTTGTCAGCCAGGGAAGCTATCCCATCAAGGGCCTGCATTATGTGCTGGAGGCGATGCCGGAGATACGCAGACGGTATCCGGATGTGCAGCTTCGGGTGGCAGGCGGCGATCCGACCGGCGAAAAGACCCTGAAGGACAAGCTGCGGATATCCTCCTATGGAAAATATATCGGGAGCCTGATCAGAAAATACGGCCTGGAGAAACAGGTAGTGTTTACCGGTTTTCTCGATGAAAAGACCATGTGTGAGGAGTTTTTAAGAGCAAACGTGTTTGTCAGTCCGTCATCCATTGAGAATTCGCCGAATTCAGTAGGAGAGGCCATGCTTCTGGGGATGCCCTGCGTTTCCTCAGATGTGGGCGGCGTAAAGAACCTGATGGAGCATGGGAAAGAAGGATTTGTATATCAGGCGGATGCGCCTTATATGCTGGCGTATTATGTCTGCAGGATTTTTGAAGATGAGCAGCTGGCGTCCTTGTTGGGAGAAAGCGCGGCAAAAAAGGCCGCTGCAACCCACGACAGGGCCGCCAACACCGCCAGGCTGGCGGAAATATATCAGGAGATTTGCGGATAATGAGTAAAAAGGAGAGTTTCATGAAGCCGAGCGGAATAGATCTGGCGGTACTGTGCGTTTTTTTTGTCAGGCCGGATACATTTGAAAAAGTATTTGAGCAGGTAAGGCTGGCCAGGCCCAGCAGGCTGTTCTTATATCAGGACGGACCCCGTCCCGGGCGCCGCGATGATGTGGAAAACATAGCGAAATGCCGTGCGATCGCGGAAAACGGGATTGACTGGGACTGTGAGGTGCACCGCAATTATCAGGAGTCCAATGTGGGATGCGATCCTTCCATGTACAATGCCATTACCTGGATGTTTTTCCATGTGGATAAGGGCATGATACTGGAGGATGATATTGTGGCCAGCCAGAGTTTTTTCCCTTTTGCTAAGGAAATGCTGGACCGTTATGAAAATGATAACCGGATTTTTACCATTGCCGGAATGAACCATCTGGATGTGTATAATGAGGATTATGCGGACTACTTTTTTTCCAGAAGGTCGGCCATCTGGGGTTGGGCTACCTGGAAACGCTGTATAGATCTGTTTGATACGCAGTACCGTTTTCTGGACAGCCCTTATGCTTTGAGGGAAATGAAGTATCAGACAGAGGCTCTGGATGAAAAGATCAAGACCTGCAAATGGCATAAAAGCACCGGGAAGGCTTATTTTGAAACAATTATCTGGAATACCAAGTCTACAAATCATATGCTGGATATCGTGCCCAGCCGGAACTTAACTTCTAATATCGGGGTGGGAGCCAACGGCACCCATGGCGCTGCCTCTTTTAAGACTGTGCCAAACGGCATCAAGCAGGTTTTCTATAAGAAGACTTATGAACTGGATTTTCCGCTGCGCCATCCACCGTTTGTGATCGAAGATGTAACCTATACCAAAAGATTCTGCAGAATCTTAAGCGAAGGCCATCCGATGGTGAAGGCGTGGAGGGGCATAGAAGGCGGGTTTAAGAGCTTTATCTATTCGGACCGGAAAGAGAAGGCTGCGAAGCTGAAGCGCCTTCCCGGCACGGTGAAAAACGTGCTGCATATATTCAGGAAATAAAACGGGCGGAGAGGACGGAAACGGATGATACGACAGCTGAAATACGGAGCATACTTTTTTGCCGCGGGCTGCAGACATGTGTTGAAGCTGCAGCCGAAAGTAAAATATGACAATGTAAAGCATCTGGATGCCAATGCGGCTAACCGGCTGATCGGAAACCGCATCCGATCCGGGGAACCTTTTATGGCCTGCCGCTTTGGCAGCGGAGAGATGCGCACCTTCTTGAAAACGCTGGAGGTGGATATGGGAATCCGCAGGAGCATTCCGGAAGCCAATATGGATTCGATGTGCATCAATGCCGGATTTTTCCCCAGGCAGCAGGATGCCGTTATGCGGTTTGGCCGTCTGATGGGGGATGCATGCAGGGATGTGGATCTGCTGGCCACATGGGATACGCTTCCTATGGAGAATTATGTGCTGAATACCTGGGTGAACCAGGCTCTGTACTGTTATTTGTCGGGGCTGGAGCCCTTTTTTGCGGATATCCCCTGGACCCTGGCATTGGAAGGAAAGCGGGTGGTCGTAATTCATCCCTTTGAAGATTCGATCAGGCAGCAGTATCAGAGGAAAGATCTTCTGTTTCCGGATAAAAAGATATTGCCTGAATTCAGCCTGCGCACTGTGAAGGCCGTGCAGACCATCGCAGGTCAGAAAGACGAACGGTTCGGCGACTGGTTTGAGGCTCTGGACTATATGTATGAAGAGGCCATGAAGGAGCCCTTTGATGTGGCGGTTATCGGCTGCGGCGCATACGGATTTCCTCTCGCGTCAAAGTTAAAGAGGGCGGGCAGGCAGGCGATCCATCTGGGCGGCGCGACGCAACTGCTGTTCGGAATCCGCGGGCAGCGCTGGGAGGCAAAAGAGGAGTATAAGGATATCATCAATGAGAACTGGCGCCGGCCGCTTAAGAGCGAGAGGCCGGAAGGGGCGGGGAAGATTGAAGGAAGCTGTTACTGGTGAGAGGGTAGGTTGATATGAAGCAGGGTGAGACTTTAAAAAAAGGAATTATAATATGTTTTTTCGCATTGTTTTTGTTATATGGAATTGTAAATGTGAAAGATTATGGGATATCTGTCGATGAGATGGTTGAGAGAAAAAGCAGCCTGGTCACTTATAAATTCCTGGTTCCCTCTGTGGTAAAATATCAAACGGATACGGTCGATTTCGCTTCTCTTGATCCATTAAGTGAATGGAAAGACAGATACTATGGGGTGGCTATGCAGTTACCCACAGTTTTTGTGGAACATCTTACCGGTTTTACTATGCCTATGAATCAAGTAGTATATGTCAGACATTTGTATGTATTTTTGTTGTTTTTTATTTCATCACTTTTCTTTTACCGAATAGCAAAAAGAATTACAAAGAACGAGGTACAAGCGATTGTTGGGACGGCTATTTATATATTGTGTCCTAGAATATTAGCACATTCATTTTTTAATATCAAAGATTCTGTGTTTTTGTCAGTATTTGTAATCAATCTTTTTTCGGCAATATGCTTTATCGAAGGCGCAAAATGGAAAGCTGTAATTGGCTTGGCAATCACTACAGCATTATGTGTAAACACTAGGATCGTCGGAGCCGTTGTAATTGTTCTTACACTGGTATTAGCCATAGCCAAAGCCCTTTATTATAGAGAGAATATACGCGGTACAATAATTAAGTCTTCTTTGACCGGTGTTCTCAGTCTTTTTCTGTATTTGCTTATAACTCCTGTGACATGGTCCAATCCGATAAAAGAGATTTTTAATATATATCATACATTTGCTAATTATGTTTCATGGGAGGGAGAGGTTTATTATTTTGGTAAGTTTATTAATGGATCAGAATTGCCATGGCATTATATCCCTGCCTGGATTACGGTTACAGTACCATCATTATATTTAGTGATTGCTGCTTTGGGATTTATTAGTAGTTTTAAAAAGAAACGGTGGAACAGCAGCCGTATTTTAATTGTATTGACTCTGGTCGTACCGCTCGTTTATGTATTCATAAACCGTCCTACATTATATAATGGATGGCGTCATTTTCATTTTTTATGGGCTCCGATATCTCTACTGGTTCTATATGGCATCCAAACAATACTGGAACGGATTAGAAATAATAAATACAAGTGTATACCGTATGCGATAATCGGTGTATATCTTGTGTTTATATTCGTAAGAATCCGAATATATCATCCATATGATTGGTCATATTTTAATAAGTGGGCAGAAGAATATGCGGAGAATAATTTAGAGAAAGACTATTGGTCAATCAGTCCGACGAATTTATATTGGCAGTTAAAAAAAGAACAGCAGTCGGTTGATAAACCAAGAATCCAATTTCCGTATTGGATCAGTGATGAAGAAAATGCTTATGTTGTATTCGCCAATCAGGATGAAGGTAACTTGGAATATTTGTTTTCACATCAAGCATCTGGACCTGTACGCGATCCTGACTGGAATAGACTGTATTTATATCCCAGAGAAAAAACAGCACGAGTAGGACCGTTGTCTTTAGGGGCGGTGAGTTATGGCCTCTGGGATTCATATTCCTATAGCACAATTGAAGAGAATGCTGACTCAATAAAATATAATATAAACGGAATCCAATGGAGTAAAATCATAACCGGAAATGATGTCAGTTTGGATGGAATTTTCAATACTCCAATAAAAACAAAGAAAATAGTAATAGAATGTATGGACAGACAAACCGCTGCTGACGTTGATATATTATTGGCAAATGATGATGGGATATTAATAAAAGCAGCTGATATAGCGGACATATCAATCAAGGATGAGTTTATAACAATTCAGTTTGAAGAGTTTTTTAGCGTAAATGCTGTCAGCATTAGACACACTGCAGCGAATAGGGATCTTTGGTGGGGAATTAATTTATACCGAAGAAAATATATGGAAGAGAATATCCAATATGAATCCTCTGGTTCACCATTTGAAATAGTAGCCTGTTCCCATCAGTCTGATGGATGTCCGGCAGAATATGCTGTGGATAATAACGAAATGACAAGATGGAGCAGCGGACCGCAGGAGGAAGGAATGGTATATGCATTTACGCTGGACCGCATATATGATTTGAGCGGTATCTCTATTCTTTATGGTTTTGATACTTATGATTATCCACAA
>JABLTR010096010.1_pt1 | contig 16822 bp, 14 predicted proteins | sample 7160071 | NCBI WGS metagenome assembly JABLTR01 (sample SAMN14651230, study PRJNA627086) | human gut metagenome | isolation source: feces | host: Homo sapiens
GCCCAAATTGCATTAAAGTATATGAAATTATGTGCTTCTTTATAGAGTTGCGATTTTGAGAAATGCAGTAACCATGCGGGTTTGCGGGGTTACATGGAGATATAAAGAGATATGAAAATAGGCTGCTGAATTACAATTCCTAATTTCATTTTTAACTACATCTCCTTTATCTTGACATTTTCTTTCTCAGAATTAAATAAAAAGCTGTGCAGATAATGATCACTGTCAGGCTTAAAAGCTGCGCCTGTCTGAACGGTCCTATCATCAGACTGTCCGTACGCAATCCCTCCACAAAAAATCTCTCAACAGAATACAATATACCATAAAGCAGTATAGTCTGTCCCTCAAATTTTCTCCTGTTGTCCACATATATCAGGAAGAAAAACAGCATGAAGCACCATATCGATTCATACAGGAAAGTCGGATGATATGTCATTCCGTTTATCTCCACTCCCCATGGAAGGTCCGTAGGCCCCCCGTGCGCTTCGGAATTAAAGTAATTTCCCCATCTTCCTATGGACTGAGCTATGGCTATGCACGGAGCTGCCAGATCCATTGCGTTGAGCGGTCTTATCTTCCATATAACGCAAAGTATTGCTGCTGCGCCAAGGCCAAATATAAGACCTCCGTGAATGGCAAGTCCTCCAAGCCTTATATTCAATATCTTCAATAGATCTCCCGAATACATATCCCAGTTGAACGCAACATAATAAAGTCTTGCTCCTATCACGGCTGCCGGAACGCATATTATCACAAAGTTTAGTATATTATCAGAAGTCAGATCGTGTTTAGGCGCTCTCTTGCAGCAGATCAGCGTAGCGATAACTATCCCTAATGTTATCAGTATACCGTACCACATTACATCTATATTGAATAATGTAAAAGCTACAGGCTCCGGTTGTGGCATATCGTTTCCCTCCATGTTACATTTCCGTTCTATTATACTAAAAAAGATGTGTGCCGTGCCACATCTTTTTTGATTATATGATACTGCATTGTCTTTTTATTCTGTCTCCACATCTTCCGGCTCTGTTTCAAGTATCAGCTCTGCCGATTCACCCATCAGATACACAGTGTATAATTTTTCATCACCGCTGTCTTTATCCTGCTCCTCAATGAATTCATCCGGCGATTTAACAATAAGTTCGCCGTTTTCAATGCACGCTATCCTTCCGTCAAATCCAAAGCTTACGTCATGGGTTATATTGTTGTCTGCTACGTAATAACCTTCTTTGTAATTAGCATTGGCCACAACTTCTCTTTCAGATATATGCACGCTATATGAATCTTCTCCTGATTTTTCCATCGTAACAGCACCGAGCACCGTTTCTGCTCCGTCTGTGATAAGCTGCTGTGAATATTCCCCTGCAAGGTATTCTCCTGTGATTTCAGGTTCGTTTATCGTCTGTCCGGACTGATCTTCTCCGCATCCTGCCAGGACAAACATAAACAGTACGCACATGAGCGCACAGTTCAAAAAAAGCCCTAATTTTTTTCTCATATTTTTTCTCCCAACAAAATATTCCATTACTGCTATTATTTACTGTAATGATATTCTACTCTCCGGATACACAATTTTCAAGCAAATTAGAAAAATATAACAAAAATTATTCAGGGCTGTCTTAAGTTCAAACTTTCTTTATAAATTTCGTATTGCAATGCGGGCATGTTATACTTATTTTTCCGGCGCCTTTAGGCACTCTCAGCTTCTCTCCACAGCTCGGACACCTGAGTATCTTGTGAGTTCTATCCTTATAGGCTGCACCTTTTCTGAAACCGCCAGTCGAGCTGTATCCGGAGCCTCCTCTGCCGAATTTTCTCTTTATCGCGCTTTCGAACTGAAGAAACTTCTGATTTTCTGCATACCTTGCGTTCACATTTCTCGAAAACATCCTGCAATAGATATATATAAGAAGTATAACCACTGCAAAGTTTATCATCTGAGATCTCACAAACATATTGATTACTATCAATATAAATGTTGCTATCATTATGGCTCTGTTGAGATTATCCATGCCGTACCGACCCCTCATAACATTCGCAAGCCACATATTGAATCTACCCATTGAAAACCTCCTGCGCCGCTTCCACCGATTTGAGAGCGTCCTTGCAGTAATAATCTGCGCCTATTTTTTCTGCGTAATCAGCAGTGAGCACCGCGCCTCCTACCATTACTCTGCAATCCGGAGCCGCTTCTTTTACCGCTCTTATGGTTTCCTCCATGCTCTTCAGAGTCGTGGTCATAAGCGCACTCAATCCGACCAGTTTTATATTTCTGTCTAAAACAGTCTTCACCACTTCATCTGCAGGAACATCACGTCCCAAATCTATCATCTTAAAGCCGTAATTTTCCATTATGACTTTCACTATATTTTTTCCTATATCGTGTATATCTCCCTTAACTGTGGCTATCACCACTTCTCCAAGGGATACCGTCTCTTTGTCGCCCTCTGCAAGCCTCTGTTTTATAACGTCAAATCCCGCCTGAGCCGCTGTCGCTGACTGGAGCATCTGAGGCAGGAATATGGTCCCTTTTTCAAAACCCTTACCTACCCTATCGAGGGCCGGTATGAGATACTCGTTTACGACCTCCATTTCACCGCATGACTTCAGAAGTTCTTTTACAGCAGATACGGTATCGCTCTTCATTCCCTTTTCTATTGAATAAAATATATCATATTCCATGCCGCCCTTTTCTGCAGTTTCTGTGTTTTTTTCGTTTTTTTTCAGTGAAGATACGGACTGCACGGCGGAAGACTCTCCGTATCTGTCTATAAATGCGGCAGCATTCACATCGATGTTCTTCAAAACATGAAAAGCATATATCGACGCCATCATATCCTCGTCATTAGGATTTATTATCGGAAGATCAAGACCGCATTCCATAGCCATCGACAGAAATGTTCTGTTGATAACAGGCCTAAGCGGAAGTCCGAAACTTATATTGGATACGCCCAGAGCAGTTTTAAGCCCCAGCCTTTTCTTTACCATCGTCAACGCTTTCAGAGTTTCATCCACTTCCTTCTGCTGTGCCGACGCTGTAAGTGTAAGACAGTCGATTATCACATCTTCACTGGATATTCCGTACTCTTCAGCTTTTCTGAGTATCCTTTCTGCTATTTCAAATCTTTCTTCTGCCTTAGCGGGTATGCCGTTTTCATCGAGAGTGAGGCCTACAACCGCGGCTCCGTATTTTTTTACGACAGGAAGGATCTTCTCCATATTATCCGTCTCCCCGTTGACAGAATTCACTATGGCCTTTCCGTTGTAGACTCTAAGAGCTGCTTCCACTGCATCAGGATTTGATGAATCTATCTGCAGAGGTACATCGCTCACCGATTGCAGCTTTTTTACCACCTGAGGCAGCACTTTCACCTCATCGATGGACGGAACACCTACATTCACATCGAGGATCTCCGCTCCGGCATCTACCTGTTCTATAGCCTGCGTAAGTATATAATCAAAATCACCATCGAGCAAAGCCTGCTTGAGCCTCTTCTTTCCTGTAGGATTTATCCTCTCTCCTATCACTGTCACATGATCCACCGTTACCGCTGAATTCCCGCTGCATACTTTAAGTTTCCTTATATCTCCGTCATCATGTGAAGAGACGCTTTCCTTATATCTTCCATCATCCTCATTTTTTTCATCGATAAGTTTTGCAAGTTTCCTTATACATTCCGGATCCGTGCCGCAGCATCCTCCCATCATATTCACGCCTATATCCGCATATTCAGCCATCTTTCCTGCAAACTGCAAAGATGTGATGCTGTACTCCCCTGTTGCCGGGTCGGGAAGACCTGCATTAGGCTTCACAAGTATAGGAAGCTTCGTATAGCCTCTGAGTTCTTCAGCAAGCGGATATATTTCCTCAGGTCCGAGTGAACAGTTTATCCCCATCGCATCTACTCCGAGGCCTTCAAGGGTAACAGCCATCGCTTCCAGACTTACGCCTGTAAAAGTTCTTCCGTTTTCTTCGAAAGTCATGGAGGTTATCACCGGCAGATCACATCCTTCTTTTGCTGCAAGCACAGCAGCTTTCACCTCATAAAGATCGGTCATCGTCTCGATAACGACAGCATCTGCTTTTTTACATCCGGCATCTACGATCTCCCTGAAAACATCATACGCATCTTCAAATCTGAGCGTGCCCATAGGCTCCAGCATTTCACCGATAGGTCCTATTCCAAGCGCAATCTTTACATCCTTTCCCTTCTCTGCTGAATCTTCTCTTGCTCTCAGCGCAGCATCCATGGCAGTATTCACTGCCTCATCAACAGATACTTTTATCTCCTCTACTTTGAATCTGTTGATCCCGAAAGTGCTGGCATATATCATATCTGCGCCGGCATCTATATATTTCTTGTGTATATCAGAAATTATTTCCGGATGCCTGAAACCGAATGCCATAGTAGTCTCATCGGCCGCCATCCCTTCTTTCTGGAGCATAGTCCCCATGGCTCCGTCAAGTATCCAAATTTTTTTGTTAAAATCAGTCACCGCAAAATTTCCCTTCTTTTCTCAAATCACACTTATCTCTGAGCACACACTCTGCACACGTAGCAAGACTTCCCCGTACCGGTCTGTCGGAAACCCCTATCACAGCAGTCACGGATTTTCTCGGCACCAGCAGATTGTTTGAAGTTACATTCAGTCCTATCTTTCTCTGTCCGTCGATGTATCTTATCATGTCCGGCTGCACTTCTATGGGAAAATCACCATATCCCGGACTGAATCTTGATGTCGTGTATCCATCGACTGCATCATTTATCGTTTTCTGAAATGCATCGCATACCTGCTCTATCAAAACCGAAGCTCCGCAGTCAGCTATCACTGCCTCCGTCATATCTGTTATCTGAAGACGCCTTATAAGGTGATCTGCACCTGCGCCCAGCGTCGCTCCCATCACCACGATTTTTTGACATCCACTGAGATGCCTTTTTATTGATTTCCCTTCAAGTCTGAGCTCTGACGGCTCCATGATCCTGTATATAGCCTTCGGCGAAACAGCTGATATTATCATCTGTTCGACTTTCCTGATCTCTGACATGATTTTTTCATCGGGTATCTCTTTCATCCCCAGAGCTTCGAGCCACGCTTTCAAATTTATTTTATTCTCTGTTCTTATATCCATCTTAAAAACTTCGATCACCTGAGAAGATCTTTTATATTCTCATACACCTTTAACGCGACCTTTGGATTGTTCATCGTATAAACATGTATTCCGTCCGCACCATTTGTGATTAGATCTCTTATCTGTTCCACAGCGTACTCTATGCCTGCCTCAAAGAGACCTTCTGCATCATTTTCGTACAGTCCTATCATTTTAGTGAATTTATGAGGAAGACTCGCACCGCTGAGTGCAACGGTCTTTTCTATCTGTCTGGAATTCACTATAGGCATTATGCCTGCGGACACAGGAACATCTATACCCATAAGTCTTGCCTTTCCCACAAATTCATAAAAAACCTGATTATCAAAGAAAAGCTGGGTTATCAGTACCTTAACGCCTGCACCTATCTTGTATTTCAAATTCTGTATATCCTCATCAAGCGATCTGCTCTCATAATGCCCCTCAGGATAGCATGCTCCGAGGATCTCAAGATTGTCGCTGCATTTTCTCTGCACCTCTATGGCAAGTTCATTCGCGTGTTTAAAATCGGTCTTGATATCCTCTTCCGAAACTATATCTCCTCTCAGCGCCAGAACGTTCTCTATGTCCGCATCGGCAAACCTTCCGATCATTTCTTTCACATCTTCTTTTGTCGAATTCACACATGTGAGATGCGCCACCGTCTCTATTCCATATTTTTTCTTTATATTTGAAGCTATCTCGCAGGTGGAATTGTCGGCTATGTTACCTCCGGCACCATAGGTCACACTTATGAAATCAGGCTCACATACCGCCAGTTTTTCCACAGTGTCATATATGGAATCCAAATTTGACTTCCTCTTTGGAGGGAATATTTCCAGGGAAAAAACAGGTTTTTTCTTTTCATATAGTTCAGGTATCTTCATATATCTTTCTCCATTTCGTTATATAACAATATATTATACTCCTTTGTATTTTCAAATGCAACAAAACGCTTTCCTGGAATATATTCATGCTGTCTGATATAATTAAAATTAAATAAAACCGAAAGGAAAATTCAAAATATGGATAAATTCAGCAAAAAATTCGATCATACACTTCTCAAAGCGGATGCCTCCCACAGCGACATCCTGAAACTGTGCCGGGAAGCAATGGAATATGATTTTGCCTCAGTATGCGTGAACGGCTGCTATGTACCGCTGGCAGCAAAGCTGCTCCAAGACAGCGATATAAAAGTTGCGTGTGTCGCAGGTTTTCCACTCGGAGCGATGTCATCAGCCGCAAAGGCCGCTGAAATCAAAGATTCGATTAAAAACGGCGCAGATGAGATCGATGCAGTCATCAATATAGGCGCATTGAAAGACGGCAAATACGACTACATCCGCAGTGAACTGTCGCTTCTGGCAGATATATGCAGCTACCACGATACTGTTTTGAAAATCATCCTCGAAACCTGTCTGCTTTCCGATGAAAAAATCAAAGCTGCATGTATCATAGCAAAGGAAGCAGGAGCTGATTTCGTCAAAACTTCCACAGGATTCAGCACGGCAGGTGCAACACAGCATCACGTTGAGCTCATGCGAGATACCGTGGGAAAGGATATGAAGATCAAAGCTTCCGGCGGTATACGCACTCTCTCCGATGCGCAGCTTCTTATTAAAGCAGGCGCCGACAGACTTGGCTGCAGCGCTTCTGTATCCATCATAGAAGAATACGAACAAAAAAGGGAAGCACGTTAAGCAACGGTGCTCCCCTTTATTATTATATACCCTAAACAGCATTTCTAAAAATTTCTTTGCTTACAGCATAGCTGCAAGATGTCCTATAGTCCTTACCATCTGTGAAACATAGCTCATCTCATTATCATACCACGCAACTACCTGTACTTCGAACACTCCTGTTCCGCTTCTTTCAACGAAAGTCTGGGTAGCATCGAACAGCGAGCCATAACTCATACCTATTACATCGCTTGATACTATCATTTCTTCATTGTATCCGAAGGACTCGTTAGCCGCTTCTTTCATCGCATTATTGACTCCTTCAAGTGTAACAGTTTCCGATGAATCCTTAAGTACAGCAGTAAGTATAGTTATAGAGCCTGTAGGAACAGGCACCCTCTGAGCAGATCCGCTTAATTTTCCTGCCAGCTCAGGAATAACAAGACCTATAGCCTTTGCTGCACCCGTGGAATTAGGGACTATGTTTACAGCCCCGGCTCTCGCTCTTCTGAAATTGTTTTTCTTATGCGGGCCATCCAGTATCATCTGATCTCCGGTATACGCATGGATCGTAGTCATAAAGCCTGTCCTTACTTCTCTGTAATCGTTAAGGGCCTTTGCCATAGGTGCAAGACAGTTCGTAGTGCATGACGCCGCAGATATGATTTTATCTTCTTTTGTAAGGATATTTTCATTTACTCCGTATACGATAGTAGGCAGATCGTCTCCTGCCGGAGCGGATATAACGACTTTTTTAGCGCCTGCATCTATATGAGCCTGAGATTTAGCTTTCGACGCAAAGAATCCAGTACACTCAAGTACTATATCTATGCCGAGTTCTCCCCAAGGAAGCTTCGCAGGATCTGCTTCCTTATAAACCTTTATCTGCTTTCCGTCTACATATATGTTCTCATCATCGCTGTCCACTTTGTGTTCGAACGTCCTCTGTACACTGTCGTACTTGAGAAGATATGCCAGCATTTCAGTGGAAGCCAGATCGTTGATAGCGACTATATCGAATCTATCATCGTCGAACATCTTCCTGAACGATAATCTTCCTATCCTTCCAAAACCATTGATTGCAATCTTAGCAGCCATAATATACCTCCTTAAAAATCTTTTGTTTTCCATTTCATTATGTTGTCTATGAATTTATATTCTATCTTACCCGAATCCTGCAAATACGTCAGATAACTCTTGGTTGTAGAACCAAGCAGCGCCTGATTGGCCGCCCTTGCACGAATTCTGAGTTGTTCATACATTCCTTTCAGGATATGATCGAATCCTGTATAATCACTGCATATATCCAATATGCGATCAGCGATCCCCAGAACATTTGCCTTGTTCATTTCCGCGATCTCGCTTATGTCCTCCTCTATCTCTCCGTGAGATGGAATAAATAAATTCCCTTCCAGATTTTTAACCTTGTCCAAAGTTTCAAGATAGGCTTCTACATTGTATATAAATCCAAAAGGATTTCTGTCAAGCAATCTCCTTCCAAGATATGCATCGCCTAAAAACCACACACCATCGTCAGTCTTTATTCCTACCATCCCGAAGGAATGTCCCGGAAGATAAGTCCAGCTGCACCAGTCGAAAGTGTTTTCTTCAAGAGTTTTAAAACCTATCATACCCGGGTGCCTGAATATTTTCCGCAGTTTTTCAGGCGGATATCCTCCATTCATATAAGCCGCTTCAAGCTCCGAATAATGTGCAAAAGTCATATCATAATCTGTACAATACGCCGGAACATCATATTTGTCCATAAGATATTTATTTCCGCCGATATGGTCTATATGAGTATGAGTATTAAGTATACACTCTAATTTCCATCCTCTTTCACAAAGCAGCTTATCGATTTTTTCGCCGTCGCCTTCAGAGCCTGTATCTATAAGGCAGACTTTTTCTTCATCTGTCTTATATATGCCTACATTTGTATTTCCTTCTATATAATAAGTTTTAGCTCCTGCCTGCTTTATTTCCATATAAACGATATTCCTCTCACTTGGTGCTTTACTCTGCATTACTTATTATTTCTTAACGCTTTCTAAAGTATTATACATTTTTTTCTTCCCATAGTAAATACGTATCGTTCCTATTTTTACTATTAAATACCGTTTTATTCTGTTTTTTACTATTTATATCGAATCCATATAAAAATAAAAACGGTGCATCAGTCAAAATTACAGCGCACCGTTTTAATATCATTCTTTTTTATCCTTTATTTTAATTTTTCATATCATCTTCAGCATTATTTGGATCTTTCACCTTGCCGCCGCGCTTTGCAGCTATATAACATGAAACGGCAAAGCCTCCCCATAATCCGCCGCAGCCTATTATCATCATTATTATTGCACTGATATCCATACTACACCGCCTCCTTATGAGAAATCTTATCAAGATCACGATATCCGTCTTTACCTTTCATGTGATTCAATACGATGCCGCAGACTATTACAAGTAAAATAGTACCCCAGCCGAATATTACTATATCCTTGAGCAGATAACCTCCATATCCGTTCTGTATATAATTCACAGTGTTCAATATGATCATCACGCCGAGTACCGCTACAGTGACAAATTTAAGAGTATAACACCACCATCTGCCTATGCTGAAATTTGAATATCTGTTAGCTTCACGTCTCAGACTTTCAAGATCAAAGAACCATCCGAGCAGTATTACTTCTATACATCCGCACCCTACGATACCGATATTATTTATAAAGTTATCCACTATATCGAGTATTATCATACCTGCTCCTGTTATAAACAGTATGCTTATGAGAAAAGCCGGTACTATCACCACTGTTGTAGCCTTAGCGTGAGACACGTTGAATTTGTCGTGTATCCCTGATATGACTGCCTGAAGTATGGAGATCATGGAAGTTATCGCCGCAATAAACAAAGCTCCAAAAAAGCATACTCCAAACACTGCGTTAAGAGCAGGCAGCGAACTTATCGCTGTAGGGAAGGTAATAAAGGCAAGTCCAACTCCACTGCTGGCAACCTCTGCAACTTCGGCGCCCTGCTGACCCGCCATATATCCTACTATGCCGAATATACCTATTGCAGTGAACACCTCAAATCCGTGATTGGCAGTAGCTGTTATAAATGCGCTGTTTACTACATCGCTTTTTTTCGGAAGATAACTGGAATATGATACCATTATTGCAAAGCCTACCGACAGGCTGAAAAATATCTGTCCATATGCAGCTACCCATACGCTTGGATCTTTAAGAGCTCCCCAGTCAGGTTTAAACAGGAACTCAAGACCATCTACAGCTCCTGGAAGAGTTGCTCCTCTGATTACAAGTATCACTATCAAGAGCATCAATATCGGAAGCGTTATCCTGCACGCTATCTCTATACCCTTTCTTATGCCCTTGTACATAATAAATGCCACTATAGCCCAGACTACAAGGAATGCTAATATCATATTAGTCTGCAGCTGTCCAAGATCGGTCGCACTTTCAGTGGCTCCCAGGAAATCCATGAAGAATCCTGACGGATCGTCTCCCCACGCAAGATTAAAGGAAAATCCTATGTATCTTACAGTCCATACTATTATAGCCATGTAATAAGTGGATATTACAAAAGCTACCATTACCTGAAACCAACCCAAAAGTTCAAACTTCTTGTTCATTCTCGCCAGTGTAACAGGCGCGCCGCCTCTATAGGTTTTTCCTATGGTATACTCAAGAATGAGAAGCGGTATCCCTGCCGTCAATATGGCAAAAAAATAAGGTATGAGAAACGCTCCTCCACCGTTAGTTCCCGCTACATAGGGGAATCTCCATATGTTTCCCAAACCTACTGCCGAGCCTATAGCTGCAAGCAAAAAACCAATTTGATTATTCCATTGTTCTCTCAATTCTGTCACAACTCCTTCTCAATGATATTCTTAAACCCACTCATTATTATTGCACATAAAAAGAGCTGCTTCAACATAAATCAAAGCAGCTCTTAAAACTTTATTCGGTTATACTACCTTAACGTTCAGGCCACAAACCGCAGCCTTCGCATTACAGCAGCGCTGTATCTCTGTCCGCCAGCTCTTTGTACGTATGATACTTCTGCTTTGCATCTTCCTCCGTCATAGCGAAGAGTTTATCCGCAATATCAGGGAACTCCTTAGTGAGCGAGGAATATCTGATCTGGTCGAGTATGAAGGACCTGAAGTCTGCCGTAGGCTCTTTTGAATCCAGAATAAACGGATTCTTTCCCTTTTCTTTGAGCTGCGGATTGTATCTGTACAGATGCCAGTATCCTGCAGCTACAGCGTCTTTGATGTTCTCCTGAGCCTTGCCCATTCCTTTCTTCAGTCCGTGGTTGATGCACGGCGAGTAAGCTATTATTATGGACGGACCATCGTAGCTCTCAGCTTCTATTATAGCCTTCATGAGCTGATTTTTGTCAGCGCCCATTCCTACCTGTGCAACGTATACATAACCGTATGACATTGCCATCAGGCCAAGGTCTTTCTTCTTTATTCTCTTTCCGGCTGCGGCGAATTTAGCTATGGCCGCCTCAGGCGTCGCCTTCGAAGCCTGACCGCCGGTATTGGAATAAACTTCGGTATCGAATACGAGTATATTGATATTCTCACCGGACGCAAGCACATGGTCAAGACCGCCGTATCCTATATCGTATGCCCAGCCGTCGCCTCCAAGCGCCCATACGGATTTCTTAACGAGATAATCCTTAAGCTCCAATATCCTGTCACAGAGCATATTTACGACCTGATCTTCAGTATTGAGATTTTCGATAACATCTATTACCTTGTCGCTCTTAGCCCTGGATTCTTTTCCGTTATCCTTGTATTCGAGCCATTCTTCCATGGCTTCCTTAAGTCTTTCATCGATATCAAGCTCAAGCAATGCTCTCATCGTATGTTCTATTTTTTCTCTCATCTGTTTTGATGCCAGCAGCATACCGTATCCGTATTCTGCATTATCCTCAAACAATGAGTTCGCCCACGCAGGACCTCTGCCGTTTTCGTCCTTGCAGTAAGGCATTGACGGAGCCGATGCACCCCATATGGATGAACATCCTGTAGCGTTGGCGATGAGCATCCTGTCTCCGAACAGCTGAGTGATGAGTTTTATATACGGTGTCTCGCCGCATCCGGAACATGCACCCGAAAATTCAATGTACGGCTTTGCAAACTGACTTCCCTTAACCGTATGAGTATCAACCCTGTCATCCTTTCTCGATATGTTTATGCCGTAATCCCAGTTCTTACTCTCTTCTACTACATCGGCATAAGGCTTCATGATCAGAGCTTTTTCCTTTGCAGGACATATATCAGCACAGTTTCCGCAGCCCAGGCAGTCAAGAGCAGAAAGCTGCATCCTGTAATTGAGACCCTCAAGGCCCTTGCCTACAGCTTTTATCGTCTTAAAGCCTTCAGGCGCCGCAGCCTTTTCTTCATCATCAAGAAGCATAGGTCTTATAGCCGCGTGCGGACATACGAAGGAGCACTGATTGCACTGAATACATTTGTCCGCCTGCCACTCAGGAAGATATACGGCAACTCCTCTCTTTTCGTATGCAGCAGTGCCCGAAGGGAATGTTCCGTCTTCTATACCTTCAAATGCGCTGACAGGCAGGTCATCTCCTTCCTGCTTGTTCATAGGGATGAGAACATCTTCTATGAACTCAGGCAGTTCTTCATATTTTTCCTTAGGATCTTCGACCTCTGCCCAGCTGTCAGGAACTTCTATCTCTCTTATGGAAGCAATTCCCTGATCTACTGCGGCACAGTTCATATCGACTATGTTCTGACCTTTTTTCTTATATGCTTTATCTATACCTTCTTTGAGATATTCCACAGCATCATCGATAGGTATTACACCGGTAAGCTTAAAGAAAGCAGCCTGCATAACCATGTTTATCCTGTTGCCGAGCCCTATGTCTTCCGCTATCTTCCACGCATTTATAACGTAGAATTTTATATTTTTCTTAGCAAGGTCTCTCTTTACTTTTGCCGGCAGGTTATCGCCTATCTCGTCATCCGACCATAATGAGTTGAGCAGGAACGTTCCGCCCCTCTTAAGATCCTTCAGCATATCGTACTGTCTTATGTACGCCTGGTTATGGCAGGCTACGAAGTCAGCCTGATTTATGAGATATGTCGACTGTATAGGATGCTCTCCGAATCTCAGGTGAGAAACCGTAACTCCTCCGGATTTTTTGGAGTCATATGAGAAATACCCTTGCGCATACATATTAGTCTTATCACCTATGATCTTTATCGCTGTTTTATTCGCACCTACCGTACCGTCAGATCCGAGTCCCCAGAATTTACACTTTATCGTTCCTTCCGGCTCTCTTGCGATACCTTCGGTATAAGGAAGCGAATGACCTGTAACATCGTCTTCTATACCTACTGTAAAGTGATCTTTAGGTTTCTTATGATAAAGATTATCGTATATAGCATGAACCATTCCAGGGGTCGTATCTTTCGAGCCGAGTCCGTATCTCCCTCCGTAAACAGCCGGCGCGTTCCTCTCTCCGTAGAGCAGCGACTTTACATCCTGATAGAGCGGCTCTCCAAATGCTCCCGGCTCCTTGGTCCTGTCAAGAACTGCTATTCTTTCAACTGTTCTCGGCAGAACATCCATGAAATATTTCTTAACAAAAGGTCTGTAGAGCCTTACTTTTATAAGTCCTATCCTGTGACCTTCTGCGACCATCTTGTTCATGGTTTCTTCTATGGTTTCACATACAGACCCCATAGCTACTATTATGTTCTCTGCGTCAGGCGCTCCTACATAATCAAAAGGTCGGTACTTTCTTCCTGTAAGCTCGCCTACTTTGTCCATGTATTCTACCACTATTTCAGGTATAGCATCATAGAACTTGTTGGCAGCTTCTCTTCCCTGGAAAAATATATCAGGATTCTGCGCCGTACCTCTTATAACAGGATGTTCCGGATTCAGCGCTCTGTCTCTGAATTCGTGAACTGCATCCCAGTCAACCAGCTTTTTGAGGTCGTCATATCCGAGTACTTCTATCTTCTGTATCTCATGGGACGTTCTGAATCCGTCAAAGAAATGAAGGAAAGGCACTCTGCCCTTTATAGCGGAAAGATGTGCTATACCTCCCAGATCCATTACTTCCTGTACCGAGCCTGATGCGAGCATTGCAAATCCCGTCTGTCTGCATGCCATTACATCAGAATGATCTCCGAATATGCACAAAGCATGTGTAGATACACTTCTCGCTGCAACATGAAATACTCCCGGGAGCAGTTCTCCCGATATCTTATACATATTAGGTATCATCAGCAGAAGTCCCTGTGATGCTGTATATGTGGTGGAAAGCGCTCCTGCGGCAAGAGAGCCGTGTACTGCTCCCGCAGCTCCGGCTTCAGACTGCATCTCTGCAACCTTGACCGTCTGGCCGAATATATTTTTTCTTCCGTAAGCTGCCCATTCATCCACTACTTCCGCCATAGTTGAAGACGGAGTGATAGGATATATCGATGCTACGTCGGTAAAAGCATAAGAAACATGAGCTGCCGCCGTATTGCCATCCATTGTTTTCATTCTTCGCTGTGTCATAATAATCCTCCAACTCAGTTGCGTATCATCCTGGTCGATAATACTTTTTTATTTATGCAGAAAATATCTTTTTATGATATTTTCAAGGTCAGACAACGTCTACCCCTGTCGAAACAAAGCCGGCATATCCGGCTCCGTTGTTAAGATTAAGTACCCCTCAGTACTAAAAATAATGTTAGTACTAAACGGTACTCTACACTATAAACTTTACAGTAACTATGATATTTTGTCAACCGTGTACTGAAAATTATACAAAATACATATCGTAATTTTAAATACGTTGAAATTTCAATGATTTGACAGTTTTTTAACAAATCTTACGTGCTTGTTAATACTCATTTTTACTGATATAATATCCTCATATATCTATGAATTTAAAGCAGGAGCTCAGAACGTTGAAGAAAAGAATAAACTTTAAACGCGAAAAAGAATTCGATACAAAGACGCTGTTCGACGATTTACGCAAAAAAGACGAAAAAACAGCAAAGGAGCATATTCCCGAAAAAACTGAACTCAATATAAAAGAGGGGGATAAAAAGTCCGATACAAACGAGGATAAATCGGAACAAACATCTACAATTCCGGTAAATTTCGGAAGCGAAAAACCGACAAAAATATATGAGCCCAGACCTCTGATGCCCGGAGACGGCATGTACGAGGATATATTAGAACAGTTTGCAAGCGCTCCTACTAAACCGAAATACTGGTTTGAAGAGTTTGGAGACTACTGGTCATGCAGCTGTGGACATATCAACAAGGGTGAAATATGTAAAAACTGCGGTCTTGAAAGAAAACTTCTTAAATCATTATTCATACTTCATAAGCCTGTAGGTGAGCCTGGAAACCTGAACAAACGCCTGAGAAAGACCAAAGATCAGGTGGACAGAGAAGAATCCCTTCAGGCTGAAAAGGAAGAGAGACGCAGAAAACTCAACGATATGCGCGGGGATGAACTGAAAGTTGTCCCTATAGACCTCGATCCCGATGCTGCAACGGATAATGAAGAAAATACATCAGCCTGCGGAGAAGCATCTGTTTCCAGCGCAGAATCTGATGAAATTCAAACATCCGCCGATGCTGACAATGAATCACAGTCTGAAATCAAAACAGATGTAAAGGATAATGAAAAATCCGAAATCAACGGAAGTGATATTGATGACAAGGATGAAACCGACAGCAATGCAGCTCAGAACTCCGGCAAAGATGAAAAATCCGAGTCAACAGACGCAGAAAACAGGAAAAGCAGCAATCTCCCTGCAACAATACCGGCAAATGACAGCACATCTCAAGAGGGAAAAAACGACGGAAACAAAGAACGCAAAAAACTCAGCAAACGGACTAAAATAATAATCATCTCAGTTATCCTCGCCGCAGTCCTTGCTGCCGCCGGTTTTGCAGCATACAGATATCTTGCCGCCCCGGCTATCCAGTACGAAGAAGCTTTAAAACTTATGGACGCAGGGAAATACGAAAAAGCCATTGATAAATTTGAAGCTCTTGGCGACTACAAAGACTCAGAAGAAATGATATGGGAATGTTACATCGCAATGGGCGATGAACAATATGAAGCCGGCGAATTTTCTGCAGCTATAGAAACATACAATATCGCCATGGAACTTAAATCCAGCGATGAAATACGTGAAAAAATACGAAAATGTTACATAGGTATAGGAGATAACTATTATAGCAACGGAGAATTTGAAAACGCGCTCTCAGCCTATGCATCAGCACAGGAGATAAACGACAGCGATAATCTCCAGGAGAAGATCAATCAGGCAAAGTTCGGCTATGTAAAAGCTTATCAGTCGGACAGAACAGATAAAGTCGAACAATATATGTCGGAACTTATGGCCATCAGCTATCCCGGTATACAGGAAATCTACGATGAATACTACGCATGGCATGTAAGCATCATCGCCAACACTTCGGAAGATGATCTTTCCAATGATGTATCCACTGTAAGCCGTAAGGATACGGTATACTTTCATTCAACACTCAGCGGCGGAGAGCCTTCAGAACAAATAGAACTGTATTATGAAGTTACCTGGCCAAGCGGATCCAAACAGGTCTATAATCTAAATCAAAAATGGAGCAGCGGGTCAACCATAACAGCAAGGTTCCAATACTCCATACCGCTTTTCGGCAGTGAAGGTAAATTCACATTCAGGCTTTTCGACAGAAGCACAGGCGAAGTCCTTGGCAGCGATTCTGTCACTTTCGAAAATTAGTAAAAACAATCGAATAGAAAAATAAATACGCCGCGCAGGATGCGCGGCTTTTATCTTTTACAATGAAAAAGGAGACCCATATGGATCTCCCTGTATCTTCTCTTTTCTAAGCTCCCTCTGCTTATTATTCGATGATCTCCGTTACTACTCCGGAGCCTACTGTCCTTCCGCCTTCTCTTATCGCGAATCTAAGTCCTTCTTCTATCGCTATCGGCGTGA
>JABLTR010075734.1_pt1 | contig 16807 bp, 12 predicted proteins | sample 7160071 | NCBI WGS metagenome assembly JABLTR01 (sample SAMN14651230, study PRJNA627086) | human gut metagenome | isolation source: feces | host: Homo sapiens
CGATTTTCCCTGATTTTGTTTCCGGTACAGCCGGATAATCGGCAAAGCTTACGTCTACAGCAATCGCTTCATTAAAATCCAATGCATATGCTCCGGTTTTTGCACCTTTTTCTCCTGTTTCCTCCTGTACGGATATCATTGTTAATATTTCTATACCCATATCATCCAAATGGCCGCTGTCTTTTAATATATCAAGAGCTAATATTAATGAAACAACTCCCGCCCTGTCATCCAATGCCTTACCGGTTATTCTATTGCCCATAAGGCTGACAGGCTTAGTTTTTAATGTTATCCTATCCCCTATTGATATAATATCTTCAGTCTTTTTACCTAAACCGGTATCAATCATCATATCATCTAAAGCCGGATATCTGTCTGTATCTCCCATTTTTGATAAATGGGGCGGTACTGTACAAAATACTCCTGTTATAGGTTCTTTACCCCATATTGTTACTTCCTGTGCTAATAATACGCGCCTATCTGCGCCGCCTACCTGGGCTGCACGTACAAATCCATCTTCAATTGAGGTTGCTATTAATCCGATTTCATCCATATGCGCATCCAATAATATTTTATACGGCGCGCCTAATTTACCGCTTGCACATATAACGTTCCCCATACTAGTAGTAAAAACATTGCCGTATGGACAAAGCATACCAGCTATTATTCCTGATACGCTTTCTTCAGCTCCAGACGGGCCTGTTGCTTTTGATAATTCAAATATTATATCCTTTGGTGATATTGACATATTATAAAATACCTCCAAAACTATAAAAGATCAATGTAAAATAATATAATTTCTTTATACTTATATTTTTATCACTTATATTTTTTTAAAACCAGTATAAGCTTAAAATTCATGATATTTGGTATTAATATTGAATCCAGCCTGTATTTTTATAAATTAACATCAAATACCATTTTTTAAGCCTTCCTGCGTATTTATATTTAAACCTCTGTTTATATTCTGTCAAATATAAATTACAGGTTGTTTACCAAATCCTTAAAATGTTTACCTCTTTCGGCAAAGTTTTTATACATATCAAAGCTAGCGCATGCCGGCGACATTGTTACAATATCTCCTGGCACAGCGTTTTCTTTTGCTTTATTAACAGCATCCGACATATTTTCCGCATGTATTATGCGTATATTTTCCGGGGAATAATTCTTAGCTGTTTTCACTGCATTTTCTATTTTAGGAGCAGTTTTACCCAATAATATAAGCGTTTTAACATATTGCGCCGCTATTTCTCCTAATTCATCAAACGGGATATTTTTATCATATCCTCCTGCTATTAATATTACTCTTGTATTAAGGGCTTTTAATCCTGCGATAGTTCTTGACGGGCTGGAAGCTATGGAATCGTTATAATATTTTACTCCGTCAAGTTCCCTGACAAGCTCTATACGGTGTTCTACTCCGCCAAATTCCTGTGCTACCGCTCTTATTGTGCTTATATCAACATATTTCCATGCAGCGCATATGGCCGCAAGATAATTTTCCACATTATGATCGCCTGGGATTTTAATTTCATCTTTATTCATTATAAAAAATTTATTACCGTTTTCTTTATAATAAATATCGCCGTTTTCATCACACCATGCACCCATATCCACTTCATGGCGGCGGCTAAAGGTTTCCACTTTACCTCTTGCACATTGTGAAAAACTATTTGCTATATCGTTATCTTCATTTAAAATAGCAATACCAAATCCATCCTGATGAAGGAGTATGTTCTTTTTAGCGTCTACATATTCCTGCATATCTTTATGAATATCCAAATGGTTAGGAGCTACATTAGTAACAACAGCTATATGCGGGCTTTGCCTCATAGAAATAAGCTGGAAAGAAGACAGCTCTACAACGGCAAAATCCTGCGGCGAGATATTTTGTACGCATGGAAGCAATGGTTTGCCGATATTGCCTCCTGTCCATACCTTATGCCCTTGTTTTTCTAATAATTTTGCAATAATAGTCGTAGTAGTCGTTTTCCCATCACTGCCTGTTACCGCTATAATCCTTGCAGCGCACATTGCAAAAAATACTTCCATTTCCGAAGTGACTACAGCTCCTCTTTTTCTAGCCTGCTGCAATTGCGGCAAATAATATTTCATACCAGGCGTACGGAATATAATATCTCCGTCAAGATTATCAAGATAATTTTCTCCAAGACATAATTTTACACCCTTTTGTTCCAATTCATTTGTTATTTCACCTAATTGTTCCCTTGTATTTTTATCGCATGCTGTAACAATAGCGCCGTGTTCTACTAATTTATCAATAAGCGGACGGTTTGATACTCCTATACCGCATACTGTTATATGTTTCCCATTAATATCATCAAAAAACCGGCGTGCTCTTGTATCCATAATAATATTAGCCTCCAAAAATCATTTTTTTATATGTATATTTTTATAATATTTATTTTAATATGCTTTTGTTTTATAAGCCGTAATATAAATAAATCAGGCCGCTATTAATTATCAAAATGAACAATTATGTTTTATATGGCCTTTTTATATAATAAAATATGTAATTCAGATAACTATTGCCTTATCTATATTAATCTGCATTATATAATAACCCCCAAAATATATAATATAAATAAAGTAATGTATATCTGGTTTTATATTAAAACATTTTCAGGAAAACGTTACCTTAATATGGGGCGCCTGCGTGCCGCCATATATTATATGGCGGCTGTATGCAAAATAATTTGTTTTATTAAGAGGCTGTTCTTAAGACAAAATATATGCTGATATTTTTACCCTGCAATAAATCATCAGCCATTATTTTGCTTTTAGCGCATCTTTTTAAGATGCGCTGCGCAGGCGCCCCTTATCAGCGGTACTTTTCCGTATGCTGTTTTTAGTTAGATTCAGGGTATTAGTAAATTTTTTTGTCTGATGTTATTTATATAAACTTTATTCACATTTTAAATTAATATCCAAATATAAACGCTCTTACAATACCGAATATTTCCCTTATCCAATAACATAACATTAGCGGCCAAAAAGCTTCGCTTGATAAAGCCTGAGGATTTATCCCAGCCTCTTTAGCAAAATATTGTCCTCTGAATTGATGATATGGATCTGTAGCTATTACTGCTTGCATCTGCATATTATTATCCTTCATAATTTGTGATGCAAACGCTAAATTTTCCTTGGTATTTATCGACTTATCCTCTTTTATAATCCTATCAGCCGCTATACCCTTTTGAATTAAATAATTATACATAACGTCAGCTTCCGGCATAATCTCATTTTCACCTTTGCCGCCTGTGACAATACATTTTGATGTTGGATTTTCAATTAAATAATCATACGCCGTATCCAGCCTGAGCTTTAATGTAGTACTAGGCTGGTCATTTTTTATATGACAGCCTAAAACAATAACCGTTTTATCAGGTTCAGCTTTATTATTTATTGCTGATATCATCATAAAAGAGATAATTACCGCTCCAGCAAGCATTAATCCCAGAGCGGCAAATATTATGTTAAATATCCATTTTAATATTGTTATACTATATATTTTTTTAAAAAGTTTAACTGTACTTTTCCAAAATACAGCTGCAAGAAATATTATGGTAAAAGCTATTGCTGGTACAATAACACCAATATTCACTACATTATAATTAATTGGTAATAAAGAAGTATAGATACATGCGCCTGACATTACTATTATAAATATCCTAAGTATTAAGAATGCTTCTTCACGTATTTTTTTATAAGTATTATAATATGAATATTGATTTAATTTTTCGCCATTTTCATGCATTTAATTATAAATCCCCCGTTATAAAAAACAAATACTATAATACATTTTAGATTTATTCTTTATCTTTACTTTTTATAGTTAATATAGTTATCTGCGGAAAAGATAAAATCCTATCAGGGAAACAATAACCCATACCACGGCTTACATACATAAGCATTTTACCTATTTTATAAAATCCAGCTGTATATTTAGGAAAAAGCGTAAAACCCGGTCCTAATACTCCGCCGATAAATGGTAACCGTATTGATCCTCCATGCATATGTCCGGACAACATACATTGCGCTCCCCATTTTTCCGGTATCTCCGGTTTTCTTGGATCATGGCATAATACTATATTAGGATTACCCGGTTTTATTTCAGTCATCAGTTTTGATGAATAACCAGGACGTTTTTTATTCCTGCCTGCAAAATACCGGCATGTAAGCCCATATAAATATAATACATTATTTTTTTGATTAAGTTCACTGTTATTTTTATTGCTTTTTTTATTTTTGTTTTGTTCATCTTCTTTTATTATGCTTATTTCAACATAATCATCATCCAGTATAACAGCATTTAATGATTTTATTTCTTTTATAAATTTATCATAATTTTCTTTATCTTTTTCTCTGAAATCAAGCTCATGATTGCCTAAACAGCAAAAAATAGGCATATAACTGCTGTTGTTAGGACAATCCCAGCTTATACTGTTTTGTTTGCCTTCATTTTGAATTTTTTCATTTTCTGATATTTCTATCTGCCTGTAACTATATAAAAATTCAAGAAATGCATTGCCGTTTTTACTAAATCTATCGCACATATCGCCTGTGCAGACAATTATATCCGGTTTTTGGCTGAATAATTTTTCAGCCGCTTTTTTATTTCTTCTTCCCCATTTTTTAGAATGTATATCACTTATATGGGCAATACGCAGCCCGTCCATCCATGCAGGATATTCAGGTATATTAAAATTCTCTCTTGATATCAAAAGGATATTACAGCTGATTATATATAAAATTAATACTATCAATATTAATACAGCTATACCTATGATTATATATATCATAAATATCTCCTTAATAAAACTTCATCTTTAAAATATAAGTATATATTACCTAAGCGATTAACTCAATAGCTTATTTCCAATAATAAGCAAACTTTATAACATTTTTTTGCTTTTATGAAATTTTTATAGAAATTATATTTAGCTTAAGTATTGACAAAGGCAAAATTAAATAACACTAAAAGTCCATCTTTTAAGTTATCCTGAATAAAATAATACTCAAATAAAAGCACTGCTGATAAAGGGGCGCCTGCGCAGCGCATCTTTTTAAGATGCGCTAAATGCAAAATAATATTTTAATAAATTAATAAAAGCTAAAAAATAAAGCTGGTTTTCTTATTATATTCAGTATATTATATTAAATTATTTTGCATAAAGCAGCCATATAAAATATGGCTGCACGCAGGCGCCCCCCTCTTAAAGCAAGCCTAACTATATGCATCTTTCTATAATTATTAATAATTACTTTGTTTATATTTAATTTTACCGCTAAGTTTCATATGTGCTGTACTTTTAATGAATTTAGCTATTTACTAAATACCTAGTATACTATATTATCATTTAGAAAATGCTTGACATGAATGCTTAATAGGAGTATCATTATTGATACTGAGTTTCATTATCAATAAGATTATATATAATTCAGGAGGTTGTAATGGATAAAACAATACGATCCACCATGCAGAAAACAGCTATCCTTGATTTTTTAAAAAAACACACAGGAGACCATCTTCCAGCTGACGACATATTAACCGGGCTTTATAATTCTGGGATAAAGGTAGGCAAAGCTACTGTATACCGTTATTTAAACCAGCTTGAAAAAAATGGTATGGTAAAAAAATATACAGTATCTCCATCTGCGCCTGCATGTTGGCAATATATAGGTGAACATTCAAACTGTATGAGTCATTATCATTTAATGTGTTTAAACTGTGGTGGGATTGTACATGTTGACAGCGATATACTGCGTGAATTTAATAAATCCATGTTAAATAAAGTTGGTTTTGCAATTGATGATACTAAAACTGTTTTTTATGGTTTATGTAATGATTGCAGGCAAATAAAACCCACTAATGAATCTAATTATCAGTCAGAACAGCCCAAAAACTCCAAATTATAAATATTATACAACAATTTTTATTTAAAAGCACTCCTATAATAAATATTATTTTAATTAATAGGTTTAACAGTTTATATTATATACGCTCTAATAAGGAGATTTTAATATATATGAAAATATTTTACAAAATAAAAAATTATATTTCTATAATAATATGTCTTGTTTTAGTTTTAACATTATTTTCTTCATGTAGTTCGGATAATAATGATAAAGATACATCAAAATTGAGTATAGTTACCACAATATTTCCAACTTATGATTTTGCAAGAGCAGTCGCCTCAGATACAGCAGATATAACTATGCTTATAAATCCTGGTGTAGAAAGCCATTCATATGAACCAACGCCATCTGATATAATAAAGATCCAATCAGCCGATGCTTTTATTTATACAGGGCCGGATATGGAAAATTGGGCTGAGGAAATATTATCTTCCATTAATACGCAAAAAGTAAAAATAATAAATTTATCCGAAGGTATAGATTTATTAAAACCTATGCTTGACGGCGAGCATGCACATGATAAAGATATTAGTTCATCTGATGAGCAAACTCATGCGCATGAATATGACCCTCATATATGGACAAGTCCTATAAACGCTATAAAAATGGTACAGGAAATAGAAACTGCTTTAAATGAAATTGATCCTGATAATAGCAGTATTTATACAAAAAATGCTGATAATTATATATCTCAGCTTAATGAGCTTGACAAAAAATTTAAAGATATAGTCGCTAATGGAGCAGACCGCGAATTAATTTTTTCCGGAAGATTTGCTTTAACATATTTCGCTGCACAATACAGCTTAAAATGCGATTCAGCATATGACAGCTGTTCTACTGAAACTGAACCTAGCGTTGCATCTATAACAAGGCTTATAAATGAAATAAAAGAAAATAATATTCCAGTTATATATTATGAAGAGCTTATTGATCCAAAAGTCGGCCGTTCAATAGCTGAACAAACTGGAGCTGAACTTATGCTCTTTCATACCTGTCATAATATCAGTTTAGATGATTTTAATGCAGGTAAAACCTATATAGATTTAATGAATAATAATGCTATAGCCTTGCAGGCTGGATTAAAGAAATAATAAAGCCAATAAACCCATATAAAATATAAAACAGTTAATTCTAATTAGAAATTCATAATTTCAAGAGTGTTCATCACACCTCATAGATTTTTAATAAAAGCCTCCAAACGCCTTGAAAATAAAGAATTTATTACAATCAGTCCACCTTATCCCTTTATATGATTTCACACAATGTCACCCTTGTTTTATATAATCATAAAGGCAAAATCAAGAGCAGAAAAATCTCATAACAAGATATAACAAAGTGTGGTAATCGAAGAACTGTGATATATGTGCAAATAGATTATTTTGGAGGATAACATTATGGAAAAATATATTAAAATGTCTTATACAAATACAAATAAAATTAAAATAATACATTAAAATAATATAAAATATAAAAAGCATATTCAAAATATATTTTTAAATTTATACGGAATCAGAAAATTACCTATTAGCTGGGGCGCCTGCGCAGCGCATCCAAAGGATGCGCTAAATGCAAAATAATATCTGATAATTTATAGCAGGTTGAAAATATCAGCATATATTTTGTTTTAAGAACAGTCTCTTAATACAACAAATTATTTTGCAAAAAGCAGCCATATTTTATATGGCTGCACGCAGGCGCCCCCCTATTAGGGCAGCATAAACTAAAATAGTTGCTATGAAAATATAAATATATTTTTATTATTAGTTATTATATAATTTTGATTAATAAAGCTTAAATCATAAAATAATAAAATTACGGTTTTTCTATAAAATAAAAAAATACAGGCAGGGATAATAATGGATCAAATTATAGTAAAAAAACTTACAATGCAATATGACAGTTATCCTGTAGTATGCGATGTAAGTTTTACAATAAAACAAGGTGAATATGTCTGTATAATAGGGGAGAATGGCGCTGGTAAATCTACCATGCTTAAAGGAATATTAGGATTAAAGCCTGTAAAATCAGGCGAAATTATTCTTAATATGCCAAAAGATAAAAAGGCAATAGGGTATATGCCACAGCAAACGGATATACAGCGTGATTTCCCTGCATCAGTTTATGAAGTTGTATTATCCGGTTGTTTATGTAATAAAAAATTTATCAGTTTTTATAATAAAACCGATAAACAGCGCGCGCTGGACAGTCTTGATAAATTAGGTATTATGAATTTACGCCATAAATCTTATCGTAATTTATCCGGCGGACAGCAGCAGCGTGTGCTGCTGGCGCGCGCATTAGCATCTAATCCCGGCCTGTTAGCGTTAGATGAACCTCTTACTGGACTTGATCCTGCTGCATCATTAGAATTTTATAGTATGCTGAGAAAAATAAATAAAGAGCAGGGGATTACTATCCTAATGACCTCGCATGATATCCATTCAGCTATGAGCCAATCTGATAAAATATTACATTTATCGCATAAATTAGAGTTTTTCGGTACCCCTGAAGAATATTTAAAAAACGATATAAGCAAAAAATTTGTGAGGTGATATTAAGAGATGTCTTTTTCAGAAATATTTCAATATGATTTTATAGTAAGAGCATTAATAGTCGGTTCTCTTGTATCCCTTTGTGCAGCATTATTAGGCGTAACATTAGTATTAAAACGATTTTCTATGATAGGGGACGGATTATCCCATGTAGGTTTCGGCGCTTTATCAGTTTCAATGGCATTAGGTTTTGCTCCGCTTATTTTATCTACCCCTATTGTTATATTAGCTGCATTTTTATTATTACATATTAATAATAACAGTAAAATTAAAGGTGATTCCGCTATAGCTATAATCGCCAGCGTATCTTTAGCAGCAGGCGTAATAGTAACAAGCCTTACAAGCGGGATAAGCGTGGATGTATTCAGTTATATGTTCGGCAGTGTATTGGCAATAAGTGACAGTGATCTTATAATAACTGTTATTTTATCAATTGTTGTGCTTATATTGTACCTTATATTTTATAATCCATTATTTGGCGTTACATTTGATGAAAACTTTTCTAAAGCAGGCGGGGTGAACGTAAGCTTATATAAAATGCTTATAGCATTTTTAACAGCTGTAACAGTTGTAATTGGCATGCGTATTATGGGTACAATGCTGATATCCAGTTTAATAATATTTCCAGCACTCAGTTCTATGCGTATATTTTCAAGTTTTCGTTCAGTTGTAATCAGTTCTGCTATAATTTCACTTATATGTTTCCTTGCCGGTTTATATTTATCTTTTATATGGAATCTACCCGCTGGCGCAAGCGTTGTTATGGTGAATTTTGCAATATTCTGTATTATGTGGGTTACTGGAAAAATAACTCGCCGCACAGCATAATTTAATAGTCTATTAAACTTTTTATTATCTTAAAATCAATATAAAATTAGTAGACAGATATAAAAAATACCGCTGCTGCAATGGGGCGCCTGCGTGCAGCCATATTTCATATGGCTGCTTTACGCAAAATAATTTGCTAAGTTAAAGACGCTTAGGTTTTAAGGAAATGCTAGTTTCTTATTTTAACTTAGCTTTTGTATTAGAAAAATTATTTTGCGTCCCAGCGCATCTTTTGATGCGCTTCGCAGGCGCCCCCCTTAAACGGTACTTTTTACTTTGTATGTTACTTTATTTGTTTTAGTTTTATTATTTATTCTTTGTTTTGAGCGGTTTAATTTATCTCAGTAAACATTATGTGATATTTTCTGTTACTTTTTGTATGAGACAGACTGTTCATGTACTTTTTTGAATTTTCTGTTTTTGTTTCTTCTCGCAGTTGCCGGACTGCAATCTATTTTTCAATAAATGGACTTTTCCCCTTCTGTATCACCGGCTTTAGCCTTCTTTTGTATCACTCGCGCCTTGCGCGTGCTTTTCTTATACAATTTATACAATAAACGTGTGCAGGTTTTATGCACACGTTTTTATTTTTTATTCTTCAATATCATATTCGTCTGAATCATCAATATCCTCAAATTGGCCTGATTCAATATCATCAAAGCTAATGCCTTCAATTAAATCTTTAGCTTTTTCATAATCCCTTTTTGATACTAATATATCCGATCCAAATATAGAACCTCCAAAATATAAACGCATAGCTGAGCCGCTGCCACGGTCATTTAATACAAATGGAATATCATTATCATCCAATATACCTTCGATAACTGCTAATTCATAATTACCTGTAACTGATATAAGATTAATAAGTTCTAAACCTTCATCATGATTTTTCATAATTTTACCGCTCTCCTTTCTATCCTAGGAGCAAAATAAGATTTTATCTTTGATATATAAAAATTCCCCTCAATTGTTATGATATAATATTGAGAGGAATTTTACAAGCTTATTAATATTTTTATTTATTCTTCATTAGAAGTAGGAACCCCGCTGAATTTAATAAAATCTTCCAGATCGCTTCTTTCTTGAGGCGGCGCAACAGGATAATTCCCGGTAAAGCAAGCATCACAGTAGCCAATATTCTTACCGCATAAAATCTGTTTTAATGAATCCAATTCAAGATAACCTAATGAATCAGCGCCCACCTGCTGCCTTATTTCATCAATTGTATAATTAACAGCAGATAAATTTTCTCTTGATGGGATATCAGTGCCAAAATAACAAGGCCAGATAAAAGGAGGGGAGGATATTCTTACATGTACTTCTTTAGCTCCCGCATCTTTAAGCATATGAACAATTCTAGCACAGGTTGTACCTCTTACAATAGAGTCATCCAACATAACAACACGTTTACCTTTTACATTGGAATCAAGGGTATGCAGTTTTATTCTTACAGCCGATTCTCTTTGATCCTGTTTTGGTTTTATAAATGTACGGCCGATATAATTATTTTTAACAAATCCTTTTGAATAAGGTATACCCGATTCATATGCAAAACCTAAAGCTGCATCAATACCTGATTCAGGAACTCCAATAACAATATCAGCATCAGCCGGATGCTGCCTTGCAAGCAATCTACCTGCTTCGATTCTTGATTCATGTACTCCAACGCCTTCTATAACAGAATCAGGACGCGCAAAATATATCCATTCAAATATACAATGAGCAGCTTTACCGCCGCACAGTTCATCATATGAAGTAAGTCCGTTTTCATTTGCTACAACTACTTCGCCTGGTTTAACATCTCTGATAAATTCAGCGTCTACAGCATGCAAAGCACAGGTTTCAGATGCAAATACATAAGAACCGTCTTTTTTCCTTCCTATACAAAGCGGCCTGAATCCATGAGGATCTCTTGCGGCAATAAGTTTGCGCGGTGACATTATAAGCAGACTGTATGCGCCTTCAATTTTTTTCATAGCCTTGCAAACAGCTTCTTCAACTTTACTGCAAGATAAACGTTCTCTTGCTATAACATAAGCGATAACTTCACTGTCGCTGGTTGTCTGGAATATAGCGCCGGTACGTTCCAATTCACGCCTTAGAGCGGCGGTATTAGTCAAATTACCGTTATGAGCTATAGATAAACTGCCTTTAACATAACGCAATACAAGCGGCTGAGAGTTATCACGTATAGATGAACCGGTTGTAGAATACCTGACATGGCCTATACCCATCTGGCCTGGCAAACGGTCTAAATCTTCATTATGAAATACTTCATTTACAAGGCCCATATCGCGATGATATGATACTATACCATCTTTATTAACTGCCATACCGCAGCTTTCCTGGCCTCTATGCTGCAATGCAAACAAACCATAATATATATCATAAGGAGTTTGATGTTCATTGCTGCTTCCATATATTCCGAATACGCCGCATTCTTCATGCAGCCCATCAAAAGGCAAATATTTTTCTGTCATATATTTTTACCCCGCTAAATTAAAAATTCTTTGCTTTTAATTATATTTTTTCTATATAAATGTTATTCAAATAGCTCAAGCCGCAAAAAAGTTATATTAATAAACTCATCTTTATAAAAACAGAATAAAACGAACTACTGTTGCTAAAAAGGGGCGCCTGCGTAGCGCATCAAAAGATGCGCTGGGACGCAAAATAATTTTTTTAACACAAAAGCTAAGTTAAAATAAGAAACTAGTATTTACTTAAAACCTAAACATCTTTAACTTAGTAAATTATTTTGCGTAAAGCAGCCATATTTTATATGGCTGCGCGCAGGCGCCCCACTTTTTAATATAACGCAGCCTGAAATGTTTTAATTATATATATCTATTTTTATGGCTTATTATTTTGTATTTTTAATTTCGATTTATATAGCATATTTTTCTAAATTATTTGCCAAGGCCTATTCTTTTAAATACTTCGTTATAAGCTTCTTCAACACCGCCTAAATCTCTACGGAAACGGTCTTTATCAAGCTTTTCATGGGTATTTATATCCCATAAACGACAGGTATCCGGAGAAATTTCATCAGCAAGTATAATTTCACCAGATGGCAAACGGCCAAATTCAATTTTAAAATCAACCAATTCTATACCGATTTTTTCAAAAAATTCTTTAAGGCCTTTATTTACTTTATATGTTATATCAGCTATTGTATCAAGATCTTCTTTTGATGCAAGACCTAATGCGATAATATGTGAATCATTTATCATAGGATCGCCAAGATTATCGTCTTTAAGGCAATATTCTAAAGTAGGCACTTTAAGCTGAGTTCCTTCAGCTACGCCAAAACGTTTTGAAAAACTACCTGCTGCAATATTACGCACAATTACTTCTAATGGTACAATGGATACTTTTTTTACAGCAGTTTCCCTATCGCTTAATTCTTTGACATAATGAGTTGGTATACCGTAGGTTTTTTCAAGATATTGGAAAAGCAAATTTGACATACGGTTATTTATAACGCCTTTACCAACAATTTGTCCTTTCTTTTTCCCGTCAAATGCTGTTGCATCGTCTTTATAATCGACAATATAAACATTTTCATCATCGGTAGTATATACCTTTTTAGCTTTGCCCTCATAAAGAAGTTCTAATTTCTGCATTAGCTTTTTACCTCCGGTTTTATAAATTTTTTTATATTTACAAAAAATTTCCTTTATAAAATATTTATTTTTAAAACCATATGTTAATATAGTTTTAATCATATAAAAACCGCTAATCCCCCATCTTAAACAATAATAAGAATGGGGGATTATTTATACCGAAAAAAATAATTTCGGAATAAAAAAATCATATTAATTATACTCTTTTTCTACAAATTATGCAACATGCCATATTTAATATTTTTGGTATATAAACATCAAATTGCTGTGTACATATTGGCAAATATATAGTTTTTATGCAGGCTGTAATTAAAAAAATTTACCGTCTAATACTTTTATTTATATATTTATATTATCATTAAAATCTCTATAATAAATTTTTATATTATATTTTTTCTTAGTATATAAATCTGATTTTTTTATGAAGATATCGTATCATTAACAGGTATATCCTGATTAAAAATAATATCTTCTATTTCATTTAAATCTGGACATAATTGTTGTGCTGTCTCCATATCATCTGGATAATAATCAAAACGTTTTTTCCTTTGTATTGGATTAAATGTAAAATCGCTTATCGGCGCTGAATTATCCCATTTTACTCTATCAAGGGGTATCCCTTTTCGTATTAAATCAGTATATATCCCTGCTCTGCTAATATCTCCTATTAATATATATCCTTTTAATTTATTATCTTTAATAACAAATTTTCTATATCTCATATCATTTGACGTTATAGTTGATATATAACCATCCTCTTCTGATGCATTTATAATCCCACATGTTACAATATGAAGCCCAAAAAAATCAATAGTGTTCATAGCAAATGCCCCGTCAAAGCATTTATCTCCTCCTGCCATAACATTACCTGCTATTTTACCCTGCATAACTGCATCAGGCCATAAAGTCATTATTTTTGCTGAATTATCCAATGTATCTATACTTTCTGTACAATCTCCTGCTGCATATACATCTAGGATGCTTGTCATCTGTCTTTTATTAGTTTTTATACCTTGTCCAATATCAACACCCATCTGTTTTGCAAGTTTAATATTAGGTCTTGCGCCAGCTGCCATTATAAGCATAGAACAATTAAGCTGCCTGCCATCTTTTAAAATCACTCCAGTAATTTTATTGTCTTTACAAACAGCTTCAATTACAGTATTTTTCGTATAATAATTTATACCATGCTTTTTTATATGTTTACCTATTAAATCCCCTGCGGGTTTATCCAGTATAGCAGCAAGCAATCTGTTTGATAATTCGCATACTGTTACGCTTTTGCATATTTTTGATAAGCCTTCCGCTATCTTTAATCCAATTAATCCACCGCCTATTATAACCACATCCGTATTATTTACTGCATTTTTTATATCAGAGCCTGACTTCATATTAAGAAAAGTATAACAATTTTGTTTATCTTTAATACCTTTTATATTCGGTATAAACGGTATACTTCCTGTTGCTAATAATAATTTATCATATTTTAATTGTTCGCCTGTTGATAATAATACAGTATGTGTATTTGTATCAATTTTTTGAATCTTTACTCCAATGACTGTATTTATATTATTCCTTTGAAAAAAACTTTTATCTTTATAAGATATATTATCTAAAACAACTTTATCCTTTAAATAATCTGATATAAACAGATGGGAATAAGCAGGAAAATTTTCTTCAAAGATAATAGTAATTTTTCCAGTTATATCAATTTCCCGTATAGTTTATGCTGCTGATATACCGGCAGTTGAATTACCTATTATCACATAATTTTTATCTTTCATAGCTTATTTCCTCCTTTAACATATATAAATGCGTTATTGGAATAATTTTTTTACGCATATAATCTGTTCTTTAGTTAGTACAAATATTGTATTATAAAATCAATTTTATCTGCTTTTATAATTATATTAATATATATAATCCTTTCGATTTTTTCATTATTAAGTACTTTCCCAGCTATTATATATTTTTATACAAAATTTTTTATAATACAGTTTTGCAAATTGTTAAATCAAAGTATAATTTTTTGCCGTATAAACCATTATATCAAGAGTTCTTTCTTCAGAATAATTTTATGATATTCTTTAAAAAAATCATTATTAAAAGCTATGATACTATGATTATTTAATAAAAAATTATATATACTATTTGTACCATAACGAAATAATTATACCATGCAATCTATATCAGCGGCAGGTGATAAGTTTGCTCTTTAATTAAAACAAGCCCTCAGATATATATAATAAGCTCACCAGTTTTTAATATATAAATAACAACCTATGTGTTTTATAATATCAGGTACATTGAAAAAAATTGCATTTAGTCGTGAAAATTTATAATATCCCACAACTAAATGCAATATATAAGCATATCTATTAAATTAATTACAGGCGTATTGAATTAAAATGCATTTTTAATTCTATCAATAGCTTTTACAGTATTTTCAGCAGAACCAAAAGCAGTTAAACGGAAATAGCCTTCACCAGATGGGCCAAATCCACTGCCAGGAGTACCGACAACCTGAGCTTTATTTAAAAGCTGATCAAAAAATTCCCAAGAAGTCAGATTATCTGGAGTTTTCATCCAAATATAAGGAGCATTAACGCCGCCCCATACTTTAAATCCAGCAGCTTTTAAACCTTCACGGATAACTTTTGCATTATTCATATAATATCCGACCGATTGTTTTATTTCTGCTTTTCCTTGTGGAGTATAAACAGCCTCAGCAGCTTTTTGAACAATATATGGTACGCCGTTAAATTTTGTAGATACTCTTCTTGACCATAATGAATTAAGTGATACATTTCCGCATTTTAATTCTTTAGGTACAATTGTAAATGCACATCTTGTACCTGTAAAGCCTGCATTTTTAGAAAATGAACGGAATTCTATAGCACATTGCTTAGCTCCATCTATTTCGTAAATAGAATGTGGTAAATCTTCTGTAATATATGCTTCATATGCTGCATCATAAAGTATAAGAGATTTATTATTTAATGCATAATCCACCCACATTTTTAATTGATCTTTTGTCGCATGAGTACCTGTTGGATTATTAGGGAAACAAAGATAAATAACATCTGGTATTTCAGTTGGAAGCGATGGTATAAATCCATTTTCTTCAGTACATGGCATATATATAAGATTATCCCATTTGCCATCTTTACCATAATAACCAGCTCTGCCTGCCATAGCATTTGTATCAACATAAACCGGATAAACTGGATCACATACCGCAACTTTATTATCAAGACCTAATATATCTCCAATATTACCGCAGTCTGATTTAGCTCCATCACTTATAAATATTTCATCAATATCTAATTTAATACCGCGTGGGATATAATCATTTTCAATTATAGCCTGTCTTAAAAAATCATAACCATGTTCCGGGCCATAACCTCTAAATGTTTCTGCTTTACCCATTTCATCAGTTGCTTCATGTAATGCTGTTATTACTGATTTCGTTAAAGGTAACGTTACATCTCCTATACCAAGCCTGATTATCGATTTATCAGGATTCTCCTGGGTATATTTATTTACTCTTTTTGCAATATCACTAAACAAATAACTTCCCGGTAACCTTAAATAATTTTCATTAATTGTAAACATTTTTTATCCTCCTTTTTAAGGAAACTTTTTGAAAAAAGTTTCCTTATTATCCTTCAAAAACTTTAGCTTCTTATCTTTCCCCTGTATTACCCTGCTTAGAAACATCTCTTATACTATACCTTGTCTTTCCTTTTGCCTAGTTATGCATTTTATTACCCTTCATTTGCCGTCTGCTTTCAATCTCATTTTCCCTTTTTGAAAAAAGTTTCCTTATTATCCTTCAAAAATTTTAGCTTCTTATCTTTC
>JABLTR010030658.1_pt1 | contig 16805 bp, 12 predicted proteins | sample 7160071 | NCBI WGS metagenome assembly JABLTR01 (sample SAMN14651230, study PRJNA627086) | human gut metagenome | isolation source: feces | host: Homo sapiens
AGCAGGTGGAAGGCAACCTGATCTACCCGCATGTGGTCGGCAACTCGGTCGGACTTCCGGCACTGTATGTCATCGTAGCGATCTCGATCGGCGGATCGCTGATGGGCATCGTCGGCATGATCATCTTCATTCCGATCTGTTCCATCTTCTACACCCTGTTGAAGACCGATGTGAACGAACGGATCGCCAGGGCACAAAAGAAACCGGAATCAACAGAAGCGGCTCAGTGAGAACGGCCGCTTTTCGTTTGCCTCTGCCAGCGGCCGTTAACATTTTGCGGTTGATTTTGGCTATGGTTAATGCTATAATGGGAGCGGTTGTAAAGGAGGAGTATGGAACATGGCTGTAAATATTGATAGAGATACTTGCATCGGATGCAGTGCTTGCGTTGGTGTTTGCCCGGTATCTGCTTTGTCGATGGACGATGAGGGCAAATCCACTTGCGATGAGGGTACTTGCATCGACTGCGGCACTTGCGTATCTGCTTGCCCAGTATCTGCAATTTCTCAGTAAACCGAGCGTTCCGCTTGGTTTTTTTAAGGTGTATGACCCGGCTTTTTGCATGGAGGTAGGATAGATGATAAAACAACAGCCAGGATGGGTGCTCCCCAATCTGCGGGAGGCACAGAAGCGCACCCATCAGGACAGCAAAATTGAAAAAGCGCTGTTTTCGATCCCGGCACAGTGCCAGGGGATCGGGCAGGGAAAACGCTATTATCTGCGCACATATGGATGTCAGGCCAATGAGCGCGATTCGGAGACGCTGGCCGGTATCCTCGAAGCGCTGCAGTTTCAGCCGACCGAGGATGTCCAGGAGGCCGATCTCATCCTGATGAACACCTGTGCCGTGCGCAAGAATGCGGAAGACAAGGTGCTGGGGGAGATCGGTCATTTCAAGCATCTGGCGCGTCAGCGGGAGGATCTGGTGATCGGTGTCTGCGGCTGCATGGCACAGGAGGAGAACATCGTCGAGACGCTGTTAACCAAGTACCGGCACGTCAATCTGATCTTCGGTACGCATAACCTGCACCGTCTGCCGGAGCTCTTATATCAGGTGATGGTCGGCCATGAGACGTGTGTGGAGGTCTACTCCAAAGAAGGCGATGTCATCGAAAATCTGCCGGTGCGCCGTTTTGGCCGGCACAAAGCATGGGTCAACATCATGTACGGCTGTGATAAATTCTGTACGTACTGCATCGTTCCTTACACACGCGGCAAGGAGCGCAGCCGCCGGATGGAGGACATCCTTTCCGAGGTGCGCACGCTGAAGGAAGAAGGGTATCGGGAGATCACGCTGCTGGGACAGAATGTCAATGCGTATGGCAAGGATCTGGGCATCGAAGGCGGTTTTGCCCGGTTGCTGGAAGAAACGGCAAAGATCGGCATTGACCGCATCCGCTTCACGACCTCCCATCCATGGGATTTCAGTGATGAGATGATCGAGACGATCGCCGCTTATGAGAACATCATGCCGTTCATCCATCTGCCGGTGCAGTCCGGTGACAGCGAGATCCTCAAGATCATGGGACGCCGCTATACGATCGAGGAATACCGGACGCTGTTTGACAAGATCATGACACGCATCCCCGGCTGTGCGGTGTCGACCGACATCATCGTCGGCTTCCCGAATGAGAGCGATGAGCAGTTCGAGCATACGATGGAGATCGTCGATTACTGCAAGTTTGACAACGCCTTTACCTTCATCTATTCGCCGCGGGAAGGGACACCGGCTGCGCGGATGCGCGACAATGTGCCGATGGAGGTCAAACAGGCACGCCTGGCGCGGCTCAATGAGCGCTGGAACAGCTATGCCCTGGAAAAGAATAAAGCGTATGAGGGAAGGGTCGTCAAAGTGCTGGTGGATGGTCCCAGCAAGAAGAATGAATCCGCATACAGCGGCTATACCGAAACGAACAAGCTGGTCAATTTCAGTGCGGAAGGTGTAGCGGCCGGCGATATCGTTGAGGTGCGGATCACACAGGCGCGCACCTGGTCGCTGCATGGGGAGCTTGTGTCGAGAGAAAAATAGAAAGAGAGAAAGCCGTTGAATGATGGCTTTTTCTTCATGTGTCATCGAAGCAGGACGGTTTCGCAATGCTGCGATGGCATGCAAAACAAAGGAAATCGCCGCACATTCATTGACATGAAACGAGAATCCAAGTATCATAACGTAGAACTGCGAAAGACGAAGGGAATTCGTTGTTTAGGAATGAAAATTGAAGTATAATGTGGGTAGGATTTCATACGAGAAGACACTGTCGGCGACGGTGGATGTGATCGGATGGCAGCACATGATCAGAAGATAATGGAGGATAATTATGAGTAAAGTTCGTATTTTTGCATTGGGCGGACTCGATGAAGACGGCAAGAACATGCTCGTCGTGGAGGTCGATGAGAAGATCTTCATCATCGAGGCCGGACTGAAATATCCGGACAGCGAAACGCTGGGCGTGGAGTTCATCATACCGGATTTCACTTATCTGATCCAGAACAAGGAACGGGTGAAGGCGATCTTCATCACCCATGCGCATGACGATGTGGATGCGGCGCTGCCGTATCTGCTCAAACAGATCAACGTGCCGGTGTATACCGGAGGGATGACGTCCCTGATGGTCCGTGAGATGCTGAAGCGGGAAGGGGTCAAGAATGCCAGAGTGCATCGGATCAAGCGAAACGATACGATCCGCATTGCCGGTGTGAAGGTCCATACGTTCCCGATGACGCATGCGTTCCCGGATAATTTCGGAGTGGCGATCGCCAGCGATCAGGGATACATCGTCTATACCGGTGAGTTCATCATCGACTACGACATGATGCAGGAGGAGTATAACTGCGATCTCAATCTGCTCAGTGAATTTGGCAAAAAGGGCGTCCTGGCACTGATGTGTGAATCACAGGGGGTCGAACGAAACGGGCATACGTCGCCAAACCACCGCATCACGCATCTGATCGAGCCGATCATCGAGAGCCACCGGGATGGCCGCATCCTGATCTCCACCTATTTCCAGAGCCTGTTCCGCATTCAGGAGATCCTGGATATCGCAATCAAATACCGTAAGAAGATCTATATCCACGATGACGGACTGCTGCATGTGCTCAAGCTCATGGAGGAGATGAAATACTATCATGTACCGAAAGAGCTTCTGGTCGATCGTCGAAACTTCAGCAACGCGATGGAAGATGTGCTGGTCATCATCAGCGGACAGGGAAAGAACCTCTTCCGCACGATGAGCAACATCGCCAACAAAGAAGACCCGGTCGTGCAGTTTCGCAGCAGCGATACGATCATCATCGCTTCACCGATCGTCAGCGGTACGCAGATGGAAGCCAACTACATGGAAAATGAGATCTACAAGGAAGGCGGAACGATCTTCACGCTGGATTCCAGACAGGTGCTCTCCATGCATCCGAGCAAAGAGGATCTCAAGATGATGCTGTATCTGTTCAAGCCGAAATACTATATTCCGGTCAAGGGAGAATATCGTCATTTGTACATGAACGCAACACTGGCCATGGACATGGGCAACTCCACCAACAATATCCTGGTGCTGGACAATGGACAGGTTGCCGAGTTTGTAGATGGCGAGATCGTCAGCACGGCGCAGCATCTGCCGCTGAGCGATACGATGATCGATGGCAAGGAAAATTGGGATGTCACCGGTGTCGTGCTGAAGGATCGTGAGATCCTGTCCACGGACGGTGTCATGATCGTCGCGGTCGGTGTGCATGCAAAGACGAAGGAGATCATCAACGGACCGGATGTGCAGACGCGCGGCGTCGTATATCTCAAGGATGCAGAGCAGGTCGTGAAGGAAGCCGGTGTGATGCTGGAGGAGTGCATCCGGGAAGCGGTAAAGGAAAAGCGCTATGACAATATGGAAGTGCGCAATGAAGCGCGCGATCGGATCACGCGCTTTCTGGTGAAGAAGCTTGGCAAGCGGCCGATGGTACTGCCGGTCATCCTGGAAATCAACGCCTGATGATATACAAAGGGGGAAGCGTATGGCAAAGACAAAGAGCAGAAAGGCACAAAAGAAAAAAAGCGGACTGCAAAGCGATGTCCTTGTCTATATCTATGCGCTGACGGCGATCGCCATCTCTGTGATCGGCTGTCTGAAGATCGGCTTTGTCGGGGGGCTGCTGACTTCTGTCTTGCAGTATCTGATCGGCACGCTGTACGGCGTGTTTTACGGTGTGGTGATCGGGATCTCGTTGATGGCGATCTTTCGCAGGTCCTGGAAGCAGCTGCCGGCGCAGTATATCGTGGCGATCATCCTGTTTTTGAGCGGATGGCTGATCCTAGCTTCGATCCCGGCGGATGAACAGCTGAGCGGCAGTGCGCTGCTGAACGAGTATCTGCAGAATTCCGCTCTGATCTTCCGCGGGGAGATCGCACAGGGGGGCGGTCTGATCGGGGCCGCACTGACGGCGCTGTTCACGTTTCTCTTTGATCAGACGGGAACGAAGATCGTCGTGATCGCCCTGTTTTTGATGGCAGGCGCACTGGTTGTCCATGGTACCGTGTCGATGCGGATGCGGTCTGCAAAAGAGGCGGTGAGCGCCTCTTTTGCTAGTCATCAGGAAGCGGCCAGAGGACGTCGGGAACAGCGCCGCCGGCAAAAACAGCAGAAAAGAGAAGAGAAGCAATCGCGAAAGCTGGAAGAGGATCAGGCGAAGATGGCAGATATCCGCGCCGATGCGCAACCGGAGGAAGGACCCTCGACCGCTGAAAAAGCGAAACGATCCAGCCTGTTCATGGATGTGGATGATGTGGCGAAGACAGAGCGGATGACACAGCCGCGGCTCTTTGAAGAAAATGATCATCTGGATGTGCCGAATGTGGCAAATGATGAGGAAGGGCACATGCGGATCGTCATGAGCACGGAACACTCGCCGCAGCAGGACAGCGTGCAGCCGCCGATCGCTCCTGCAACTCAGAAAAACGGTGGAAAGTCGGATGATCTTGTCAGCCGTTTCGATATCGATTATGCCAATTACAAGCTGCCGCGTCTGACGCTGCTGAACGAGGCGGGGAAGAAGTCAAGGTCTTCTGCGAACCTGCAGGCGGCAAAGCTCAAAGGCCGGCAGCTGATCGATATCCTGGAACAGTTCGGGGTCAAGGCGACGCTGGTGGGCACGCACATCGGTCCGAGCATCACGAAGTTTGAGGTGCGGCCGGATCTTGGCGTGCGAGGCAATAAGATCAGCAATCTGCAATATGACATTAAGATGGCGCTGGCGGCGAAGGACATCCGCATCGAAGCGCCGATTCCCGGCAAGAGCGCGGTCGGCATCGAGGTTCCGAATGAAGAGAAGACGACGGTGCACTTCAAGGAGATGATGCGTTCGATCCCGCAGAGCATGGCGGACCGGCGGCTGCTGTTCTGTCTGGGAATGGATCTGATGGGCAATGCCGTTTATGGCGAGCTCAACAAGATGCCGCATCTGCTGGTAGCCGGTGCCACCGGCAGCGGAAAATCCGTGTGCATCAATTCGATCATCTGCACGATCTTGATGCGTGCCAGACCGGATGAGGTGCAGATGCTGCTGATCGATCCGAAGAAAGTAGAATTTACCCCTTACCACGAGGTGCCGCATCTGCTGGCACCGGTCATCACGGACGGGGAAGAGGCCAACCGTGCGCTGAAGGTCATCGTGCAGATGATGGATGAACGCTATGAGCTGTTTGCCAAAGCGGGCGTCCGCAACATCGCTTCTTACAATGCGAATGTGGAAGCACATCCGCAGGAACATCATCAGAAGCTGGCAAGCATCGTCGTCATCATCGATGAGCTGGCGGATCTGATGCTCGTGGCGGCAAAGGAAGTCGAAAGCAGCATCCAGCGCATCACACAGCTGGCACGTGCGGCCGGCATTCATCTGATCGTGGCGACACAGCGTCCCAGCGTGGATGTCATCACCGGTGTGATCAAAGCCAATATTCCTTCCCGCATCGCATTTGCGGTCTCCAGTGCGGTCGACTCCCGTACGATCCTGGATCAGATGGGCGCCGAAAAGCTGCTGGGCTATGGAGATATGCTGTATCTGCCGGTCGGTGAGACGAGCGCAAAGCGCATCCAGGGCGTATTTGTCGATGACAGCGAAGTGGCACGCATTACAGATTTCTGCAAACAGCAGGGACGTCCGCGTTATGCAGATGCGTTCTTACGGCTGGAGGAAGTGGACAGCAGCTTTGGCATGCAGGCAGGGGAAAGCCAGGAAGATCCTCTCTATGAAGAAGTCCGCTCATTCGTCATTCAATCGCAAAAGGCGAGCACATCGCTGATCCAGCGCAAATTCAGCATCGGCTATGCCCGGGCGGCACGTCTGATCGATGTGCTGGAGGAGCGCGGCATCATCGGAGAGGCGCGGGGCTCCAAACCACGGGAGGTCTACGCGAAGCCGCCGATGGACCCGGATGGGGATTATTAGTGCAGAAGCATTGCTTTTTTGGCGGAAAGTTTTATAATTATGTACATATGCAGACGGCAGGTGACGGCTGGTCGACCGATCGTCTGCCTGACAGGAGGAATAAATATGAATGTCTTTGTAAAAAACGTACAGACGGATAAGGCTCCAAAAGCCATCGGTCCGTATTCACAGGCAACAAAGCTGGGCGATTTTGTCTATCTTTCCGGACAGGTTGCCTTAGATCCGCAGACCGGTGCGCTCGCCGGAGAGAGTATCGAGGAACAGACCCATCAGGTCATGAAGAACATCGGTGCGATCCTTTCGGAGCTGGGGCTTCGTTACGATCACATCATGAAGACGACGGTCTTCCTGAAGGATCTCAACGATTTTCAGGCATTTAATGAGGTATACGCTTCCTACTTTGACGATCAGTATCCGGCACGCAGCTGTATCGCAGTGGCAGATATCCCAGCCGGTTCCAAGGTGGAAGTGGAGTGTCTGGTCATCGATACGCTGGTGTATGAACAGCAGATGGCCGCTCAGCAGAGCGGATGCTCTTCCTGCAGCGGCGGCTGTGAGAGCGGCGGCTGCGGCGGTTGCTAGCAGACAAGAGAATGAAGAAAACAGGAGCCGGTGAGGCTCCTGTTTGCGTCATGGGGAGATGGAGCAATCGTCAGGATCGCTCTTTTGTCTATTTGCGGATCTGATGATCGGCATGCAGTGCTGCGATGGCCTTGGCATCCGGATCGATGTAGATCGTCCGATAGCTTTGCATCGTCACCATGCCCGCTTTTGAACCGGGCACTTTCTTCAACTGACGGATGGCACAGTAGTCGACCGGTACGCTGCTGGAATAGCGGCCCTTGGAATAATAGGCTGCCAGCATGGCACAGGTGCGCAGAAGAGATTCTTCCGGCTGGGGATCTGTGCAGATGACATGGGCGCCGTGATAGCCTTTTGCGTGAAACCACAGGTCGCTCTTGCGGGCCAGCGTGCGGGTCAGATACTCGTTCTGGAGGTTGTTCTTTCCCAGATAGACCCGGACGCCGTTGATCTCGAAGGTGGTGAAATGCGGGGCCTGCTTTCCTTTGGCGCGGCGATGGATGCCCGCTTTTCTGGCCTTCATGTAGCCCTGGCGCACCAGCTCTTCCCGGATCTCCATCGCATCTGGTACGCTGGCGATCTCCAGCTGTGCTTCCAGCTGTTCAAAATAGCGGATCTGTTCCTCACAAAGGACAATCTGCTCTTTCAGGATGCTCTGTGCCCGGCGCTGCTTGTGGTATTTCTGATAATAGCGGTTGGCGTTGTGGCGAAGATCGAAGCGCATGTCGATCGGGATCGTCACCTCTTCTTCCCGTTCAAACGAGGGCAGGGTGATCGTCGGCTGTTTCTGCAGCTGCGATCCATAGGCGAACAGCAGATCGCCATATTCCCGATAACGTTCACAGTCCATCGCTTCATCCAGCGCCTGCAGCAGCTTGGGCAGTTTGTTGCGGTCCTTGTTGAGCTCCCGGCGGATGACCCTGGCGATGTCGCCGCTCTGCTGCTTGATGCGCACTCGTTCTTCTTTTTCATAGAAGAGGACATCCATGCCTTCCATCAGCGGGAAGGTCGTCGGCTCACTGCCCAGGTGCGTCAGCGGAATGCAGTGAAACAATGTCTTTTCTCCGCTGCTGTGCAGATACAGCGTATGACTCTCTCTGATCTCGTGCATGACGGAAGCCAGCGGCTCCTGTTTTTGCATGCGGTACTGCAGCTCCCGGGCGAGCAGCGGTGAAGTGCCGTGCAGCTGTGCACTGAGCGGCCGTTGGTCATCCAGATCCTGTTCCCGGCAGGTAAACGGATCGTGCTTGGTCTCATCCTGCTTGGGCAGCTCATAGCGTGCGCCGGGATGGATGAGACGCTTGCTGTTTTCAAAGATGGGGATCCGCTTGAGCGCATCGCTGATGATCCCGGATTCATCTACCAGGACCAGGTTGGCATATTTTCCCATCAGTTCGATGTACAGGTCATGTCGGTGCAGATCGCCCAGTTCATCCCGGGCCTCCACTTCCATGTGCAGCACACGGTCGAGACCGACCTGCTCGCACTTGCGGATGAAGCCACCCTCCAGCTGTTTTCGCAGCAGCATTACGAAATTGGTCGGCGATTCCAGCGTCGTATAGTTTGCCTTGGTAAAATGGATGCGGTTGTATGTGCTGTGCAGCGAGATGAGCAGCCGCAGCGTCTGCTGTGCGCTGCGCAGGGTCCACAGCAGCTCCACATCAGAGATGTTTTGTATCTTATTGATCCTGCAGGGCAGCTTCGCCTGCAGTTCCTGATCGATCTGATGCAGTAAAAGGCCGTCTAATGCCATGTTATCACTCCTCGATTACTGATTATAGCACAGATGAAAAAAAGTTTGACAGAATGTTGGCACACTGGTAAAATTAGCAGTAAATAAATGGGAGGATGGACACATGAAAAAAGGTTTGCTGATCATCATCAGCGGTCCCAGTGGGGTCGGAAAGGGAACGGTACGCAAATATTTCATGGATGATGACAGTCTGCGTCTGACCTATTCGATCTCCATGACGACACGCAAGCCACGGCAGGGAGAGCGTGACGGCGTTGACTACATCTTTACGACGCGCGAGAAATTTGAAGAAGCGATTGCGGAAGGCGAGCTTTTGGAATGGGCGGAGTTTGTCGGCAACTATTATGGCACACCGCTGACGCAGGTGGAAAAGCTGCGCGAGGAAGGAAAGAATGTCCTGCTGGAGATCGAGGTGCAGGGGGCCGACCAGGTGCGTAAAAAATGTCCGGATGCCCTGTCGATCTTCATCATCCCCCCAAGCATGGAAGAGCTGGAAAAGCGGATCCGCGGCCGTCGCAGCGAGCCGGAAGAGATCGTACAGCAGCGCCTGGCCAAAGCAGAGAATGAGATGAAGATGGTCAGCAATTATAAATACATCGTCTGCAATGAAGATCCGCAGCTGGCGGCTGAACTGATCAGCTCGATCATCAAACGGCATATGTACGTAGAGGAAAATGTATAGGGTGCGTGTCCACCCTTTTTCTTTTGCGAAAAAAAGGGAAGGAACGTATCCTTCTCTCACATCCATCAGACGATTCCCTGTGCGAGCATGCTGTCCGCAACCTTGATGAATCCGGCGATGTTGGCACCGGCCATGTAGTTGCCTTCCATGCCATATTCCTTTGCGGTCTCGCTGCAGGTCTTGAAGATCTCTTCCATGATGGCCTTCAGACGGGCATCGACCTCTTCAAAGGTCCAGGACAGACGCAGTGAGTTCTGCGACATCTCCAGTCCGCTGGTTGCGACACCACCGGCGTTGCTTGCCTTGCCAGGTGCGTACCAGATGCCCTTTTCCATCAGTACATCGATCGCTTCCGGCGTACATGGCATGTTGGCACCTTCGCAGACCGCGATGACACCGTTGGCTGCCAGCGTCCTTGCATCTTCACCGGTCAGCTCATTTTGGGTAGCGCAAGGAAGTGCGATGTCGCAAGGGATGGTCCAGATGCCCTTGCCTTCGTGATACTGCGCACCGCTCACACGCTCTGCGTATTCCTTGATGCGACCGCGCTTCACTTCCTTGATGTCCTTGACGACATCGAGCTGGATGCCGTTTGGATCGTAGACATATCCATTGGAATCGGACAGTGCGACGACCTTGGCGCCTAACTGCGTCGCCTTTTCACACGCATAGATCGCAACGTTGCCGCTGCCGCTGATGACGACTGTCTTTCCCGCAAAGGAAGTGCCGTGCTCCTTCAGCATCGCTTCCGTGAAGTAGCACAGTCCATAGCCGGTCGCTTCGGTACGAACCAGCGATCCGCCCCATTTGAGTCCCTTACCGGTCAGGGTTCCGCTGAATTCGTTGCGCAGGCGCTTGTACTGTCCGAACATATAGCCGATCTCACGGCCGCCGACACCGATGTCACCGGCCGGTACGTCGGTATTCGGGCCGATGTGACGGGAAAGCTCGGTCATGAAGCTCTGGCAGAAACGCATGACCTCGCCGTCGCTCTTGCCTTTCGGGTCAAAGTCGCTGCCGCCTTTGCCGCCGCCCATCGGCAGCGTTGTCAGTGCGTTCTTGAAGATCTGTTCAAATCCCAGGAACTTGATGATGCTGATGTTGACGGACGGATGAAAGCGCAGGCCGCCTTTGTATGGGCCGATGGCAGAGTTGAACTCTACGCGATAGCCGCGGTTGACCTGTACCTTGCCGTTGTCATCTACCCAAGGAACACGGAAGATGATCTGGCGCTCCGGTTCTACGATGCGCTCAAAAATACCGTTCTCAATGTATTCCGGGTGTTTCTTCGCTACCGGCTCCAGGGAAGTGAAGACTTCGGTAACTGCCTGGATAAATTCCTTATCATCCGGATTGCGCTGGATGACACGATCCAGTGTGCTCTGTAATAATTCCATCAATGGTCCCTCCTTAATAAAAACAGATATATTATAGCGCAGAAGAAAGAAAAATGAAATACTTCTGGAAGCATTTTTCAAAAATTTGAAATATATTTTCATAATGACGCAAAGAGAGAAATTCTGGAGGAAACCGTGCATAGGTATGTGGAGCCACGGTGAAATAGAACCCGGTCTGCTCGTAAGATTCCGACAATTTCAAGACGGGAGACGCCGTACAATCACGATGGGTGATGATATGAATGCGGCACAGATGAAAAGAGGAGAACGTGCGGTGGTGCAGGCCTTACATCATGCGAGCGTCCATAAGGAGCGGCTGCTGTCGTTTGGGATCGGAAAGGGGAGCCTGTTGATCCTGCGTGCGACGACCTGTTTTCATGATCCGCTGCTGTTTGAAAGCGATGGTGCCTTACTGTCTCTGCGTCGAAGAGATGCGGAAAAGATCGAGGTCACCCGCATATGAAACATTATACGATCGCACTGGCCGGAAACCCCAATGTAGGCAAGAGCGCCTGGATCAATCTGCTGGCACATGCGGATTTCAAGGTGGGCAACTGGCCGGGCGTCACGGTGGAAAAGAAAGAGGCGCGCATCTATCGCCATGGCTGCTGTTATCATCTCATCGATCTGCCGGGAACCTATTCTTTGCAGGAAACACGGGATGAAGGGCGGATCACGGCGTGTTTTCTGCAGGAGAATCAGGTCGACCTCATCCTGAACATCTGTGATCCGCAACGGCTGAAGCGCAGTCTGCGGCTGAGCATGCAGCTGCGGGAGCTGCAGCTGCCGATGGTGATCGTCTGCGGCTTTTATGACCGGGCGCATCGTGCGGGCATCCGCATCGACTGTGATCAGCTCTCGTCCGCTCTGGGCCTTCCGGTCTGCTTTCTGAGCGCGCATCAGCGGGCACACCGGGAGGTGCTCTGGCAGCTGATCGAGGATCACTGTGGCCAAACGTGCACCTATGTGCCCATCTATGGCAGAGTGCTGGAGAGGACCCTCCAGGACCTGCTCGCACAGATCGCTCCGCGTCTGCCGGAGGAGCGCTCGCGCAATGCAGCGGTCTATGCGTTTTTTCGCAAGGAGCCGGTGGCCGGTACAGGGGAGCGGCTGAAGCGCTGGCAGGAAGCTTATCCGATGGAAGCGATGTGGATGCGTTATGATGCGCTGCTGGATGTGCTGCTGGAACGGACCGTGCACAGAGAGCGAGGCCGTCCAGTCTATACATTGCTGGATCGCATCCTGCTTCATCCGCTGCTTGCATATCCGCTGTGCATCCTGTTCTTTTGTTGGTTTCTGCAGATGGCCTTTCGCGGCAGCACGCCCTGGAGCGACTACATCCAGATGGTCGCCAGCGATTATCTCATTCCTTATCTGCGTTATGGGATGCGTTCGTTGCCGCCGGCGATCGTTGACTTTCTCACCCAGGGCGTCGTCAGCGGGCTGGCCGGTGTCATCAGCTTTGTGCCGCTGATGGGAACGCTGTATTTCTGGATCGCCTTTCTGGAAGAAAGCGGGTATTATGCGCGGATTGCCTTTCTCACAGACCGTATCATGTCTTACTTCCACCTCAGCGGCAAAGCGTTTCTGGCGATGCTGCTGGGCTGTGGCTGCAACGTGCCGGGCATCATCGCCAGCCGTTCGCTGGAAACACAGAAACAGCGGATGCTGACGGCGGTGCTGGTACCGTTCATGTCCTGTTCGGCCCGTCTGCCGGTCTATCTGCTGTTTTGCGCGAGCTTTTTTAAAGGGAAAGAGGCGATGGTCGTCGCTTCGCTTTATGGGATCGGCCTGTTCATCGCCTTTCTGGCTGCTTTTCTTTTGAGCAGGCTGCAGCTGTTTCGTGAGGATGCGATCCAGGTCTATGAGCTGCCGCCTTATCGGCTGCCTTCGCTCAAGGTGCTGGGAAAATGCGCGGCCAGTGAATGTGCGGCCTACCTGAAAAAAGCCTGCAGCGTCGTTTTGATGGTGATGATGGTGCTCTGGTGCTTCAGCTATTTTCCAAACGGGGAGCGCTCACAGAGCTATCTGGCATCCGCGGCCCGTGAAGCGGCGGTGATCTTTGAACCGCTGGGCTTTGGAGACAGCTGGGAATGTGTCGCCTCTTTGCCGGGCGGGATCATCGCCAAGGAGAGCATCATCGGCTTTCTGCACCAGCAGCCTTCCGCCGCCGCGCGAAGACCGCAGTTGCAGCAGGATCTACCGGTGCTCATCGAAGAAGCGCTGCACAGCGCGAAGGCCGCATTTCTGCTGGAGGAGGGGACTGTGCGCGAGCCACAGACGCTGACGCTGTGGCAGGGCCGATCCGCACCGTTGAAAGCATACAGCTTTCTCGTGTTCGTGCTGCTGAGCATTCCCTGCGTGATGACCCTGACAGCGATCGCATCCCTTTATGGACGAAAGCTCGCCGTTCTCTGCGTCGTGCTGATGAGCGTGATCCCGTATGTGACCGCCTGGCTGATCTATCAGGGAATCGGACTGTTCATCGGATGAAACAAGAGTGAATGAAAGGGTCGTGAATCGTTTACATTTTTCCATAAAATCTTACATTGTGGGATAAAAAAGGGAATGAGACTTGTTAAGCAAGCGGAAATTATGCTATTATATAAAAGGTTAAGCATTGCGCTTACGACCAAGATCATAGACGAAGGAGGAACTGAAATGGATGTAGTTTCTATTTTGTCTGGAGGGTTGGTAGGTCTTGTCATTGGTGTCGGCGTCATGATCGTCATTTCCAAGGCAGGCTTAAATAAGGATCAGCAGAAGGCTGCCCAGCTGTTGGATCAGGCGTCGATCAAGGCGGACGCTACGGTCAAGCAGGCCATCCTGGACGGCCGTACACAGGTACATGAACTGAAGATTGAAGCAGAAAAAGAGATCAAGGAACGCAAGCAGGAGATCACGAAGATGGAAAACAAGCTGCTGCGCAGAGAGGATAATCTGAATTTCCGCGATGAGGCTTTGACTGCGAAAGAAAAACAAATTGATCAAAAGAGTACACAGCTGTCTGACAAATTGGCTTCTCTGGATGAAAAAGAGAAAGAGCTGCAGGCGAAGATCGATGTTCAGATCATCGAACTCGAACGCGTTGCGGCCATGAGCTCGACAGAGGCGAGGGAAGAACTGTTCTCCGTTGTGGAAAAGCGGATGGAACAGGAGACGATCGCCTACATCAAGGACAAAGAGGATGAGGCAAAGGCCAAGGCGGATGATACGGCCCGCAACATCATCGCTCTGGCGATCCAGCGTTTATCGCAGGATGAATCGGCGGAGCGCACGGTATCGGTGGTCTCTTTGCCAAGCGAAGAGATGAAGGGACGCATCATCGGTCGCGAAGGACGAAACATCAAAGCGATCGAACAGGCGACCGGCGTGGATCTGATCATCGACGATACACCGGAAACGATCACGGTTTCCTGTTTTAATCCGATCCGTCGCGAGATCGCCCGTCTGTCGCTGGAGTATCTGATCAAGGACGGACGCATCCAGCCGGGACGCATCGAAGAGGTCGTCAACAAGGTACGCCGTGAGATCGACAACAACATCGTGAAGGTCGGAGAGGAAACGGTGTTCAAACTGGGCATCGGAAAGATCGACCGTGAGATCATCAAATTGATCGGTCGGCTGAAGTATCGTTTCTCTTATGGACAGAACGCACTTCAGCACAGCATCGAGGTGGCAAACCTCACCGGCATGATGGCTGCGGAGCTGGGGCTGAACCAGCAGCTCGCCAAACGTGCGGGCCTGCTGCATGACATCGGCAAGGCGCTGGACTATGAGGTCGAAGGAAGTCATATCGAACTGGGCTATAAATTTTGTAAGAAACACGGAGAGCGTGATGTCGTGCTGAATGCGATCCAGTCGCACCATGGAGAAGTGGAACCGAAGTATCTCATCTCCAATCTCGTCATCGCGGCCGATACGATCAGCGCGGCCCGTCCGGGTGCGCGTTATGAAGCGCTTCAGAATTACATCAATCGTCTGGAAGAGCTGGAGAAGATCTCCAAGAGCTTTGACGGTGTGGAATCTTCTTATGCGATCCAGGCCGGACGTGAGGTGCGCGTCATGGTCGTACCGGAGAAGATGGACGATCTGGCATGCCATCGACTGGCACGTGATATCAGGGATAAGATCGAGGCGGAACTGACCTATCCGGGACAGATCAAGGTGACCGTCATTCGTGAGACCAGAGCCTGCGAGCTGGCAAAATAACATGAATATTCTCTTTATCGGGGATATCGTCGGAAGTGTCGGAAGGGAAATGGTGCAGCACCATCTCCCTCTTTTAAAATCCCAGCATGCCATCGACCTTGTCATTGCCAACGGTGAAAACGCGGCGCATGGCAAAGGCATCACCCGTCGGATCTACCATCAGCTGATCCAGATGGGCATCGATGTGCTGACCATGGGCAATCACACGTTTGCGAAGAGCGATCTCTTCAATTTCATCGATGAGGCGGACCGGCTGGTGCGGCCGATGAATCTCAGTCCCACCGATGCCGGCAAAGGGGTGCGCGTCTTTGTGGTGAAAGGCCTGCGCATCGCCGTGGTCAATCTGTGCGGAGAAGTGTTCATGCACGATATCACGGAATCGCCTTTCTCCTGTATGGAGCGTGTGCTGAAGGATGTGGAAGCGGATCTGTATCTGGTGGATCTGCATGGAGAAGCGACCAGCGAAAAGATCGCCTTCACCTACGCTTTCAGCGGACGGGCACAGGTGGTGGTCGGCACCCATACCCATGTGCAGACGGCCGATGAGCGGATCGTCAACGGTACGGCCGCCATCAGCGATCTGGGCATGTGCGGCGCCTATACCAGCGTGCTGGGGCGGGATGTGAAAGAGATCGTGACCCGCTTCACGACGGAAGAGAAGACCCGTTATACGATTGCGGAAGGACCCGGAATCTTCTGCGGCGTAATCGTCAACATCGACGAACATACCTGTCGGGCACATTCGATCGAACGCATTCAGATCCGCCCGGAACAGGAAGAACGATTCAGCTTACAGTGAAGACGCATCTGTGAAAGAACGGAGCGTCTTTTTTTACATATGCGGATGCAGAGGAACTGTGCTCATGCGCGAAACATCATGTGTTGAAAGGGGGTGTGGGTCCGTTGACAAGAAGATGGTGTTTTTTTTGGATATCTATAGTATAATTGAGGAAAGAAAGGCAGGAAATCCTGCCGGGAGGGGAAAATGAAATCTGGAAAATTTGGTTTGGCCGCACTGGCGGCAATGGCGCTGTTAGGTGGCTGCTCTTCATCGGAAACGACGACGACCACCTGCACCAGCGATGAATACGGCGTCACTGACGTGCAGAAGATCACGGCTCAGGACGATCAGGTGATCCGGCTGGAGGAGCGGCTGGAGATCGATTTTGCGGACCTGGGCATGACCGAAGAAGACATGGCAGCTTTTACCGAGGACGATCTGCAGGCACTGTTTGAATCGGAGATGCCGGAACTGGCCGAAGACATCGAAGGTGTGACCTTTGATTACGCGCTGGATGGCACAAAGGCGATCATGACGATGGATGTGGATCTGGAAAATGCCGATACCGGTGCACTGGCGGATATGGGAGTCCTCGATACCGATACGTCCAACATCTCTCTGGAGTTGTCGATCGCCGGACTGGAAGAAGAAGGATATACCTGTCAGTAAAAAAAGAACGAAGGAAGACATCGGATGGATGCCTTCGCTTCGTTCTTTTTTGCAGGAAAGAGCATAAAAAAAACCGCATCGCGGTTTTTTTGTCTTATCGGTTGTAGTACTCGACGACCAGCAGCTCGTTGATCTCGCTGTTGAGCTCGCTGCGCTCTGGCAGACGCAGGTACGTACCCTTCTTTGCGTCTTTGTCAACATCCACAAAAGCAACCGTATTCAGGCTGGCTTCCAGTGCATCGTTGATCGCCGCCATGTTCTTGGATTTCTCCTTGACTTCGATCACGGCACCCGGCT
>JABLTR010060083.1_pt1 | contig 16801 bp, 13 predicted proteins | sample 7160071 | NCBI WGS metagenome assembly JABLTR01 (sample SAMN14651230, study PRJNA627086) | human gut metagenome | isolation source: feces | host: Homo sapiens
CAATCCCATAATGCTGGCCCTTGTCGGCGAATGTGGACTTATGGCTGGAAGAATGACGCCCATAACTCCTGAGGCAGCCATCATCAAAAATGCGGCTGAAACAGCTGGATTTGGAAATGTAATGCCCACTCTGCTCATATGCCAGACACTTACAACTGCTGTATTTGCCATTGTGCTTTTTATAATTTTCAAAGGATATAAGCTTAAAAAACCCATAAATGCCTTATCGATGAAAGACTTGGAGAAATTCAGTGCAAAACAGATAATATCACTGCTCGGCATAGCGGTTATGATGGTGCTTCTTATCGGTTTTGATGTAAATATAGCCCTTGCCGCATTCATCGTATCAGCAGTGCTTCTTATCATTGGCATAGGAGATGACGGAGCCTGCATAAAGGCACTCCCCTGGGGGACCATATGTATGATACTCGGAGTGGGAGCCCTCCTTGATATTGTTAATACCGTAGGCGGCATAGAACTTATGAGCAATGCCATATCATCAGTAATGAGCAAAAATACTGCTGTTCCTTTTATGGGCGTATCCGCTGGACTTCTCAGTCTCGTAAGCTCTGCCCTTGGAGTCGTTTATCCAACTATGATGCCCATGAGTGTGGATATAGCCGCACAGGTAGGAGGAGTAAATCCGGTGGCGCTTATGGCGGCTGTAGGTATCGGAGGCTCACTTGCGGGAGTATCACCCCTTTCCACAGGAGGTGCGCTCATCCTTGCGGCCCTTGGAACAAATACTAAGGATTTCAATAAAGCTAAACAGAATAAGGAATTTATAAACTTGTTCATATATTCAGCAGTTGGACTGCTGGTAATAGTTATAGTTTCTGCGGTGGCGTTCAACTTTATAGCCAACGCGGTTTATGGAATGTAAAATTTGATCGATGAAGGGAAGAATATAAAATGAAACATACAGCTTTAAATGATGTGACCGTACTTGACTTGACCAGGGTATTAGCCGGACCGTACTGTACAATGATGCTGGCTGACTTTGGAGCGAATGTTATAAAGATCGAAATACCTAAAAAAGGTGATGACACAAGGGCCTATGCGCCATTTAAAAATGGTGAAAGCCTTTATTATGCCAATGTCAACCGCAACAAAAAGGGTATAACCCTCAACCTTAAGAGTGAAAAAGGCAAAAAAATATTTCTTGATATGGTAAAGAAGGCGGATGTGGTCGTTGAAAACTATCGTCCCGGGGTAATGGATAAACTTGGTCTTGGGTATGATGTTTTAAAGGAAGTAAATGACCAGATAATTTATGCTGCTGTTTCAGGCTTTGGCTGTTACGGACCCTATTCACAGCGTCCCGGATATGATATAATAGCACAGGCAATGGGCGGCCTTATGAGCATCACCGGTGAAGAAGGCGGACAGCCCTTAAGGGTAGGAAACGCCATGGGAGATGTGCTTGGAGGAATGAACCTGACCATAGGCATCCTTACAGCTCTCCATGCGAGAACTTTAACAGGCAGGGGACAGCGTGTGGACGTAGCCCTTGTGGATTCGGTGGTATCGAGCTTAGAGACTGGCATACAGAGATTTTTCGCCTCAGGAAAGCAGCCTGAGCTTATGGGCAACCGTTATGCTTCAGCTTATCCCTATGATGCCTTTAAAGCCAGTGATGGAAGATTTGTAATAGGCTGTGCCAACGATAAATTATTTGGCTTATTATGTACAAAGGTGCTTGAGAGGGAAGATCTTTTAACTGATCCCAGATTTGAAACAAATGTAAAACGCTGTGATAATTACGCTGAGCTCAGGCCTGAGATAGAAAAGTGGACCAAGGAGCATACAGTTGATGAGTGTGTGGAAAAGATACTTGGCGTCGGCGTTCCTGCTGCACCGATCAACGATCTGGAAAGGGTTACGACAGATCCCCATATTGCTGTGGCAAGGGAAATGATCGTGCCCATAAAGCACCCTGTTATTGGAGATATGAAAGTAAACGGAAACCCGGTAAAACTTCTTGATACAAAGGCCGAGATAACACGTCCCGCTCCGACCCTTGGACAGGATAATGAAATGGTTTTCAAAGATATCCTTGGTTTAGGCGGAGAAGAACTGGAAAAGCTCGCAGAAGAAGGAATAATCTGAGAAAGATCATAATTTTATTCAATGAAAAAACAGCCATGATAAGTATGATTTTGAATATAATAAATTTCATTGGATATGTTTTAGGGACAGTTTTTGTTAACTGTCCTTTTTTTATACATTTTTGTCGATTTGTAAATTGTTCTAATTTTTACAAAGTATTATTATAATAACATAAGAAAAATTGGTACAACCAAAGTCGAAACGGAGGAAACTGTGATGGAAAATAAACTTGCACACGCAGCTGAAAAAAAGGCCTTTGAAGTAATAGTTGATTCAATGATAAAACATATCGGAAAAGATCCTTCAAAGAGCATGACGCAGCTTATAAATATAGGTGAGAAGTTTATAGGTGATGCCTGGGCTCCGGAAGCATATGACAAACTCAGAGCGGCTTTTTCTGATAAGGACAGCAAATGGGTACATTTCGGAGAAAGACTTATAAATGAGGTAGATCCCTTTGTACTTAAGCAGGCATTTATGACACTTGGATATGAAGCTGGATTCCGTGGATTCAGAACATGCCAGGAAATGAGCAAAAAATATGATTGTAATATCCCCTGGGTAATCCTTATGGACCCCACAAGCGCATGTAATATGCACTGTACAGGATGCTGGGCAGCTGAGTATGGCAATAAATATAACCTTACATATGAAGATCTGGACAGCATTATCACACAGGGTAAAGAACTTGGTATCCATGCATACCTTATGACAGGCGGAGAACCCCTTGTTCGTAAAAAAGATATCATAAAACTTTGCGAGAAACATCAGGATTGTGCGTTCCACTGCTTCACAAACGGAACACTTATCGATGAAGAATTCTGCAAAGATATGCTTAGAGTAGGAAACTTCGTTCCTTCTATCAGTGTTGAAGGTTTCGAGGCTGAAAACGATGGACGCCGTGGAAATGGACATTTTGAGAAGGTTATGCATGCCATGGATCTTCTTAAGGAGCATAAACTTCTTTTCGGTACATCCATCTGCTACACAAGCAAGAACTATAAGACAGTTACATCAGATGAGTTCCTTGATATGCTCATTTCAAAGGGCGTAAGATATACATGGTACTTCCACTATATGCCCGTAGGAAATGATGCGTCAACAGAACTTCTTCTTACACCTGAACAGCGTGAATATATGTATCACAGAGTAAGAGAGATCAGAGGATGGGAAGGCGGAAAAGAAATATTCGCCATCGACTTCCAGAACGATGGTGAGTTCGTATCCGGATGCGTAGCTGGAGGAAGATGCTACTGCCATATCAACCCCATCGGAGATGTTGAGCCCTGCGTATTCATCCATTATTCAAGCGCTAACATCCATGAAAAGACACTTCTTGAGTGCTTACAGCAGCCCCTCTTCAAGGCATATAGAGACGGACAGCCCTTCAATGGCAACCACCTTCGTCCCTGTCCTATGCTTGAGAACCCTGCAATACTTCAGAAGCTTGTTCATGAAACAGGCGCTGTATCAACAGACCTTCAGTCACCCGAGACTTGCGAGCATCTGTGCGGCAAGTGCGTAGAGTATGCTAAGGAGTGGAAACCCGTAGCTGACAGACTCTGGGCTGAGAGCCGTGAAGAAAAGGCTGAAAGAGAAGCTGCAAAGAAATAATATATGATAAAGATTTTAAAGGACGTGTATGACACGTCCTTTATTTTTTTGCTTGAAATAAACTGTTATAATGCTTTTATTTAAACTATAATTAAAATGGATAGCTGGGCATATGCCTATAAATATGCTAAAAGCCCGGAATACCGGGCATTTATGGATTGGAGATCAAATATTTTAAAGCAGCAAACTTTTTTTATCTGCCATATGTCTTATGAGTGTAAAACAAATAAATAAGATGCTGCAGCATCGAGAGGGTGGAAACAATATGAGCAGGAGGAAGCTCGTAGAAAATTTTATAAATGAAAATATAAACAGCGCATACAGATTTGCATTTACATATATGAAAAATCAGTATGACGCGGAGGATGTGGTGTCTGAAAGTATAATCAAAGCACTTAAGGCCGCGGACAGCGTAAAGGACCCGGAAATGATAAAGCCATGGTTCTTCAGGATCGTGTCCAATACGGCCATTACACAGATAAAAAAGAAACAAAAGGTAGTTCCATTTGAGAGTATGGATAATGAAGATACATATGAGGATAGTTACAGCATATCGGATCTCAATGAAATGATTGAAAAATTACCAAAGGAATATATGGAAATAATTGTCCTTAGATTTTTTGAGGATATGAAGATCAAAGATGTTGCGGAAGTACTGGATATAAATGAGAATACTGCCAAAACAAGACTGTATAAGGCGCTCAGATTATTGAAGGAGGATATGGTGGATTATTATGAGTGATAGAATGGATCAATTTAAAAAACAATACGAAAGTATAAAAGCACCGGAGGATTTGATTATGAAAGCTAATAAAGAGATAAATAAATCAAAGGCAAAAAGAGGATTTAAAACTGGAATTGGAGCGGTAGCAGCATTTGTTGTAGCCGTTGGAGTAGTAGCAAATGTAAGCCCTTCATTTGCATACGCAATGAGTGATGTGCCCGTTATGGGAAGCATCGTAAAGGTCGTTACCATGGGAAAATACGAAAATGTAGACGGCGGATATGAGATAAAGGTAAGCACACCCCAGATCGAAGGACTTATCGACGCGGCTACCCAGGAAAAACTCAATAAGGAGTTCAAGGATCAGTCACAGAGCGTCATCGCAGCCTTTGAACAGAATGTCAAAGAGCTTAAAGCAGAATTTGGCGAAGATACGGTACACATGGGTGTAGAATATAACTACGAAGTAAAAACAGATAACGAGGATATTCTCGCTATTGATACTTATACTTTCTATGCTGCAGGTTCATCAAATTCAGTACACAACTACTATACAATCAATAAACACACAGGAGAAATCTACACACTTAAAGGTATGTTCAAGGAAGGTGCAGACTATGTAACACCTATCAGTGAATATATCAAGGGTGAAATGAAGAGAATGAATGAAGAAGAAGGCGGAATGTTCTGGATTGCAGGCGAACCGGATGCCATTGACGGATTCGATAAGATTGCCGAGGACCAGAATTTCTATATCAATGATGATGGAAATATCGTTATATGCTTCGCGAAATATGAAGTAGCAGCAGGAGCACAGGGCGTTCCCGAGTTTGTTATCCCCAATAGCGTGGTAGCAGACATACTTAAATAAGTTAATCGCGATTAATATATAACACCCTCGAATACACCGGACGAAAGTCCGGTGTATTTATTTTATTTTGAATAAATCCCGCAGGACAGGGCAATAATATCCTCAGAGAAATCAGAAGATTTCACTTTTACGGAGGTGCGATTAATGAAAAGGAACAAATTCAGGGAATTTATAAACAGCAGGGGGCAGTATGCGGCTGTTTTTGCCTTTATAGTCGTTGCGGGCATATGTGCAGGGGCAGCGGCTTTAAACGGTCCTAAGGAGGAAACGGCGCTGGAGGAGCCAGCTGCACTGGAGGAAAGCGCCAATGCGGACACACCAAGAGTCAGTGAGCCCGTACTGACAAATAAAAACGCTGCAAGCCAGCAGGATACCCAGAGCGGTACAAACGGCGGCACAGATACAAATGGCGGAACAGATCAAAACACAGGCGTACAGAGTGATGGGACAAACAATACTGCCATACTGGACAGTGAAGAGGGCGGCGATACAGAAATAGTTATGCAGTGGCCCGTGGATGGAGATATACTCCTTGCCTATAGTCCCAACACACCGCTTTATGATGTCACCCTTGACCAGTACAGGACAACAGATGATGTGTGCATAGCGGCAGAAGTCGGCGAAGATGTGGAAGCAGCGGCCGGAGGCACTGTAGCGGAGATAGTTGAGGATGAGAATAAAGGAAATTATGTGGTTATAGACCATGGCAATGGCTGGGCTACTACATACAGCCAGCTTGCGGACATCGATTTGTCAGTGGGCGAAGCTGTAGAGCAGGGCGAGACCATTGGAAAGGTCGCTGAGCCTTCCATATATTCCACAGCCATGGGACCCCATATCGAATTTAAGGTCACCCTTGATGACAGGGCAGTAAATCCCGAAGCAGCCATCGGATAAGGGATGTGGAAAAAATAAAGGAAAATTAAAGGAAAATTAAAGGAAAAGTAAAGGATATACCGGGTGTTGAAGCGGAGAGTATAAAACGGATGCGGATACACCCGTTTTTTTGTCGTATAAACATCGTATTTAGATGTTGGGTTTTACGGAAGATGTGGTATAATATAGGAAAATATTCTGCGCTTGTAATGATTTGCCTGAAATAATAACCTGGAGTTTAATGCAGAGCATAGACTTTGTAAAGGAGGAAAAGATATGACATATACTAAGGAACAGGCCGAAGGACTTAAGATAAGGCTGGATTACAACAATATGATGAAAAAATATGTGGGAGAATACGGCATATCTGACGCCGAAATATCCGCCCTCAGCTCAAAAGCGGCAAAGGCTCATAAAGCCATGGAGGAAAAGCGTAAAAACGGCGGCATGGACTGGAGAGACCTTCCCTATAACCAGGATGAGATCGTAAAGGACATAAAGGCCTATGTGGAGGAAGTCAAGGATAAGACAGAGGCTTTTGTGGTGCTTGGCATAGGCGGTTCAGCCCTGGGCCCCATATGTGTACAGCAGGCTATAAACCATCCGTTTTATAATGAGCTCCCCAAGGAAAAGAGGGGCGGCTATCCTAAGCTTTATGTGGCTGACAACGTGGACCCTGAAAGGCTTTCATATCTTTTTGAGGTCATAGACCCGGCAAAGTGTATATTCAACTGCATTTCAAAGAGCGGAAGCACATCGGAGACCATGAGCCAGTTTATGATAATCAAGGAAATGCTTGAGGAGAAACTTGGCAAAGAGGCGGCTGCGGAACATATCGTATGCACCACAGACAAGGAAAAGGGCAATCTTATAAAAATAGCCAAGGAAGAAGGCTATAAGACATTTATAATACCCGCTGGAGTAGGCGGAAGATTTTCAGAGCTCACACCCGTGGGACTTCTTCCGGCGGCCATGTGCGGGATCGATATAGAGCTTCTTCTTCAGGGAGCTGCATATATGGACGAGATCTCAAAGAATGAGGACTTTTATAAAAATCCGGCATATATGTTTGCGCTTCTGAGCTATATATCCATGGAGCAGGGAAAGAACATATCCGTTATGATGCCCTATGCAGACAGCCTTAAATATGTATCCGACTGGTTCGCACAGCTTTGGGCGGAGTCCCTTGGAAAGAAAGTAGATAACACAGGCAATGTGGTAAACGCTGGACAGACACCTGTAAAAGCCCTGGGAGTAACGGACCAGCATTCACAGGTACAGCTTTATACTGAAGGACCCTTCGATAAGATGATAATACTTGTTGGTGTGGATAAATTCAGAAGGACCATGACCATCCCCAGCATATATGGAGATATCCCCAGCCTTGGATTCCTTGGAGGAGTAACACAGAACAAACTCATCGCCACGGAACAGATGGCCACGGAATATGCCCTTCAGAAGGCAGGAAAGTCAAATATGACCATAACCCTTCCTGAGGTAAATGAGTTCACCCTTGGAGAGCTGCTTTATATGCTCGAGGTAGCCACGGGATTTGCGGGAGAGCTTTTGAGCATAAATGCCTTTGACCAGCCCGGAGTTGAGGAAGGCAAAAACGCAACCTACGCAATGTTTGGAAGGCCCGGTTATGAGGAAAAGAAGGCAGAGCTCGATGCAAAACCCGAAAAGAGCGAAAAATATATGATAGACTGACAGTCTTAAAATTTTTGATATCAGCCAGAAAAATATAGACGGCAGAGGTAATGACCTCTGCCGTTTTTGTGTTTATTGCATAAATGTGCAGGTGGCGAAATTTGCGATTTATAAGCTATTCTTCCGCCAGCAAATGACAAAAAATTCTCCCGCATAATGCTATATTCTAACTAACGTAACAGTGTATGCAAAGGGAGGAAAAAATATGCAGACTGATTTAGAAACAAACGGCACAGGCACAGTCTTTCCGACCAACGTCAGACAGATGGGAACTGCCGATGACGGATTGAGAATATATATGGAAGACTATGTTCATACATATCTGTATCAATACGCGAGAAGCAGCGCCACGGGAGAGAAACTTGCCGTGCTCATGGGAAAGCATCTGATGATCGACGGAAAGAACACCGTATTCATAAGTGGTGTCATCCAGGCCAGATTCACCGAGAAACTCAAGGGCATGGAGACCATCACAGGCCAGAGCTGGAAGTACATAAGCGAGGAGATAGAAAAATATTTCCCGGATCTGGAGATCGTCGGATGGATGCACTCAAGGCCGTCATTCGGAGCCTTTGTCACATCCAGGGATGAGGCATACCATAAAAAGGTATTTGGCGGAAAGGACCAGGTATTTTTTGTGGTGGACCCGGTGGACAGGCAGGACAGGTTTTATGTGCTCAATGAAAATTCCACAGCCTTAAGACCGGTGAAGGGATATTTTGTTTATTACGAGAAAAATGTTCAGATGCAGGAATATATGCTTGCCAACAGCCTTGTACAGCCTAAAAATACCGCAGATGATGAGGAAGACGAAAAGACCAACGAGCATATGGATGCGGCAGGAAAGATACGTTCAGTGCTTATGAACAAAAATGTGGAGAAGGTCAAGAGGGTGAAGCATAAATATGCCGCCTTTACCCTGGTAAGTGCTGCTTTGTGTATGATGTGCGTGCTTATGAGCCTGAGCATAGTTAAGAGTGTCTCAAGGATAAACAGACTTGAGACGGAAGTGGTGACAGTAAAACAGACCATGGAAAAACAGAAGGAAGAAACAGAGGCTCTCGCAGAAGATGTGTCCAATTACAGCCCCGTCATTACCGTAATGGCCGCTGAGAACAATACATCAAATGAGGAAGAAAAGGAGGAGGAAAAGAAGACATATACCATTAAAGAAGGTGATACTCTCGCAGAGATATGCAAACTTTTTTACGGTGATGACAGCAGGCTTGAGGAAATAATTGCCGTAAACAATATTACAGACCCCGATGTAATTTATTATGGTACCGAGATAATACTTCCATAAATAATTTAACCCCTATATACCGCAAATGCGGTATTCCCCAAAAATATGCCCTAAGGGCAGCACAGCCCCTTTACGTTTAACGTAAAGGGGCTGTGTTTTTTATGATATTTATGTTTAAAATGCTCCTGTTAAACCGGCAAAAATTATCAAGACAGCTGCTATCCTTATGCTTTTTTCCGCCTTTTTGCCCTCCAGGCTTATGAGACCTTCGGGATAAAGGGGATTTATCAAAAACATCAGGCCAGATATGACCCAGGCCAGGTTATAATACAGGCCGTTTCCTAAGGCTTGGGATATTATAAATCCCCATAGGGATATGAGAGCGGCTGTTATTATCTGTAAGTTGAATGTTATTTTCATAGCATCATCCTTTAATTTTTTATTTTGTCAGTTCTTCCATCCTGTCAAGGAGCCCTTTAAATACTTCCATGGCGTCTTCCACGGGCTTTTTGGAAGTCATATCCACACCGGCACCCTTGAGCAGATCTATGGAATATTCGGAACTTCCCTTGGTCAGGAAATCCAGGTATCTGTCAACGGCAGGCTGTCCCTCATTAAGTATCTTTCTGGAAAGGGCGATGGCAGCGCTGTAGCCCGTTGCGTACTGGTATACATAGAATGCGTTGTAGAAGTGGGGTATCCTTGCCCACTCTATGTCGATATAGTCATCGATGGTTATGTCGTCTCCAAAATAGAGCTTATTAAGGTCATGATATACGGCGGAGAGGTTCTCGCTGTTTAAAGGTGTTCCCTCAGCTGACATCTCATGGGCCTTTTTCTCAAATTCCGCAAACATTGTCTGGCGGAAAAGCGTTCCCCTGAACTGCTCCATGAAATAATTTACAAGATACATCTGTTTTGCGGGGTCCTTTTCTGTTTTGAGCAGATACTCCATAAGAAGGGCCTCGTTGCAGGTGGATGCCACCTCAGCCACGAATATCTTATGTCCGGAATATACGAAGGGCTGAGTCTTCCATGTAAAGTAGCTGTGCAGTGCATGGCCCATCTCATGGGCTACGGTGAACATGCTGTTTACGGTGTCGTTGTGGTTCAAAAGTACATAGGGATGTCCTCCAAAGGCTCCCCAGGAATATGCTCCGCTGCGTTTGCCTTTGTTTTCATATACGTCTATCCAGCCTCCGTCAAAGCCCAGCTGAAGGGCGTCGGTATAATCCTTTCCCATAACTGAGAGAGCTTCCTTTACGGTCTTTTTGGCTTCATCGTAGGTTATTTTCCAGTCGATGTCCTTTACAAGGGGTGCGTAAAGGTCATACATATGGAGCTCATCAACACCAAGTATCTTCTTTCTTAAGGATACATAGCGGTGCATAAGGGGAAGGGCCTCATGGACTGCGTCTATAAGGTTTCCATATACGGAAACGGGGATATTGTCGTCTTCCAGAGCCATTTCCATGGCTGAGGAGTATTTCCTTGTATTGGCATAAAAAATATCCTTTTTGACCGAAGCGTTATAGGTGGCTGAAATGGTGTTTTTTTGTTTGAGATAGGTCTCATAAAGGGTGTCAAAGGCTGATTTCCTTAAAACCCTGTCGCCGCTTTCCAGGTATGATACATATTTTCCATGGGAGAGGCCCTTTTTGTTTCCGTCCTTGTCCGTGATGTCGGGGAATTCCATATCGGCCTCATTTATCATGGTGAATATGGTCTGGGGAGCCGATGAGATCTCATCCACTGAGGCAAGGAGTTTTTCCTCGGCCTCGGATAATGTGTGCTCCTTCTGGCGGAGTATGTTTTCAAGGAAGTGCCTGTATACTTCAAGTTCGGGGCATTCTTTATAAAAACTGTCCACCTTTTCCCTGGAAAGCTCAGATATCCTGGGCACCATGAATGATGAGAGGGACATCACCTTTACAGCTAATATATCAGCCCTTCCTGAAAGGCTCTGATATTTTGAATTGGTGCTGTCTTCATGGAATTTCATATAGGCATAGACATAGAGCCTGTCAAGTTCCTCAGCCAGTTCATCAAAGAATGAAAGAGCCTTGAAAAGGTCATGTCCGCTGTTTGTCATGGAATCTTTATAATCCTCCACAAGGGGAGCTTTTTTCTCAAGTTCTTTATATTTTTCTTCCCAGTTATCGTCTGTAGGGAATAAATCTTCGGTATGCCACATATATTTTTTGTCGGCATCCTTTCTTAAAGGAATTTTGTTTTCTGACATTAAAATCACCTCATCTGAAGTATACCACATCATTAAGGCAGTGTATACACGGACAGGTATAATTTGCGGCGGTTATTTTGGGTAAAATGTATAAGAGGGGCGAAGATACATTTTGTCCGCGGGTGTACGAAATATAAGAACACCGTTCTTAAATAACGAAGGCTGTCGGATAAATGTGTTGCCATAGATTGGTTTTAAGTGTATTATATAATTATCAAATAAAAAGGAGGCTGCGGACATGAAGCAGGCTGAAAATTTAAAAGTGTTAATCGTATCGTCAGAAGCCGCTCCATTTGTTAAAAGCGGCGGATTGGGAGATGTTGCCGGCTCTCTTCCAAAGGCGTTGAAGGCCCTGGGAGCCGATGTAAGGGTAGTTATACCCAAATATAAAAAGATCAAAACTGAGCATTACATAAATATAGAGTTTCTTGGAAGTTTTAACGTCAAGCTTGGCTGGAGGACCCAGAAGGCCGGCATACTTTTAAAGAACGAAGATGTACCCGTATATTTCGTGGAAAACGACTATTATTTCGGAAGAGACGGACTTTACGGATATGATGATGACAATGAAAGATTCGCATTCTTTTCAAAGGCTGTAATAGATATGCTTCCCTTTGTGGATTTCATACCGGATATAATCCACTGCAATGACTGGCAGACCGGACCCGTATCCATGGTTTTAAAAGAGTCCTATAAAAAAATATCCTATCTCAAAAACATTAAGACCCTTTATACAATACACAATCTGCAGTATCAGGGAAACTTTGATCCCGCCTCACTGGAAATGTTCGACCTTCCGTCATATCTGTATGATAATGGAACGGTGGAATTTTATGGCAGGATGAGTTATATGAAATCCGGCATAGAATATTCCGACGTGGTGAGCACCGTAAGCGAGACCTACGCCAAGGAGATACAGACGGAGGAATACGGCTATGGATTTGACGGCATAATGCGTTCCGTAAGCGGAAGGCTCAAAGGTATAATTAACGGTATCGACTATAAGGAAAACGATCCCGAGACTGATAAGAGGATAGAGGTAAATTTCGGCGTTGATACCATAGAAAAGAAAAAGGAAAACAAAAAACTTCTTCAGAGGAGCCTTGGCCTTGAGGAAAGGGATGTTCCCATGATATGTATAATATCAAGGCTTGCTAACCAAAAGGGCTTTGACATACTGGCAGGAGCCATGGAAACACTGATGCAGAATGATATACAGTTCGTCATCCTTGGCACCGGCGAGAAGGAATACGAGGATATGTTCAGATACTATGAGGACCGCTGGAAAGGCAGATTCTGTTCTTGTATCATGTTCGATGACGTACTGGCCCAGAGGATATACGCCTCAGGGGATATGTTCCTTATGCCCTCAAGATTTGAGCCCTGCGGACTTGGACAGATGTTCAGCCTGAGATATGGCACGGTGCCCGTTGTAAGAAAGACCGGAGGACTTGCCGATACGGTCACTCATTTTGACCCTGAGACTGGCAAAGGAAACGGATTTTTATTTGAGACCTATGATTCAGGCGGAATAATATGGGCTGTGGGAGAGGCTCTCAAAACCTACGAAAATAAGGACAGCTGGAACAGGCTGGTTAAAAATTGTATGGAAACAAAACTTTCCTGGGAGGACTCCGCTAAAAAGTATATAGCCCTATATAATGAAATGCTGAATAAATGATAAACTGCCCCCATATATTTTTTTGATGGTATGTGGGGGTTTTGCTATTGGATATACTTAAAAAAGCCTGTGTGTTCATAGGCATGGCAGTGGGAGCCGGGTTTGCCTCCGGCAGGGAAGTAACGGATTTTTTTCTTGCCTATGGAAGCGGATGGAAGGCAGGGCTTATTTTTGGCGGGATACTGTTTTTTGCCGTATGCAGTGCCACATCGTCCATAGTGAGAAAAAATGGCATCACAGATTATTCCGGATACCTTGATACGGTACTGGGAGGAAAAATGGCAGCTTTTACCCAATGGGTCTCAGGGCTGTTCTTTTTTATTATGTTTTATGCCATGGTATCGGCGTCAGGAACGGCTGCTGAGCAGTTTTTCAGGGTGCCATATGGTATCGGAGTCATAATATTCATAGCTCTTTGCGCCATTATACTTTTTAAGGGCATAAGGGCCATAGAGAGCATAAGTGTTATGCTGGTGCCGCTGCTTATGGCTGGCATGATGGCAATTGCCGGTTCAGCAGGAGGAAAGACAGTGTCATCCATACCGGCAGCTTCTGGAAGTGTATACGTATCTGCGGTCATATATGTTTCATACAACGTTATAGCCGCCCCATCCATAATGATAAGCTCAAAAAACTCCAGAAATCTTATGGAGGATATTTTGACCGGCATATTATGCGGAGCGGCGCTTACTGTAATGGGTATAGCAGCCGGAGGAGCCATACTGTCAGAACCGGAAGCCATGAATATGGATTTTCCCCTGGCTCAGACAGCGGCAGGCAGCGGGGCTGTATTCAAGTACTGTTATATGGCGGTTTTTCTCACGGCTGTATTTACTACCGCCGTATGCAACGGTATGGCCGCGGCGGATTTTGCCTGTGAAAAAATACATATAGGAAGGAAAATGGCTGTTTTTCTATTGATCTTACCGGCATTTCCCATGTCATTTGTCAGCTTCACGGATTTTGTGTCAAGGATATATCCGCTCTTTGGCTTTGCGGGGATACTGCAGCTTTCAGCCACTGGGGTATATTTATTAAGAAAATCAAAAAACTGACAAGGTTTACTTTAAATGATTCGGAATATGTAGTATTATTTATACTAAAGAAATTTCGGGAGTTAGATGTATGAGCAGAGAAAAGATCAGTTTCAATAAATACGGATTGTTAATAAAAAGAATAATAATACCCATAGCCATTGCGGCCGTTATCATAGCAGGAGCCATATTCATCGTTAACAGCGGCATCGGCCAAAGCGGCAAGGTCATTTCCTACGGAGCTGACAGCAAAACAGCTTTCCGCATATATGACGGCGGATTTATACAGTATACAAAGGATGGCGCCAATTATTACGGAGGCTCAGGCAGCAAGACATGGAGCGATACATATACCATGACCACACCGGTATCTGTGGAAAGAGGCGATTATACGGCAGTATTTGAAGCCGGCGGCAGGAATGTCAGGGTGTATAACGAAAGCGGACTTGTGTATAACGTCCAGACATCTGATACCATAGCGTCAGTTACCCTGGCTGAAAATGGATATCTGGGAGTAATAACGAATGGTGAATCGTATATGGTTTCCGTATACAATGCATCGGGTAATATGCTTTTCCAGAGGATAGAGGCTGACAGCGGGGTATATCCGCTCTGCTGTGATATTTCTCCAAAGGGCAATATAATAGCCATAAGCTATATGGACACATCGGGCATAAGCATAAAGTCAAAGATAGGAATGTTTTATATAAACGCTGATGAAGGTGCGGACTATACGGACAGTATGTTTTCTGCTGTATCCAAGGATGATGAGATAGTATTTGAGATGTATTTTGTGTCTGACAGCGTACTGATCGCCATAGGAGACAGACATATAACATGCATATCTTCAGCGGGCGTGGAGGAAAGCTCCGTTGAGGTAACAAATGAAATAACAGGAATAGCTCTCTGTGGAAATAAAGTTGCCTTGGCATATGGTGAGGCCATGCCCGATAAGGACGGACAGGAAACAGGAACGATAATGTTCGTATCATCCAGTGGAAATCTTACGACGGGATATTCCATAGGCTCTGAGGTGGATTACTTTGCGGCATCAAAGGGCGGGGTAGTAGCCGGAAGCGGAACGTCCTATTATGGAATAGATTCAGGCGGAGGACTTAAGTGGAATCTTAATACTTCCGGAAATGTTACCGGTATATATCCCACATCCAATGTAAAGGTATGCGTTTATGCCACCAGGACATGGGCTGTAAAGGAAAATATGTCCGGCTTTGATACCATGGAATATGATCCTAATCTTATAAAGACGACCAACGACACGTCGACAACAGAGGAAAGCCAGGTCGAGACCGTGGCTGACCCCATTGAAGGCGGAACTTCAGATGAAACTGCGGCAGGAGACGGAACAGATGGCACAGCCGCCGCAGGAGGAACAGTCAGCACGGGAACAGAGACGGAAAACGGAACTGAAGGAGAAACAGCCTCCGGTGCAGCAGACACATCAGGAACATCAGACACATCAGGCGGAGACAGCACGAGTGCCCAGGACAGCCAGGGCGGTCAAAGCGGTGATACTGGTTCAGCTGCGCAGGCAGGAGAATAAATCCGAACAGGGGGATCTGGATGACAGACATTACTGCAGTTCAATTTACATATCTTGATGCAATAGTTTTAATAGTGATAGCGGCCTTTGCGGTAGCAAACGCAAAAAAAGGCCTGGCTGGAGCACTTTTAAGGTTTATGCCTACTTTTCTTGGCATAATACTTTCGTGGAAGATGAGTTCCAGAGTGATAAAATTTGTCAGGGAAACGCCGCTTTTCGATTTTATAATGAAAAAGATAGAAGGCGGGCTGAATCTCGGAAACATTCTTCCCGACCTGACCCAAAGTGCTCAAAATGATATAATCTCTGGAATGAAAATGCCTGATTTTATAAAAAAGGCTCTTATAAACAATAATAATTCCGTGGTATACAGTCTTTTTGACGCTGGGACACTTCAGGATTATATTGCGGGATTCCTTACCAATGTGCTCATAAGCATAGCGGTGGTAGTGCTGCTTTATTTTGCCGGGCTCATAATAGGAAAGGTCATACTTAGGATATTCGATATGGTAAACGATGTTCCGGTGCTGGGACTTTTCAGCAGGGCAGGAGGCTTTGTGGTAGGCCTTGCCAAGGGAATATGCATCATATGGGTGGCAGGGATAATAATAACATTTTTCTGTTATAAACCGTGGGCCCAGGGATTTATATCCCTTCTTGAGCATTCATTGGCGGCCGGATGGCTCTATAGGAACAATATCCTGCTGTATGTAGTACTCAGTATAATGGGATAGAAATGAATATTTTAAGAAAATATAATAAAAAGTTAAAATATTGTTGACATACTGTGTTTAATATGATAATATATCTAGGCGACTGAATAAGAAATAAATACACAATAAGTCAACAAATGGGGGTTTAGCTCAGTTGGGAGAGCACCTGCCTTGCAAGCAGGGGGTCGCGAGTTCGAATCTCGCAATCTCCACTTAGTCAGCGAGATCAAATATCGTTTACGACGAGTGAACGTACGGTTCGAAAGAATTGTGTGAAAGAGGAGTGATATTTGATTGAGCGGTTTCATCTGACTGAAAGGAAGATGAAAGACTGCCTTGTTTACGCTGACAAAGCACCTTGAAAACTAAACACGGAAAGAAAAAGAGTCAAGAAAAGATATAATCACATCGAGCAATTAATGA
>JABLTR010038148.1_pt1 | contig 16781 bp, 18 predicted proteins | sample 7160071 | NCBI WGS metagenome assembly JABLTR01 (sample SAMN14651230, study PRJNA627086) | human gut metagenome | isolation source: feces | host: Homo sapiens
CCTTCTTCTCCTTCTGATGCGCCGTCTTTTTTCCCTTATCCTTCTAGCCCTCCGCCTTTCGGCCTGGTTTCTTCCATCCATATGCAGCACCACCTCCTAAAGCATACGGCAGAAACATAATATGCTTCTGCCGTTCATACCTTATCTATGTCTACGTATAAAGCGCTTCATATTCAAGATTATGAGTGCTGTTCCAGAAAGGATGCTGAGCATCAGCCATAATCCAGCATGTGTTGAATCACCTGTCTGAGGGACATATTCTGATTTTGGATTTTCTTTTATTTTATCAGGTTCGCCGGTTTCATCGGTATCCACAGGCTCATCCGGTTCTTCCGGCTTATCTGGTTCCTCGGGCTCAATAGGTTTGCCAGGCTTACCATTTTTAGTGTTTAAAAACGAAACTTCAGCAGTGATGCCTTCCTCTATCGTTCCGACTTCTTCTTCAGCCTCCGTAACATATCCATTCTTATTTGCCTCTTCTTCTATTACTTTATAGGAAACACCATCTGGCAGTCCCATAGCAGTTAAGCTTTCTCCGTCTTTTAACGTAAATACAGCCTCACCGTCTTCAAAAACCATGTCTCCATATGAGCCAGATATAGTCTTGTCATCTAAGATAACAATGAAAGTAAACTCTTTTGTTCTATCACCACGGTTTCCTTCAACGGTTTTGCTAACCATTAGGTTTCCCGTCTTTTTCTCCTTAGTATTGGTGATCGTTATCTTTATGGTCCTATTATCATTATCTATCTCAGGGCTTGAATAGGAAACATCAAAACCTTCTATCGTTACTTCTTCTATGGATATTTCAGTACCATCTGTAAGAGATGCTGGATCAGGAAGTCCCTCAAATGTTCCTGTCCATCCATTATCAGCGTTAAGTTTTATGCTGTCCAATACATAGTTTTCTATTTTCAAGTTAACTGTTATTTCCATACGTTCATCTTGAGGCGTATCTTCCCAATTTTTAACTACAGTCAGGCTATATTCTTTGTCAGGTACTCCTATGATAATACCTCCATTAGAGCCAAGGCCGCCGCCTCTTTCAGAACTATTTCCAACGATCCAAATCTGTGCTTGAGATTCTGCAAGCTTTTTTGCACCTTCTGATGTTATACACTTGACAACCAGACCTTCCTGGTTACCTTTTATTTCTGTGACCCGTTCGGATATACCGGCTTCATACCTTGTATACTGACTAAAATCAGGCAGTCCAAGTACATTTTTAGTTCCATTGGCATTCAAATCAGTGATACCGCCGTCACGGTACCATTCAACCTGTCCTCCGCCAAGCATACGGACAGAAAGATCAGCATAATGAGTATCTCCCTGTGGAACAATTGCTATATCATCTCCAGCACTGCTTTCTTTTGGAGATGAAGTATTGTCATAAATAGCACTTCCGTTAGTAACTACACTCGTGACATCTCCCGTAGGACAGAACTACAGGCCACCTCCTAAAATAGAAGCATAGTTGTCTTTTATAACTGAGTTCTCCATATGAACGACATAGGGAGTTGACCCAATATAAATTCCTCCGCCCTGACGATCGGCAACATTATTTGATATAACACCTTTTATGAGTTCGGAGTTCATAGTGGCTATATATATACCGCCGCCACAGCCGTTATCGCCTATTATAACATCCCTTTTAGCTATATTTCCGGTTATCGTTCCTCCGTTTAATATAAATTCGCCTAAATTATAAAGTTCTGAATAGGTCTTTATAGTAGCGTCATCACGCAAATAGTCCTTAAGCCCATCATAGGCACATATCCCTCCGCCTATACCGTTAGATACTATATTTTTAGAAATTTCTCCTCCGGTCATCTCAAGCGATGAAAATCCATACACAAAGATCCCACCGCCTCCATAAACGGTTTCATTTCCAGAAATGACTCCGCCTTCCATCTTCATAGCATTATATCTTGACCACCCGTTCCCTTGAAAATCCGCTCCCCAAAGACAGACTCCGCCGCCTGCAGAATAGCTGCTTCCAGATGCTTTATTGTTTAATATATACCCATCATACATATTAAATTCAGCAGTTGAATTTTCAGGTGTACCACTTACATCTGATAATAATATCACCCCACCGGTAGTTGGTTCCGATGCATATCCGACCTGAGTGCATATATTATTTTGTATGTAACCGCCATACATATTAAATTTAGCTGCATTCCTTATAACTACAGATCCACATCTAGACATACAGTCTATCTCATTGTCCTCTATATATCCGCCGTACATTTCAAACAACGCCGATTCCCCATAAACCGTTATAATTCCTGTATTATGGTCTGTTTCAAGAAAAGCATCTCTGATCCTTCCTGACCGAAGGATAAAAGTGCCTTCACAGTCGATCAATCTGCCGCTCCTATATTCTGTGCCTTCCTGGTCTGGACCTAAATATTTTCCGCTTATAGCAATACCATCAATTGTTAACTCTCCGCCGTTTTCAATTTTTATCAACGGGATATCCGCTTGTCCCGCAAGACTTTTTGATGGATATAATACCCCATCACCATTGAATTCGATACTCATTCCATTACTGATAGTCAGTGTTTCCTCGATCTCTATATTTCCGGAAATAGTCAGTACGGTTTTTTGGGAAGCATTTTCTATGACTGATATAAGCTCATCATATGTTTCTATGGTACCATTGGCCATTGGTTTGATACCACTATATAATGCACATTAAAGAATATCCTCACTGCATACTGCACAATTATTATTTATCTGATCCTCACTGCAGGCAGTTTCACATATACAGGATACTTCCTCATTATTATCAGCGTTATCACATATTTCACATACATACTCGCAGGGATGTCCTTCAACAGCTTCAGAATATCCACAAAATTCATCATGTTCATGCAGACAATTTAAGATCTTTTCAACGCAGCCGCTTTCTACGCTGCACTGATGTATACATGCATCTGCCTCCTTTTCTTCTTCTGGTCCAGGCAGTATCCCATCGCTGTAACAATCAGCTGTATGTTCATGAATACATTTTGTTACTGAATAATAGCAGCTTTCCGTATGCTCATGATTACAGGGGTGCTCAATACCCCCCCCCGGGGAGATATCCACAATCAGCGTTATGTTCAGGGTGATGCTCACAAAGAGAATCATCTGTGTAAATATCTGTATTATCTGCATAAGCTGTAATTCCAGCCATACAACTTGAAAATGCCATTATAAGCATTAATATCCATGAAAAAACTATATTTGCCCTTTTCTTTTTTCTTTTCATTCTAGTTTCCCCCTTGCTGCCTTAAAATAAATTATCCATACTTTTACTTCAAAGCAATATAATATATTTCAACTCCATTCTGGATTTATTTTTAAAACTGTCCCTATGTTTATTTCTACATAATCTTTTTATATTGCGAGTCATATTCTATATGCTAATTTCATAAAGTTAAAAAACGGCACCATACAAATCCTATCATTAAAAAATATATCATTTTTATATATTTTTGCATCAATGTCGATCTATCTTTTTAAATCATCACAGATTTACCATCAAAATTTATATTTTTGGCCATTATTTCACAATAAATATATGTATATTTATATCATAATAAAAATTTAATTTTAATCTCATACTTATACTAAAATGGTAAAATATCCTATATTTTTTTGTGCAATTAAAAAATTCATTCTGTCCCATATATGAAAATTGATGAATTTTAGTTAATTTGTTCATTTAAATCAACAAAAAAATAGACGGACAATATCCGTCTATTTTTTATATAACAATCAGATGTATTAAGATTTTCTTTTAAAAACAACCCCATATATCTTATAACCTAAGAATGCAAAAATCACCCCAAATACCGCTCCAAACAGCACATCAGTAGGAAAATGCACATACAGATACAGCCTAGAAAAGGCTATTATGACAGCCAGTACGCCAAATACTTTCCAGTATTTGAATTTTGTGAAATACATGGCTGCCACCGAGGCAAATGACGCTGCCGTATGACCCGATGGGAACGAAAAGTCATGGGGAGCTGATATTATAAGTTCCACAGCAGTATTTATCTGGAATGGCCTTAATCTGGCGGCCAGCGGCTTTAATATCATATTGCAGCCGATCAGGTCTATTATAAGGGCTATGGCCATGACTATGCCTGTTGTTCTGTATTTTTTTGATATAAGAAATATGACCGTTAAAATTATCCATAATATCCCTGCGTTTCCAAGGGCAGTTATCTTAGGCATAATAAAATCCAGGAAACCGCATCTAATATTATTCTGGATAAAATCAAGTATAGCAAATTCGGCTCCGCTCAAGCATAACACTCTCCTTTGAGTCGGTAAATTTTTATCACTCTTACAGTTTATACCCATCAGATGCTCAATATGAATTTTATTGAGCTTATGGTGGATATATAAAGAAAAAGCCGCCAAAAGGCGGCCTGAATTCTCAGGATCCATGCATCCGTTTCTTGTATGTGCTCTCGATGCGTTACCCGGTTTGCCGACTCGGACCAAGCGACCTCGTGGCACATAGAAATGACTGTTTAGTGCTGCTTCCTTCCGGATCTGACACGGTTCGCAGGTTCCTATTGCACAAGACTCAATCTTTCAACGCCGTCTCCCCGGGGCAGCCACAAAAAGCGTACATCCGCAAAACGGACATCACCCCCACTATAGCGGATTGTGGGTACAGGGCGCCGCTGCCTCCCCGGCTAGCATGGAAATTTTTAAAACGCAAAAGCGTATTTAACAAATTTGAAATGCTTAAATATTATAATCTATAATCTGCACTATTGTCAAGGACTGCATTTTTGAATATAATAGTAATAATGCATTTATAATAATTCTTTGTCAAAAAGAAAAGAGGGAATACCATTGAATAAACTTACAGTTGCTGTGATTTTCGGCGGCCAGTCCTCGGAGCATGAAGTATCCAGGGTGTCCGCTTCATCAATAATCTCAAATCTCGATCCGGAAAAATATTATGTCATCCCCGTCGGTATAACAAAAACCGGAAAATGGATGATATATAACGGCCCCGTTGAAAACATAAAAAACGGTGAATGGGAGAAATTCGGAACTCCCGCCATACTCAGCCCAGACGCTTCCCAGCACGGACTGCTCAAAATAGTTGGCGGAAAGGTAAAACTCATACCCATAGACCTGGCCTTTCCGGTGCTCCATGGAAAATATGGAGAAGACGGAACTATTCAGGGACTTTTTGAGCTTGCCCAGATACCCTATGTTGGAAATGGAGTTCTTGCCTCCAGTGTATCCATGGATAAGGCATTTACAAAAATAATAGCTAAAAACGCTAAAATACCCCAGGCAAAATATGTGGAAGTCAGGGCCGAAGATATCAAGAGGATAAAATCCACAGCGTCAAAGATAGAAAAGAAACTTGGCTATCCCTGTTTTGTAAAGCCCTGCAACGCCGGCTCATCTGTCGGCATAACAAAGGCTCACAACAAAGAAGAACTCATCGACGGTCTTCGTCTTGCGGCACAGCATGATACAAAGATAGTCGTTGAGGAGGGCATCGTCGGAAGGGAGATAGAATGTGCCGTTCTTGGAAACCGTGAGCATGTTGAGGCTTCCTGCGTAGGAGAGATTTTCGCAGCGGCAGAATTCTATGATTATGACGCTAAATATAACAACTCGGATTCAAAAACAGTCGTTCCTGCTGACATTTCTAAGGAGAAGCAGGATGAGATAAGGAAAATAGCTATAAAAGTATTTAAAGCCGTTGACGGAAGCGGTCTTGCCAGAGTTGACTTCTTCGTACAGAAGGATACAGATAAGGTCATCTTCAATGAGCTCAATACTCTTCCCGGATTTACCCCCATAAGTATGTACAGCATGCTCTGGGCAGCCTGCGGAAAACCTTTGAATGTACTTCTTGATGAGCTTATAGATCTGGCTCTTGAGCGTTTTGGCGTAAAATAATCGGAGGTATATTATGGATAACAGACCAATAGGCATATTTGACTCCGGTGTAGGCGGACTTACCGTTGCAAAAGAGATACTTAAAGCGCTTCCCAATGAAAATATAGTATATTTTGGAGATACTGCCAGGGTCCCCTACGGTGATAAGTCCAAGGAAGTCGTAACAAAATATTCTAAACAGATCGTACGTTTCCTTCTTACGAAAAACGTCAAAGCCATAGTTACAGCCTGCAATACTGTTTCATCAAACTCCCTTGATGAGCTGAGAAAGGATTTTGACGTTCCCTTTGTGGGAGTCGTTGAGCCGGGGGTCAAAAGCGTCATAAAGACCACCGTAAATAAAAAAGTCGGTATCATCGGCACAGAGGCCACCATCAGGAGCTCCATGTACAGCCGTCTTATCCATGAGGCTGACAGTTCCATAGAGGTATTTTCAAAGCCCTGCCCTCTTTTCGTTCCACTGGCGGAGGAAGGATGGTATGATAATGATGTTGCCAGGCTCACAGCATCCATATATTTAAATGAGCTGGTAAGATGCGGCATAGACACTCTGCTCCTTGGCTGCACCCATTATCCGCTTTTAAAGCAGTGTATTGGCGAGACCATTGGAGAAGCTGTAAAAATAGTTGACCCGGCAAAAAATACGGCAACTTTCATAAAGGACATACTTCAGAAAAATGATATGCTGAATGATGGCTCACAGAAACCGACAAATGTATTTTATGTCAGTGACATAACGAATAAATTTGAGAAAATATGTCTTAAAACATTGAAAAAGACCTATACTCCGGCTAAAATCGATATCGAAAAGTATTAAAACATAAAACAAGGACACCCTGAAAATTTATGTCCTGCTGTTATAAGCCGGAAATATGCTTCAGGGTGCCCCTGCGTAACAATAAGGGGAAGAAGTATAAGGATGATATGTCTGTTTGACGATTCATCCTCGATAATAATTATTGCCCATTAAAAGTTTTTTATACATAAAATTTATTCTGCCAATTATTTAATTTGCGGCGGAATATTATAAAATCCAGGGTCTTTGCAGATAATAAATAGAAGCTGCTTTTATAAGGCCCGCTCAAAAGAGAAAGGAGAATTGCATATGATTAAGGTTATAACACCGGAAACATTTGAAAATGAAGTTATAAATTCAACGGAACCCGTTCTTGTTGATTTCTTTGCCACATGGTGCGGTCCCTGCAAGATGGTAGGCCCTGTACTCGAAAAACTTTCAGAGGATTACGCCGGAAAGGTAAAATTTGCAAAACTTGATATAGATACAGCTGAAGCCCTTGCCGTAAAATACAGCGTATTCAGCGTACCTTCAATGCTCGTCTTTAAAGGCGGACAGGAAAAAGGCAGGATCGTAGGAGCTCTTCCCCCTGCTGAAATATCCAAAAAGATCGACGAATATATAAAATAAATCATTAAAGGCATCCATAAGGATGCCTTTTTTATTAAAAAACTAAAGGCTCCACATATACGATCTGTAAAAACCGATGCCCGTCGGCTAAATAACGTAAATGTGAAGCCTTTATATATAAACGCTTTTATTCGGAAGATTACCGACCCTCCGTAATAACAACTCTAACACCCCTAAACTGCATTGCTCAAAACCACATTAAAATCATTATTCTGAAATCTTTAAATTAGCGATCTTAGCCATTTCAAGGATAGACTCTTTGGAAACTTTCTTTCCTTTGTATTCGATAAGGTCGTCCATGCTTCCTGTAAAGATGTCAGCCGGCTCATATTTTTTAAGAATGATCCTTTCGTCATCCACAAAAATTTCGAGAGTATCTCTCTCATTAATGTTAAGGCTTCTTCTGAGCTCTATGGGAAGTACTATACGACCGAGTTCGTCCACCCTTCTTACGATACCTGTTGATTTCATTATATATCTCCTCCCTTATAATTTTACTATTCTAAAATCTTCTCCTGTTCATAATATCAGTAACCGCACATATTGTCAATAATTGTAATAGCTTTTATAATTTTACGATAATATTATTAATTAAACCTTAATTTTTGACATTATAATCTCCGAATTTATCGACAAATTCTGAATCATAGATTGATGCAGAAAATAAATATTTTCACTTTGTAATTTACATATTTTATATAATTTGTAATTTTTTACATTTCATTAAAAAATACAAAACCCACATTTTATTAATTTTTTATATATTCATATATAATTTATAAATATACGAAAATTTCAGTAAAATTAAAATTTTGTATTTGTCATCAGTCATAAATGACGCAGCCTGCCAATAATATATTTAAACGGAGGTGGACAAATATTATGAATGTTTTATGGGGTTTTATGATAATAACAGGTATAATATATTCATTTTTCAATGGTACGGCACCAAGTCTTACCGATGCTGTCATAAGTTCCGGTAAGGAGACCGTGGAGATCGCCCTTGCCATGTGCGGCATAGTGCCCCTATGGTGCGGTATGCTCAAAATTGCTGAAAACTCAGGTGTAACATCTGCCATATCTAAATTCCTGTCACCGGTCATAGACAGGCTTTTTCCGGAAATACCCAAAGGCCATAAATCTCTGGAATACATATCGTCAAACATAACCGCCAATATGCTCGGCCTTGGCTGGGCTGCCACACCCGCCGGATTAGACGCCATGAAAAGCCTGTCGGAACTTAACCGGGGAAGAAAAACGGCCTCAAAATCTATGTGTATGTTTATGGTCATAAATATGTCATCGGTGCAGCTCATTACGATAAATATAATCGCGTACCGAACAAGCTTTTCCTCTGCAAATCCCTCTGCTGTTATAATACCTGGCATAATCGCCACATCCATATCAACGGCTGCCGGCATACTTGCCGTAAAGATCGCAGAAAGATTTACAAAGGACAGCAAAAACTTATCAGACCACATAAACAAGTAAAATGCCAAAGGCAGAAAATCTGAAAGGAGTATTAAAATGCAGCTCGTAAACTATCTGTCCCAGACAATGCTTCCCGTAATTTTTGTGATAATAGTCCTATGCGGATTCTGCTCTAAAACAGACTTATTTTCGTCCTTTACTGAAGGGGCCGCACAGGGGCTTAAAACGGTCATAGGTGTTTTTCCATCCCTGGCAGGGCTTATGTGCGCCGTTGCTGTTTTTCGCGCCTCAGGGGCAATGGATAAGCTTATTTCCCTTATATCTCCCATAAGCAGCCTGGCCGGCTTTCCAGAAGAACTTGTATCCTTGGGCACAGTCAAAATGTTTTCATCATCCGCTGCCACAGGTGTGCTTTTTGATATATATAAGACCCTTGGTCCTGACTCTCTATGCGGAATGGCCGCATCTATAATGATGTGTTCCACCGAAACGGTGTTTTATACCCTGAGCGTATACTCATCAGCGGCAGGGATCAAAAAGACGCGCTATACAGTAATATGTGCCCTGGCTGCCAATATAGCTGGAATGGCCGCATCCTTTATCATAACTTTGTATATGTTTAGGTAATTGAATTAATTGAATTTATCGCTCCGGTATGTTATCATTAATAGTAATGCATTAACGGGGTGATAATAATGAAGCTCAAAAAAATCGGAATAATAATACTGGCCGGTCTTCTACTTTCTGGATGCACATCATCTTCAAACAGTGATGACGACGGTGTATTTTCTATTTCCGAAGATAAAGAAAACTACTATGACTCAATAATCGAAGAAACTCTCAACTCATTTTACTGGCGTTATGACTCAGACAGTATTTATTATGAGGATGATGTGGTTCCGGAGGATGAGGACATTCTTGCATGTTCTGATTCCAATGGCTACAACATGAACAGCGATAAGGGAAAAGCATGCATAAAAGCTTCAGCTAACCTTCTTTATTTCAACAGGGAATCAGCCGGCACGGTATATTTTTATTTTGTCGGCAGTGATCTTGCAGGTCTATACTATACCCCGTTCAATACCGATATCCCCTGCAGTCTTCATGTACGAAACGCATATCTGGTACCAGGCTCATTCACAAACATAGAGTCATCTGAGCCGGAATCAGAATACACCGTTAAAAATTCACCCTACATAACAGCAGCCGGAATGTTTGACTCAGCCACCATAAACGGAGTTTCATACTCCATATTTACCGACGGCGAAAAACTTATGATATACAGCAGTGACGCTTCATCATCACTGTCATTATATAAGACCATAGACCTTTCCAGTGAGGATCTCATCCCCATATCAGCTGCCTTCATAAACGGCACCACAGAGAGCGCTGTGCTTTTTGGAACGGAGACATATTCGGACGAAGCGACTTCGTCAGTGGTCGTTCCCCAGAAAATAGTTATATTTGACTCGGATTTCAACGCCACGGAAACCGAACTTTCCGCCGAGGACAGTGATCTTTATTCCGTTGGATATGACAATGGGTATCTTCTCGTGGCAAGGAGCAGATACATGGACTACTACCCCGTGAACGGAACATCCATAGGACTGAAACAGGGAAGCTATTATATAGGCGTATCAGCCTCCGGAATGGATATAACGGACATTGACGGAGACGGACAGACAGAATATATTTTCACCGATGGTCTGGATCTTTTCATATATCATAGGGATGACACTCTTTTTAAATGTATATGGAGCACCCATCTTTCCATAGACAGTTTTGAAAACTTTATTTATACCGGTGATCTGAACAGAGACGGAGTAAAGGAAATTTATGTCTTTGATTCAACTGGAACCACCTCAAAATATGCCATAGGTGAAAACGGACTGTATACGGAAAATGAAAATATCGAATACGGCCAGCGTTATCAGGTGGCTGACTTTAACGGAGACGGTGAATCGGACTGCCTCGTAATAACTGGAGCCGATGTTAATACTTGTGAGCTTCGCATAATAAACGGCTGAAAAGGCTGAAAGGAAGATATATCTTGGAATCAGAAGATAAAACACTGGAAAACTCCGATGGCATACATGAATATTTTATGAGGGAAGCCCTCAATGAAGCCAAAGCTGCCTTTGACAGCGGAGAGGTGCCCATCGGATGTGTTATAGTATATGAAAATAAAATAATCGGCAGAGGGCACAATCTGAGAAACAGCAGAAAAAATCCTCTCTGCCACGCTGAAATATCCGCCATCAACCAGGCGGCATCATATATTGGAGACTGGAGACTGGAAGACTGTACACTATATGTGACCGTTGAGCCCTGTCCCATGTGTGCCGGAGCCATCGTTCAGGCAAGGATACCCTATGTTGTATTTGGCACAAGAAACGTAAAGGCTGGATGTGCCGGCTCCATTCTCAACATACTTAACGAGCCTAGATTCAACCATCAGGTTGAAGTTACTGAGGGCATCCTCCGTGAAGAATGTGCCGAACCCATGGGAGAATTTTTTAAGCGCTTCAGAAAAAGCAAAAATACATCTGAACAGTAATCAAAAGCCGGACCATATAAAGTCCGGCTTTTATTGTATGTTTCATTTTTTCGTTTTGTTGTTTTGATTTATCCGCAATTGTCTATTGTTTTTGTTTATTTCTTTTGTTTATTGCTTTTATTTATGTTCCGATTTATCTGCCTCTATTTCATCAAGCTCATATATCTTTATATATTCCGTCTTATGGGCTCAAAAATATGGTCAGTATGATTTATCCATATCATAACAGCCAAAACCAATCTCTGCCTCAGAACCTATTCACTTTTTCAGCCAAATACAAGGCTTCCTATTCTTCTTTTCACGGGTATTCGGTATATGCCTGGATCGTTTTTTCTTGCGAACCACAGTGCCCCGCCTGAAGGGTCCCAGCCATTAAAGGCGTCCTTAGAGGCGCTTATGTATATTCTGTCCAAGGATGAAAAGTCATCTGTAATACTGCTTTTTCCGCCGTCAAAATTCTCTATGATATCCTCTACTTTATCAGGGAACCTTTTATCAGATATACGGTTTATTATGACCGCTCCTATGGCCACCTGTCCGGTATAGGGCTCTCCCTCACCCCGGCTTTTGATAAAGGCCGCCAGTTCATACAGTTCATTGTCATAAGCGGCAATGGTCTTTATGCCAAGACGGTTAAGGACTATGTTTTCGGCTATGCCGTTTGGCTCAAGCCCCCTGTCCTTCTGAAACGACGTAAGGGCATAGTATGTACAGGCACCAAATATCCCGTCTATCTCCTCTTTATAGTACCCGTACTCCTTAAGTTTCTCCTGGATGGAAGCTACCATCTTTCCGCTGGTGCCCCAGTAATATACAGCCACATTACCACCTTCCCGTTATCAGGTTAATATATTCTCAGCCCCTGGCTGATGAAAACCACTCCACAACTTTAAACTTTATCTTAGGGACGGTCTCTTCGGAGGAAAGGACAACTACATCATAGGCCTCCTCTCCCAGTGTATCCTTTAACAGGCTGGTATCCGCATATTCAACGCTCTGGTCACTTAGACACATGGGAGGATACATAACACACCACCAGTTATGGCCCTCACCATCTCCTATTATGACCCTCAGGGAATGATATACACCCTCGGGGAAAACAGCGTTGGCGTAATACCTTACAGGATAACTCTCCTCGGAAAGTTCCGTTTTTACATCGTATTCGTATCCTTCTTCATTTATTACTTTTCTGGCGGTCTCATTTATACCGCTTATATGTCCTCTCAGGTACTTTTCAGCATCTTCACGGCTGGTGCAGTCCTCCATACCCGGCCTTAAATATTCTATGACCGCATCCCTTACCTTAAGTTTCAGCTGCTGGTCAGCCTCACTGTCACTATTGGCGAGGACATGAAACCTGACAACTGAATCAGTTATCCTTGAGCTTATACTGTCGGCATAGCTGTTCAATGCCGCCCCAATGGCCACTGCTGTCCCGCACAGGATAGATATGACAGCTGTTTTCCATTCATTTTTTAAGATTTTTTTTATTTTATATAAATATTTCATATGTATTCCTCCCTTGTCCATATAAGAGAGGATTTCCATTTTTTATTATTTTATAACTCCCGCGGAAATTATCTGTACATTTGTTTCCACATCGAATTTAAGCCCCTGTATATCCCCGTCAGGGTTAAGCTGCAAAAAGTCCGCATTCAGATATATGGAGCGTTCGATGGTATCTGTAAGGCTTTCATCTATCACCCGTTCAAATTCAGCCTCCACACCATCCTTATCCACGTCATATCCGCTCTCAAGTGCCAGACTGGCATCTATCCTTATATTTAAAATGCCGTCATCCCATGAAATTTCTGTTTTCTGCTCCTTTACCTTGGCCGAGATATTTTCCCATGTGACCAGCTCTCCTTCCGCTGTTCCCTTTATCCATTTGGCGTTTCCTACGTCTACGGTCGTTATATCTCCCTTGAACTCATCCTCACTTATTACTATGCCTCCGTCAAGATATACCTCTCCATCAGCAGTGGATATTTTGGGAATTATAAACGTCCCGTCCTGTCTCATGGATTTTATGAGATATTCAAAGTTCATATATTCATTCAAGTCCGTTTCTCCGCCATTATTTTTGTAGTAGTCCCACAGGTACAGTCCGCCCTTAGCCCCCTTATCCATTACAGTATTTACTGTGTCATAGGCGGTCTCTGAAGCAAATACGACGATTTTTGTATTGATGTCCTCCATGCGTTCCATGGCATATATTATGTCCGTAAGGCTTTCCTTCTGGGTATATATGTCTGAGCCTATAACTACGGCCTTGAGCTGTCCGAAATACATTTTTTTGCTGGAATACATATCAGCTAGTTTTCTCATTTCCGGAATGGTATCGCCACATACAAGTATGGTCTTCTGCTTTTCTGAGCTTTTATCTATGTCACTTTCCAGTTCAGCCTCTCCGGCAGATAAAATATATTTTCCGTTATCTCCCATCAGATTTATTTCTTCAGGCATATCCTGTTGTTTTTGTGACCCATCAATACCCATAAGCACCACATATTTTCTGTTTTCAGTCTCTGTACTGTCATAACAGCCGCATAACGACAGCGTCGACAACGCCAAAACAGCAGCCTCAGCAAGCAGCCTTTTCAGTTTTATTCTTATTTCCGTCCGCATTTTTACCCTCCACCTTTTTGACAAATATGCTTAATACCGGTGCCAAAACAGCAAATAAGGCCAGTGAAGCGCCTCCAGTCACATAAAGTGCAGCTATGGCTATATTTATATCATCAAACAAAAAAGACGTTACAAAGGCCGCTGAGGCCCCAATAATGGCCATTGGCTTAAACAGTCTTTCTGCACTTAATGCTCTGCCAAATATAAGGATCTCAAAACCAACCGCGGCAAAAACCGCAAAAAACCACATTCTTAACATCAGCACATCCTGCTTGTCGCCAAAAAGCGCCTCTAGGTTTACCGTATCCATTATGTTAAGAGCCGGGAAAAGCCTTTCAGACGTATCGTTGAGCCCGAATTTTGAAACCGCCGTATACGTGAAGACCACCACCGCAGCAAGGGCTATTATAACGGCATATACAGCCTTTTTTTCCTTTTTCTCTCCGTCGGTGCCGGGCAGAAGTATGAACAGCGACTGCACCCCTCCAAACATAAAAGAGCATTTTAATCCATTTATGACTACATCCTCACCGGCCTGCTCAAAAGCCGCTGTCAAAAGTCCGCCTTTGGTATCATACAGGCATATACCGGCGGCCAGGACAGCGTTCACAGCAACTATTACAAATATTATCTCTCCTGTTCTTCCTGCCGGCTGTGTCCCAAGACAAGCCATATAAAGCGCCGCAAGGACAAATACAGCAGCCGTTATCCAAAATGGAGTTTTGGGCAGGAGATACATGGATACAGCTGAACAAAGAAGTTTTATATTTATTCCAGCATAGATGATAAGGCTTACTCCTGCCGCGGTATTTATGAGCCATTTTATTTTAGATGAATACTCAAGTCTTTTTGACGCAGCGCAGATTATTATACATTCCGCAGCGGTTATGAGCGCCCCGATTATGACACTATAGATGTTATACACTGCCGTTGAAGGCAGGCCTATGAGAGATGATGAAAATATTATGAGCACGATGGCCGCCTGCATCTGTCTGGCGGAAATCTTATGGTTTGAAAATATCATCTTTTCCCCCTCCTGACTCTGTTTTTAGGAGACGCGAATATGGGACGTTTCCTGAGCATAAAAAGCGGAAGCCTTATTATGCTGTCCTTAAGGTCATCCCATCCCCTTTCAGAAGCTGAGCAGTAAGGATACATATACGGTATACCAAAACTTCCAAGAGAACACAGATGAGTTATGACAAGCAGTATCCCTGTCCAGAAACCAAAAAGCCCCAGCAGTGCCGATAAAATGAGTATCAAATATTTTGACAGCCTTATGCCGTTTACCATGGCTTGATTGGGTATAACAAAGGTGCATATACCTGTTATGGCTGATATGATGACAACTACAGGGCCCACAAGTCCCGCCTCCACAGCAGCCTGTCCAATAACGATACCGCCTACTATACCCAGGGTGGAACCTATGGACGATGGAAGTCTTATGCCGGCCTCTATCAGCAGTTCAAAAGCTATCTCCATACCGAATACCTCAGTTACAGCTGAAAACGGCACATTTATCCTTGTGCCGGCTATTTTGAGTACAGCCTCAACGGGCAGGAGGTTGGGATTATATAAAGTTATGGCAATATAAAGCCCCGGCAGAGCCAAAGCCAAAAAGGCTGCGGCATAACGTATGAGCCTTATGAAACTCATTATTTCCCATCTGTCATAATAGTCCTCAGCAGCCTGAAAAAATGTATTGAGTGTTGATGGCAGCATAAGCACCATTGGAGAATTATCAACGGCAAGTACGACCCTTCCTTCCAAAAGTGCCGCCGATGCCTTATCCGGTCTTTCCGTCATCTGTATTTGAGGAAATGGAGACCACCATTTTTTCTCTGTGAGCTGTTCGATATATCCACCATCTATGACAGCGTCCACATCTATTTTTTCTATGCTCTGCTTTACACTCTCGACTATTTCATTTCTTGCTATGCCTTCCATATACATAAGGGCAATATCCGTTTTGCTTCTTCTTCCGCATCTTAATCTGACTACCTTAAGGCCTGTATCCCTTATCCTTCGGCGCATAAGCACTATGTTGAAATTTATGGCTTCACCAAAGGCATCCTTTGGCCCCTGGACAACAACTTCATTTTCGACCTTAGGAACTCCCCTTGTGGGCCAGCCCTTAGTCGAAGCAATGAGAGCCTTGTCATCATTATCAGCAAAAATAGCCGTATCTCCCAAAAGTATGGACGTAAATATATTGTTGAAATCCTTTTCTTCTTTTATCTCTCCGATGCTTATGGCCTCGTTTTTAAGGGTATCAAGGATATTTGTATATACCTTGACCCTAGTACGGCTCATAAGATTAGTCATGATAAGATCTTCTGTAACTGTCTTATTTATCATGTTGTCCACATAAACGATCATCATATTTATATCTTTATCTGGTCCAGCTTTAAATGTTCTTATGACAATGTCACCGCAGTTTTTGAACGTATCATTTAATATTTTTTTGTTCTCACTTAGCCTGTTGGATACAAACATATTATCTCCCCTTTCGGTTATATGTTTTTCCGAAAAAAGGAAATTTATACTTAATAAAATTATTAACTTTGTTAATGGTAAAAAAACTGTATAATCCGAAAAAATTTCAGTCAAATTCAATTTTTAAAAAATTGTGTAAAACTGTGTAAAATTCTGTGTAAAACAGGGTCATATTACATTTATCCTCTTTAAATTTGCTGATAAAATCAGCATTATATCAACACGATGTCTCGTAATATCATAGAGTATGCATTTCTGTTGACTTAAAAACCGACAATTGCTACAATTCATTTTGTAAAGGGGAAAACC
>JABLTR010042260.1_pt1 | contig 16751 bp, 18 predicted proteins | sample 7160071 | NCBI WGS metagenome assembly JABLTR01 (sample SAMN14651230, study PRJNA627086) | human gut metagenome | isolation source: feces | host: Homo sapiens
CCAGATAGTCGGCCAAAAGGTCTGTCAGCATCGGTTCGTCATCTACGATCAAAATTTTGTATTGCATAAGCAAGTTCATCCTATCGCTATTTGCCTTTTATTATCTCTTGTAAAAGTCAAAATTCAGTCAAGATATTATAATTACCCTCTATTTGGGAGCCAGGAGTCCCACTCGTAGTATACCATACTGTGAGGAAGTTCTGGTCGACTATTTAAAGAAAAGCGGATTGATTTCTCAAGCTGCAAACTTATATAACCTTATAAAAAAACTCGCAGGTTAGAGCATAAACCTCTTTCCTGCGAGTCTCATTCTTTCTTTTCTTCTGGTGGCACAAATTCCAGCAGATCACAGATCTCACAATTCAATACCGTACATAGTCGAGCGAGAACATCAATATCCAATCGAGTGATCTGGTTCCTACAGTAATTGTTAATTTGTGTCCGCTGCATCTCTGCCCGGTGGCTCAACATATTTTTACTGAGGCCGGATTCCTTTAATAGTTCATCCAGCTTGATCCGAATGGTTCCATACTCCACTTGCCAACCCTCCTGCCTACATAAATTTGTTGACAAGTATAGTGTACCATTGGTAGAATAGAAAAATAAGATGTAGAAAGTCTTGTCAGACTTTCTACACAGACAAAACAAACAAATCAAATACAAAAACAGGTGGATACAATAAGCAAAATCACATAGCTTTCTTTATTTTGCAATTTCTTGTAAAAATTTGCGGCGGGCCTCGGCAAAAGCTAAGAGAAAGCTACTTAATTCCTAAAAATCCCCTTTTATAATACCCTCATCAAAAATGGATGAGGGGGGGAAAACTACACCTTTCCTGTCAGTTATCCCCGTAAGGGGAGAACATGGCAAAGAGGTACATAGGAACCGGCGAACATCCGCCAGGAAATAAAAAATGTCTTTTATATACCGCAGTCCTCCAGGGGATTGCGGTATTTTTCTATTCGACATCTTTTGCCACATTTCTGCCTTTATTCCCATCTTGTAGTTATTTTTGTTGGCGTTATGCGCTCGTCTTTTGGCGAGCGCATTTTCTATTTGTCGGAAAAAGGCGATGGCTGCCGCTTGACAGGCAGCGCCGCCCTTCCTGCAGGGGGCCTCCGTCCGTCTGAATTTTCCCCAAAATTCAGACGAAACGGAGGATCTACAGGTGAAATATGCACCCAAAAAGGTATTTATTATAAAAGACGGAGGGTATCAGGAGCTTACATATGAAGCGTACTGTGCGCTCTGCGAAAGTGATTCATCCTATAAGGATAAGCGTTTTATTCCTCTGCACGGGATGCTGATGGAAGTGACAGAGGATGATTTTAAGGAGTTCTACCGGAATCAGCGGCGGCAGAAGTATCTGGAGGAACGGTCAATCAACAATCAGGACATTTCCATTGATATGTTGCCAACGCAGGAGTTTCGTGATCGTGATGTTTTATTCGACTCGGATCAGGATGTGGCTGAGAAAGTTCTGAATAACATCTTTTTGGACAAGCTCAGAGAAGTCCTTCCTCTGCTGGATGCGGAAGACCAGAAGCTGCTCTGGCTTCGGCATGGCCAGGAGCTTTCCGAGCAGAAACTCGGTGAGATTTATGGCGTTTCCCAGCAAGCGATCAGCAAGCGGCTCCGGAAACTCTATGACAAAATCAAAAAAATGATAGAAATTTAAAAATTTCCGGTTGTAGGCCCCCTCACTTTTCGGCATGTAAAGTGAGGGGGATTTTCTATCCACCCTCTGGCACCTTGAAAACCGCATATGCAGCATACCAGATACTTCCCCTCTGTTGTCGGCAGGAGTTGGCAAGCCACATGATTGGAATCAGGGAAACTTCTTTACACCGCAGAAGAAAGAAGGAAGATTTCCCGGTTCATGGATCAGACGATGCGGGGCAACCGCACCGAAGGCGATGACAGGCAGAGGGTTATAATGGTACTTCCGTCCAGTCACAGGCCGAGCGTTGAAGCGGCTTTTTCTTGTTCTGCCGTGAGCCGTCGCAGCCAATGAGGGCGGCCCCGTGAGATCCACGGGGAGGTGAGATTCCTATGAGGCCAAAGCCATGGCCGTTTGGTGTGTTCCCGTGCCAGGGGAAATCGGGGATAAATACTGGCAAGCACAAAACGATTGATATCACAAGGCGGCAGTCTGCCTAAAACCAGGCTGCCTGCCTTTTACATAGCAAAGATTGGAGGAAAACCTATGACAAAGGACGAAATCAATCAGGTATTAAATGCTATGGACGGATTCTATGTAGGGTACGCAAATGTCAGCACCCTGAAAGGAATCCGTACACAGCAATATGTTTTTAATATGACTCCGGAGAACATCTCCGGGTTTCTCTATACATGGAAAGACTGTGCCGGGCAGGTTCTGCTGACGGACATGTTGGATCGCCCACTCCTGAAAATGGAGAGCGGATGTATTACACAATGCAAAACAAAGGAATTGAAAGATCAGGTGGTTTCTCTGCTGGATGCTATCCGCACAGGTCAAATGCCGCCCGCAAAGTTTCCGATGGTAACCAGAGAATTGTTTCAGGCTTATATCGATATGGAAGAAGAAATGGTCGCCCGTGCGGAAGTGGACGCACTTGCAAGAGAGGAACAGCAGGCAGCCTTAGAAATGGGCCTCTGAAAATGTTTGGAGGTGGCATGGAATTGAAAGAAATTAAACGAGGGGATCTGTATTATGCGGATCTCCGGCCAATCATAGGAAGTGAACAGGGCGGCGTCCGGCCTGTGTTGATCATACAGAATGATGTCGGCAACCATTTCAGCCCCACCGTGATCGCGGCGTCCATTACCAGCAGACAAAGAAAACACCGGCTGCCTACCCATGTTTTTTTGCCAATCAGTACAGAGGGCCTGCGATGTAACTCCATTGTCCTGCTGGAACAGGTACGCACCATTGACCGAAGCAGGCTTGGCGATTACATAGGTCGGTTGGACGAAACCGCAATGGAGGCGGTAAATGAAGCCCTTGCAATCAGCATCGGGATTGAACAGAACAGTGCCTCTGGATTAAAATAATACAGAATATCAGCACAGTTTCTTTATTTTCCAAGAGAAAGCGGGAGGGAGAAATTTGAATAAAAAGGAAGACCTGAAGCCAACAGATCAGAATCTGCCGATCACTCCTGAATTGCTATCGCAGATAGATCATGCGGTTGCTATTAGTTTTGGTTTGGACGGGATGCTGAATCCAAAAGAAAAAGAGGAAGATCCAGATGGCGCTGCCAGCGGGTAAACAGCCTGTTGGTAGTGCTTCGGTTTTCGGAGAAAAAATCCCGTTTTTGGTTGGATTTTGTGGTAGCTATTTGTGAAACAACACGGTATACTGTGTATTGCGTAGAGGAAAGGAGGCGAACGGTTTGAGACGGTACAAGGTAGAAACCCTTACAGAAGGGCGTACAAAATATTATTACATCCAAGATTGCCAGACGTATGACATTGTTCCGCTGCCATCCAAATATCTGAAATATAAAATCAAGGCCAATCGTTCGCCTAATACGGTGAAACGGTCGGCCTTTTCTATATGCTACTATCTGGAATACCTGAATGAAATCCATATGGAAATCCCACAGGTTTATGAGCTGGATCTGGAAAGGCAGAATGAACACTTTGTAGATTTCCTGTACTGGCTGAAAGCCGGGAACCATACAGAAAAGAACAATTTAAAAGTAATACACAACGGAACCTGCAACGCATATCTGGAAGATGTGTTCAGGTTCTTTCTTTATATCGAGGGAATGTATGAACAGCTTGGGAGCCTGAAGGTGCTGTCCTATAATTACCACTTCGCAGTCAATGCGGTAGGCGTAAAAAAGAGGCTCCGCTTTCAGGCGTTCAAAGGTTACCTGCAGGAAGAAGAACGGAACGTGCGGCCTGCGGAACACGATGAAATTATCACAGTCCTTCAGGCGTGTACCAACTGCCGGGATCAACTCCTCATCCTGCTGCTTGCGGAAACCGGATTCCGAATCGGGGAAATCCTTGGTGTAGACTATGTCCACGACATTGATTACCGGAACCGCATGATTGGCGTTTATTTCCGTGAAGATAACGAAAATGATGCCAGAGCTAAAAACGCAGAATATCGAAAAGCCAGGATCAGCGATGACTCCTTCGATTTCCTGATGTACTATCTGGCTGAGTACAGAAAACTATTGCAGCATCAGAATTATCTGTTCATCAATATCGCGGGAAAGACCGCCGGACAGCCTTTAAAAGTGGACAGCGTCTATGACATGCTGAAACGGATGGAGAAAAAGACAGGGATTGATCTGACTCCGCATATGCTTCGGCGGTACTTTGCCAATATACGCCGGAAAGACGGATGGCGGCTGGAGCTGATCCAGCAGGCCCTGGGGCATAAGCATCTGAATACAACCATACGCTATCTGAACATCATGGATGACGAGCTGATCGAAGCCAGCCAGGAGTTCTACGCCAAGCATTCCGCCTTGTATGGTGTGAAAGAACTTTTATAGGGGGAGGTGATAGGAGATGCCTGCCTATGCAATACGGGAATGGCGGCAGGAAGAAAAACCCAAAGCGTTGCCGGAGCAGATCATTGAAACCATTGATTCCTGCGAAGATGTAGCCAAGACCGCCAAAAGCAGGCTGAAGAAGTTCCTGGCAGAAATGGGGATTCAGGATATTCTGGAGATGGACTATCCACTGCGGAAAGCATACCAGAACTATCTGTTCTCCGCCTGCCAGATCCAATCGGCTGACCGTTATCTCCTTGCGTATGACAGGACAAAACAGGCGGATATCCGCAGACGGATGAAAACCCTGGCAGGAAAGAATCAATGCCGGTGGCGGCTGGAAGAAACAATTCTGTTCCTTCCCTATCATCCGGATCAGGAACTGGCGATGGAACTGGATTCCGTCAGGAACCGCCCAAATATGGTCTGGGATTTCACAAAACCCTGTGCATGGCATGTAAAAGAACAGGTTTTTACGACACTGAATGAAATCCTTGCCATTACGAAAAATTCAATCCAACGGAGACAACGATTGACTGGACTACAGTATCTGTACGATTTCTGTACCGAGCAGGCGATCCAGGATATTGAGGATATGGACTTGGCACAGGAGCAGATGTTCAACGCTTATCTGACCGAACACACTCCCAGTGAAACTTATAAACACCAGATGCTTGCGATCCTGAATTTATGCCGGAAAACAGTCTTCCTGCATAATGCACAGATTAACTGGCAGGCGAATATCTGGTACCTGGATGGATTGAGAATTGCGGAGCATCGGCTGAATCGGAGCAGTTCAGTGACCAGTGTGTCCTTCACAGAGATCAGTCACAAGGAAAACCGCAGGTACGCCAAGGAATATATGAAATACCAGATCGGCGTTACCGGTCAGGCCATCAGCACGATAACGACAAGATACTGCCTGTTGGAGCGTTTCCTGGTACGTTTATCGGAACAAGGTCAGGATGCCGCAAGCTGTACGACAAAACAGATTGAAGATTACCTCGGTGAATTGCAGGAAAGCGGGATTTCCGCAAAATCCTTTAATGCATATATATCCGGGCTGAATCATTTCTTCCGGTTCCTCATCGCCCGAAATTATCGGGAAACGATGCCGTTCCAGCCAGAGCTTTATCAAAAAAAGATAATCGTCAAACATCATGACCGGAGCGTTTCACCGGAGGTCTGCGAAGAAGTGTTGGGTAAGCTGCATCTGCTCCCGGATCACCTTCGCTGCATGTACCTCCATCTCTGGTGTCTGGGCCTGCGGATCAGCGAGGTATGTACCCTGAAGGGAAATGCCTATTATCGCCAGAACCATGATACCTGGATTCAGGTGTATCAGGTAAAGATGAAGAATTATAAGCGGATTCCCATAGCAGAGGGCCTGTATAGGATCATGGAAGTTTATATAAAAACCCACCAGATCGGGCCGGATGACTACCTGTTTACGAACAAAAACGGCGGCCCTTACCGGAGCATGACTTTCCGTCATCAGATGAAAAAGTTCTGCGAAGACCATGAGATTGACGGCGGGGATTACCTGTTCCAGTCCCATGATTACCGCCATACAGTGGCGACGATGCTTTATGACAATGGCGTATCCATACAGGGAGTACGGGATTACCTGGGACATGATTATCTGGAAATGACAGAACAGTATATAGACTACATGCCCAAAAAGATTGCAAAAGAGAATATGGGATTTTTCCAAAAGCCGGAACATAATCTGGCGGCTGGTTTGAGAAAGAAAGGAGGCAGAGATGGAAAATAGATTGTACTATTGGGAGCTGGCATGCTATGGAACTTCCGGAAATCTGCCGCAAAGAGCCATTGGAAAAAGTAATTTTATTGACCTTTCCCTTCTTCCCAAAGAAACCATGCGGGAAGAATACAGACGCTACTTCCTGTACAGGGGCGGCCAGGTGTCACTGAACACCATCTGCCATGAAAAAGCATATTACAAACAGGTGTGCCAAGCCCTTCAATTGCGAAAAAACATACCTGACAGCTTCCTCGGCTGGCAGCCATCCAAATGGATCGAACTGTTAAAGATATGGATGCTGCAGAATGGTTTCCCATTTTATAAAGAGAAGGAAACTTTGTATGGAACGATATGCCGGACGGATGCTCCTGTGCTTCAGCACCTGAAACGCTTCCTGCGTTTCATTCAGCCGGAGGATATGCGACCGGAGCGGGAAAAGGATATATGGGCTCTGAAAAAACTGGATATCCCTATTAAAGAAAATCCGATTTATAAAACGGAAACTCTGGATTTTACCGGAATCTTGCAGGAAGGTCTAAGGGAGGAAGTGAAACAGGCAATTTTCCTGCATATAAAATATGAAAAAATCGGAACCGTGAAACGGGAGCTGACTTCCATCCGGAAGTTTTCCGGATACCTGATGGAGAAAGGCGTAAAGATCAATTCCTGCGCCGATGTTGACCGGGATCTGCTGGAAGAATATCTTGTCTATATCAACACCAATGGTTCATTCGGCAGAGGAAACAGCGATGACATTCTGAAACTGAGGGCAGTATTGGAAAGTATCGGCAAACTATATGGATACAGCCATCTGGAATCCTTATTCATCAACACAGATATCCCGCCGGAAGTGCAGCCAGTATTCCGAGCTTATTCCGATGAGGAACTGAAGCGGCTGAACGCTCATATCACAAAACTGGATATCCAGTTGGCACGATGTATGGTAATCCACCAAATGCTTGGTACAAGAATCTCTGATACGCTGACACTGCATACAGACTGCCTGTCAAAGAGAAATGGGCTGGATATTATCCGGATCGATCAGGTAAAAACACGAACATTCGAAAAGCCTATCAGTGCAGAATTGGCAGCTCTGATCCAGAAAGCCATCGATTGTACTTACGATCAGTATGGTAAAACCGAGTATATCTTCGTGGATGCCAAAGCTCCCAGCCGCCCGCTTCAATATACAACCATAAAGCACAAGGTGCTGCGGTTGATAAAAAGTGAGGATCTACGGGATGATGATGGGAAACTGTTTCAATTCAGTTCCCATATGTTCCGGCGGTCTTACGGAGTTAAGTTGACAGAAATGCATTTGGATGACTGGACGATAGCAAAACTTCTGGGGCATAAAAACATAAGCGCAGTAAAGCATTACAGAAAAATGAGTAATCAACTTCTGGCTGAAGAAACCCGAAAAGCACGGGAACAACAGACCAGAATCCTGCTTGCAAATTTAGATGGATGGGGTGAAGAATATGAACAAATACGACAGGATGATTGAAATGAACCGGGAACGAAGTGATGAAAAGATATCCGCAGCGAAACGGGCGATCCGTAAACTGTTGGATCAGGGAGAGAGGGTATCGGTTCCGCAGCTCGTAAAAATGACAGGCGCTTCCAGAGGATTCTTCTATAAGAATCCCATCGTGAGGGCTGAGATTGACCGGGCTATGGAACAGCAGGCCGGAACCATCAATCCCCGTAGAGGCATTTTAGACAAAGCAATGGAAGGACGGATAGATCTCCTTCAAGAAGAAATTTTCCGACTCCGGCAGGAAAATCAGGCACTCCATGCTGAAAATCAGAGATTACAGAAGATTATCAGCAAGAAAAGCCGGAGTGAATTTCGAAACCTGTAAAAAATAAAATATAGGAAAATACATAGAGACAGCGGATCAACCAACCGCTGTCTCTTATCATTCACAAAACGTATGGAAAAGCATTAAACATAGGTATTTGTATAAACGGGTGAAGCAGAGTACAATAAATGGGAAAGGTCGGAGCAATATGCTACTAAAAAAGAACAGAAAACACACTTGTGTAAGCCGTTAAGCCCAGTGTTTTCAAGGGCTGGAGAGGACGGGCTACATTTTACTACCCTAACTACTGGGGCACCATGCCCATGCCGGTGTTCACCTTCCTGGAGCGCTTTGACTTCACCGGCAAGACCATCATGCCCTTCTGCACCCACGAGGGCAGCGGCCTGGGCCGCAGCGAGGCCGACCTGAGGCGGCTGTGTCCCGGGGCCAAGATCGCCAAGGGGCTGGCCATCCGGGGCAGCGCCGCCACCGGAGCCCGGGACGCGCTGAAGCGCTGGTGCGCGGCACAGCCGTAACATCCACCGGCGGTCACGCTTTGCAAAAAACGGCCCACCGGACGCCGTATTCGGCGCCCGGTGGGCAGCACGGCAGGGCAAAGGCATCTTCGCCCGCAGTTTATGCTCTGTCCTCCGGTCCGGTCCCGCCGCTCCGGTATTCCGGACAGCGATAGCGCTGCTTGCCCCGGCTGGCCTTGCCATACTCTATGGCCTGAACCGGGCAGAGATCAATGCAGGCCATACAGTGGGTACACCGCCGCCCCCAGGCCGGCCGGTCCCGCTCCAGCCGGATATTGCCCAACGGGCACACCTCCCCGCATTTGCCGCAGCCCACGCAGGCATCCGTGGCGAAAAAGCGCTTGGGCCGGATCAGGAAGCGGTACATCCCCCAGTTGACAGGTCCGGATTTGATCCGGTCCAGCAGCCCGGTGGAACGGGGCACCAGCTCCGCCCCGGCCAGGATCCGCCCTGCAGCCTCTGCCAGCACCGGGACGGCCGCCGTGAGTTTTTCCCGGATCTCGTCGGGCTGAGGGCTGGGAAAGAGCACCAGGTAATTGTCCGGCATCACCACCGGCAGCAGCCCCCGGTACGACAGCCCCTTCTCTTTGCACAGGGCGGCCAGCTCCCGCCAGGCAGCGCCGGTATCTCCGCCGCAGGTCAGCACAAAATAGGCCTCCCGGCTGCCGGAAAAATGCCCGGAGCGTATAAACTCTGCGAATACCTTCGGCACCCGCCAGGCATAGGTGGGCGCCACAAATACCCAGGGGCGCTCCGAGGTCAGCTCAGCCCCAATTCCCTGGCGAATATAGTGGAACGCGTCCACGCAGCGGTCTTCCAGCTGTTCCGCCAGCGCCTGGGCGCAGTAGCGGCTGTTGCCTGTGCCGGTGAAATAGACGACCATTGTATTCCCTCCTCAAATCTGCTGTCCACGCCTGCACCCGGGGATGCAGATGGGGTAAACTCCCCTCCAGGGGAGCTTGCCCCGCCCGGCGCCGGTCCATCCGCCCCCAGTCAATGGATCACTTCCTTGACGCACTTGACCAGCTGTCCCAACTCCGATAGGGCGCTGCGGCGCCGGATGCACACCAGCTCGGCGTGGGCCCCGGGAAACGGGACCGGCCGATAGGTCAGCGTCTCCGACTCACACCCCTCAAACACCCGGGTCAGCAGGGAGAACCCCTGGCCCGACTCCAGATAGACCCGCACTGTGGCCAGATCCGGACACAGGATGGAGCGCCGGAAGGGCAGCCGCCGGGCCCACTCCTCCACGCCGGGGAGCATGTTGTCCCGGGGCAGGGTGAGCTGGGTGTACTCTTCCAGGCAGTCCAGGGTAAAGTGCTCCTGCCTGGCCAGCGGATGGCGGGTGGAGAACACCACTTCGAAGGGCTTGGACTGGAGCACGTCCACCTTCACGTCGGGCCACAGCTTCCAGTCGTTGGAGGTGGTGACCACCAGATCCAGCCTGCCGTCCAGCAGCTGGTTGCGCAGCTCCACGAAGTCCAGCATCTTGATCTCAAAATACACCCCGGGAAAGGCCCGAAACAGCTGCCGGGCCACGGGTAAAATCACAGAGCGCTGGCTCAGCAGGGATAAAAAGCCCACTGTGACGCTGGATTGCTTGACTCCGGCCACATCTTTGGCCTTTTTGATGCTGGCGTCCAGCTGGCGCTGGATGACCGCAAAGTCATCCCGCAGCACCTGTCCCGCCGGTGTCAGCGCCACGCTGCGGGTGGAGCGGTTGAAGAGCTTAAAGCCCAGCTCCTCTTCCAGGGCGGCGATTTGACGGGTGACCGCCTGTTGGCTCATATAGAGGTTGCGGGCCGCTGTGGTGAAGCTGAGCACGTTGGCCACCTCCAGAAAGCAGCAAAGCTGTTTGTAGAGCATCCCTCTCCCTCCTTCTGCTCCATTATACCCGTCCGACAAACCCTTGGCAACCGGCGTATTTCGCCGCCCGCCCAGCAGAAAAACCATCATCCCGGCAAAAGCCGTTCCTATGGAGGAATCCCCATGCTGCTCAGACAGATGAAATACTTTGTGGCTGTGGTGGAGTGCAGCAGCTTTACCGAGGCCGCCGAACAGTGCTACATCTCTCAGTCCGCCATCTCCCAGCAGATCCAGTCCCTGGAGCGGGAGCTGGGGGTGGAGCTGATCCGGCGGCAAAACCGCCATTTCACGATCACGCCCGCAGGCGAGCACTTTTATACCCACAGCAAGGCCATTCTGGAGCAGGCGGAACACCTGGTCCGGGAGACCCAGCAGCTGGGAAACGACCAGAAGCGCCAGCTGCGCATCGGTTATCTGCGCTGCTACAGCGGGCTGGAGCTGCATCAGGCCATCGCAGCCTTCTCCCAGGCCCATCCGGAGGTGGCCCTCAGCATTGTCAACGGCACCCACGAGGAGCTCTATGACCTGCTGCGTCTCGGCGGGGTGGATCTGGTCCTCAACGACCAGCGGCGGGCCTTCTCCGACAGCTATGTCAACCTGGTGCTCACCCGCTGCGGCTGCTATGCCGAGCTGTCCCAGTACAATCCCCTGAGTCAACGGGACTGCCTGGACCTGGAGGAGCTGCGGCAGATGCCCTGCATCCTGATCTCCTCCCGGGAGCAGCAAAACGCGGAGCAGGAGTACTATCAGAACACCCTGGGCTTCGGGGGCAGCTATCTCTTCGCGGACAATCTGGAGGAGGGGCGGCTGCTGGTGGTGAGCAACCGGGGCTTTCTGCCCATCGAGAGCGTGGGCACCCTGCCCCCGGAGGCCGCCTCTATCCGCCGGCTGCCCATCTGCCGGAATGGGCGGCAGCTGGAGCGCAATTTCTGCGCCTTCTGGCGCAAAGAACAGACCAACCCGTACATCCAGGCATTCTCCAATGTGCTGCAGGGCCTGCTGGCCCCCGAGCCGTGAGCTGTGCCAGGCCGTCTATGGCCTGGCATTTTTCATATAAGCCCCGCTTATCAGCCCCACCGGCATTCCAGATTGCTTCCCGGCACCGGCGGCCCTACAATAGAGCCAGCATCCAAACCATGGCGGCGGCCCGCTGGGGCAGCCCGCCGGAGGGAAGAGAGGCATTTATGGAATACAGAGTATTGGGCAAAGAGTATTGGGCAAGGACCTGAAGGTGTCCGCCCTGGGGCTGGGCTGCATGGGCATGACCCACGCCCTGGGGGCCCCGGCAGATGAAAAAGAGATGACCCGGCTGCTGGAGCGGGCGGTGGAGCTTGGCTGCACCTTCTTTGACACGGCGGAGTGCTACACAGGCGCCCGGCCGGACGGCTCCACTGCCTACAACGAGGCGCTGGTGGGCCGGGCCCTGAAACCCTTCCGGGATCAGATCGTGCTGGCCACCAAGTGCGGGGTGCGCCACCGGGGGGACCGGCTGGAGACGGACAGCCGGCCGGAGACCATCCGCCGGGCGGTGGAGGGCAGTCTGAAAAAACTGCAGACCGACCACATCGACCTGTACTATCAGCACCGGATCGACCCCAAGGTGGAGCCGGAGGTGGTGGCGGACACCATGGCCGCCCTGATCCGGGAGGGCAAGATCACCCACTGGGGCATCTCCGAGACCAACGAGGACTATCTGCGCCGGGCCCACGCGGTGTGCCCGGTCACCGCCGTCCAGAACCGGATGAGCATGATGTACCGGCGCTATGAGGGGCTGTTCCCGGTGCTGGAGGAGCTGGGGGTGGGCTTTGTGGCCTTCAGCCCCCTGGCCAACGGCTTCCTGACCGCCCGCTACCGGGACACCTCCCAGTTTGAGCCGGGCAGCGTGGACTTCCGGGGCTCCATGCCCCAGTTCTCCCCTGGGGGTGTAGCCCAGAACCGGGCGCTGCTGGAGCTGATCGAGGGCAAGGCCCGGGAAAAGGGGGCCACCCCGGCCCAGATCTCCCTGGCCTGGATGATGGCCAAGCGGCCCTACATCGTGCCCATCCCCGGCTCCCGGAAGGAGGAACGGCTGCGGGAGAACTTCGGAGCGGCGGAGCTGCATCTGACACAGGAGGAGGTCCGGGAGATCGACCAGGCCCTGGACCACATGAGCATGTCCGCCGTCTTTGGCGGCCACAACAACTAAAATCCGCCCCACAAGGGCGCACAGAACGACAGGAGGAATTTCCCATGGAGTACAGACAGCTGCCCCACGGCGGCCCCAATGAAACATTCAGCGTGCTGGGCCTGGGGATGGGGGGCATCCAGGTCAGCCCCCCGGAGGAGATCGAGGCGGTGGTGCGCACCGCCATTGACAACGGCATCAACTTTTTTGACCTCTGCGCCGGAGGCAGGAGCGTCTATGAGCCCTTTGGCCGGGCCATCGCAGGGCGGCGGGAACAGGTGTTCTTCCAGCTCCACTTCGGGGCGGTGTACAATGCCAAGGGGGACTACGGCTGGTCCCGGAATCTGAAGCAGATTCAGGACACCTTCGCCTGGGAGCTGAAGGCCCTGGGCACCGGCTACGCCGACTTCGGCTTCCTCCACTGCGTGGACGAGGACGAGGACTTCGACGACCTGGTGGAAAACGGCGTGCTGGACTACCTGAAGGAGCTGAAGGCGGAGGGCCGGGTGCGCCACATCGGCTTCTCCTCCCACACCCCCTCGGTGGCCAACCGGGTGCTGGACACCGGGCTGGTGGACCTGATGATGTTCTCCATCAACCCGGCCTACGACCTGGAGCAGGGGGACGAGCTGGGCATCGGCTCCAACTCGGAGCGCATGAAACTCTTCCGCCGCTGCGAGGCCATGGGAGTGGGCATCTCGGTGATGAAGCCCTTCCACGGGGGCAAGCTGCTGGAGGCCAGCACCTCCCCCTTCCGCACCGCCATGACCCGCTATCAGTGCATCCAGTACGCCCTGGACCGGCCCGGCGTACTGTCCGTCGTGCCCGGGGTGCGGAATCTGGAGGATCTGCGGGCGCTGCTGGGCTTCGCCTCCGCCAGCGAGGCGGAGCGGGATTATTCGGTGATCGGCCAGTTCACCCCCGCCGCCGCCCAGGGCAACTGCGTCTACTGCAACCACTGCCAGCCCTGCCCCGCCGGCATCAACATCGCCCTGGTCAACAAATACTATGACCTGGCCCTGGCCGGGGACCAGATGGCCAAAAACCACTACCAGAAGCTGGCCATCCAGGCCGACGCCTGCATCGGGTGCGGCCACTGTGACCGGCGCTGTCCCTTCCACACCCCCCAGAGCGCCCGCATGCGGGAGATCAACGCCTATTTCCAGGCCCACTCCTGAGCCGGAGCGCCACAGACCGCAAGGCGGCATTTCAAAAAGGAGGTACCTTCTATTATGAGCAAGTCCAAAGTCTATTTTACCAAGGAGATCACTCCGGAGAGCCTGATCCGCATCTACAAGGCCCTGGGGGTGGAGCTGGGCGGCAAAGTGGGGGTGAAGATCTCCACCGGCGAGCCCGGGGGCCACAACTACCTCCACCCGGAGCTGATCGGCGATCTGGTCCACGCCCTGGACGGCACCATCATCGAGTGCTGCACCGCCTACAACGGCCGCCGCATGGACCCCAAGGAGCACTGGAAGGCCATTGAGGAGCACGGCTTCAAGGCCATGGCCCCCTGCGACATCATGGACGAGTTCGGGGAGATGGAGCTGCCGGTCCACGGCGGGTTCCACCTGGACAAGGACATCGTGGGCGAACATTTTGCCAACTATGACTCGGTTCTGGTGCTCTCCCACTTCAAGGGCCACGCCATGGGGGGCTTCGGCGGGGCGCTGAAGAACATCAGCATCGGCATCGGCTCCACCCGGGGCAAGACCCATATCCACACCGCCGGCGTGACCGGCGACGCGGCGGTGCTCTTTGACAACCTGCCCCCCCAGGACCACTTCCTGGAGTCCATGGCCGACGCCTGCAAGGCGGTCATCGACTACAAGGGGGCCGGGAACATGGCGTATATCAACGTGGCCAACCGGCTGAGCGTGGACTGCGACTGCGACTCCCATCCCGCGGAGCCGGAGATGGCCGATCTGGGCATCTTCGCCTCCCTGGATCCGGTGGCCATTGACCAGGCCTGCTACGACGCAGTGGTCAACGCCCCCGACCCGGGCAAGGCCGCCCTGATCGAGCGGATGGACTCCCGCCACGGCATCCACACCGTGGAGGCCGCCGCCCAGCTGGGCCTGGGCAGCCGGGACTACGAGATCGTCTCCCTGGACTGAGGTGAAACCATGAAATACAGAACCCTCGGCAGCTCCGGCCTGACGGTGTACCCGGTGGGGCTGGGCTGCATGGGGCTGAGCCAGAGCTATCCTCCCTTTCCGGACCGGCGGGAGGCCGTCGCCTTCCTGCGCCGGGCGGTGGAGATGGGCGAGACCTTTTTCGACACCTCTGAACTCTACGGCATCTACGCCAACGAGGACCTGGTGGGCGAGGCCCTGGAGCCGGTCCGGGACCAGGTGGTGCTGGCCACCAAGTTCGGCTGGGACATCCGGGAGGGCAGATGCGTCGGGCTGGACAGCCGGCCGGAGACCATCCGCCGGGCGGTGGAGGGCTCCCTCCGGCGGCTGCGCACCGACCACATCGACCTGTACTATCAGCACCGGGTAGATCCGAAGGTACCGATTGAATTGGTGGCCGAGACCATGCAGGAGCTGATCCGGGAGGGCAAGGTCCTCCACTGGGGGCTCTCCGAGCCCGGGGTGGAGACCCTTCGCCGGGCCCACAGGGTGTGCCCGGTGGCGGCGGTGCAGAGCGAATACTCCCTCTGGTTCCGCCAGCCGGAGCGGGAGCTGCTGCCCGCCCTGGAGGAGCTGGGGATCGGCTTTGTCCCCTTCAGCCCCCTGGGCAAGGGGTTTCTGACCGGAACGGTGGCAAAGGATCAGACCTTCGGGGCGGGGGACATCCGGAGCACCATCCCCCGGTTCAACGACCGGGACAACCTGGAGCGCAATCAGGCCCTGGCGGAGGCAGTGAAGGCCTTCGCCCACAGCCGCTGCCTCTCCCCCGCCCAGGTCTCCCTGGCCTGGCTGCTGCGCCAGAAGCCCTGGATCGTCCCCATTCCGGGCACCAAGACCGAGGGGCGGCTGCGGGAGAATATGAGCGCCGCCTATGTGGAGCTGTCTGAGGCGGACTGGCGGGAATTTGACCGGCTGCTCCAGGGCATTGAGATCTACGGGGAACGCTATGCTCCGGAGATGCTGCGGATGACCGGCCGGTGAGGCCCCGCATCGCATAAGCTCTCCCGATGGATTCTGCCCCGGAATCGGAATTGATTCCCGCCGCCGAAGGGGTACAATGGAGACAGAATCCAATCAGAAAAGGAGCTGTCTCTCATGAAAAATGTGATGATTCTGACCGGCGCGGGACAGATCGGCATGGCCATCGCCCGCCGGATGGGCCACGGCATGAAGATCGTCATCGGAGATAAGAAGCCGGAGCATGCCCAGGCGATCTCTCAGATCATGAACCAGGCCGGCTTTGACACGGCGGCCATGGAGATGGACCTGTCCTCCCGGGACTCCATCAAAGCGCTGATCGCCCAGGCCCAGAGGTACGGCCCCATCACCATGCTGGTGAACGCCGCCGGGGTCTCCCCCAGCCAGGCCCCTGTGGAGGCCATCCTGAAGGTGGACCTGTACGGCACCGCCGTGCTGCTGGAGGAGGTGGGCAAGGTCATCGCCCCCGGCGGCGCAGGGGTCACCATCTCCAGCCAGTCCGGCCACCGGATGAAGCCGCTCACCCCCGAGGAGGACGAGGCCCTGGCCTGCACCCCCACCGAGGAGCTGCTGGGCCTGGAGCTGCTCCGGCCCCGGAACATCCGGGACACCCTCCACGCCTACCAGCTGGCCAAGCGCTGCAACGAGAAGCGGGTCATGGCCGAGTCGGTGAAGTGGGGGAAAAAGGGCGCCCGGATCAACTCCATCTCCCCGGGCATCATTGTCACGCCCCTGGCCCTGGACGAGTTCAACGGGCCCCGGGGCGACTTCTACAAAAACATGTTCGCCAAATGCCCCGCCGGGCGGCCGGGCACCGCCGACGAGGTGGCCAATGTGGCTGAGCTGCTGATGGGTCCCCAGGGCGCCTTCATCACCGGGGCCGACTTTTTGATTGACGGCGGCGCCACCGCCTCCTACTTCTACGGCCCGCTGAAGCCGGAGGCTTAAGAGGATTAATCTTGCCTGAAAACATTTTGCGGCCGGGGCCGGAACATCAGTTCCGGCC
>JABLTR010087864.1_pt1 | contig 16679 bp, 20 predicted proteins | sample 7160071 | NCBI WGS metagenome assembly JABLTR01 (sample SAMN14651230, study PRJNA627086) | human gut metagenome | isolation source: feces | host: Homo sapiens
CAGAATGCAGCTGCGCCGCGGAGCTGACGCTCGCGGGAAAGCCGCGGCAGCTCGTGGTCCGGGCGCTCGGGGACAGGCAGCTCTGGGTCGTGCAGCCGGAAGAGGCGGACGCGCGCGCTGCACAGACGCTGCTGGCCATCTCCGGTGCGCTGCAAACGCCGCTGCAGGACCTTTCCTGCGCGGCAGACGCGCTGATGCCCGCGCTGGAGGATCTGGAAGAGCCTGCGCTGCTGCACGCCGCGGCCGTCTGGCAGCGGGCCTATTACCGGCTCCTGCGTCTGAACGGCCACCTGCGCGATTTTGCCGGCGGCCTCTGCGAGGAGCAGACGCTCGCGCCGGAAAAGACAGAGCTCTGCGCCTACTTTGACGCGCTTTCCGAACAGGCCGGTTCGCTCTGCGCCGAGCTTGGCGTCACGCTCCGTCTGAAGTCCCCGGCACGGCAGTTTTACGCCTGGATCGACCGGCAGCGGATGGCCGCCGCTCTCTGCGAACTGCTCTCCAACGCGCTGAAATACACGCCCCGCGGCGGCACAATCCTGCTGGAGCTGGCCCACCGCGAGCAGACCGCCCTCATCACCCTCTCCGACCACGGCGAGGGCATGGACGGCGCAGCCCTTGCCGCGGCATTCAGCAGCTACACCCATTTCTCCCCGCTCGGCGACGGGCGGCGCGGCATCGGCTTCGGGCTGCCGCTCGCGCGGCAGATCGTGCAGCGCCACGGCGGGAAGCTTCTGCTGCAAAACAGCGCAGACGGCGTCACGGTACACATCTCGCTCCCGCTCGGCGCCCCGCCGCACGAAGCGCTCTGCATGAAGAGCCCGCTCCGCGTCCCGGACGCATCCGCACCGGACCCGGCGCTCGTCACCCTATCCGATGTGCTTCCCGCTGACGTCTACGATCCCCGCGATCTCTGACCCATGAAAAACCGCGCCCCGATGCCATACGGCATCGGGGCGCGTCAGGTTTCGTGTCTTTTTTCAGCGTCGTTCTACTGTGCTTTCCGGGAGGAGATTTGTCATGCTCTTGAGGCTGATGGCCAGCGTGGAGGCGTTGTGCAGCAGCGCAGACGTCGTCGGCGGGAGGATGCCCGCGACGCCGAAGATGATCAGCCCGAGGTTGAAGCCGACGATCGAGCGATAGTTCCGGTGGATGCGCGCCATGAGCGCCTCGCTGAGGCGGCGGAGCGTGACCAGCTCAAACAGATCCTCCGACGCGATCGTGATGTCCGCGATCTCACGCGCGATGGCCGCGCCGGTCGAGATGGCGATGCCCGCGTCCGCCTCAGAGAGGGCGGGCGAATCGTTCACGCCGTCGCCGACCATGATGACCGTGTGTCCCGCGGCCTTGGCCTCGCGGACAAAGTTGGCCTTGTCCTCGGGCAGGACCTCGGCATAGACGGCGTCCACGCCGACCTCCGCCGCGACGGACTCGGCGGTCTTGCGGTTGTCGCCGGTCATCATGACCACGTTCGTGAAGCCGCACTCGTGCAGGGCACGAATCGCGTCCCGCGCCTCGCGGCGCAGCGGATCAAAGATGCAGATGACGGCGGCGAGCTTGCCCGCGATGCAGAGATAGAGATGGGAATACTGTGCGGGCAGGGACTGGAACTTTTCGTCCTCCCCTTCCGGCACCGTGCAGCCCTCGTCCTCAAAGACGAAGTGCGCGCTGCCGATGATGACCTTTTTGTCGTTGACCTTGCTGGAGATGCCGTGCGCGACGACATACTGCACCTCGGAATGATATTCCTCGTGGTTCAGCCCGCGCTTTCTGGCTTCTTCCACGACGGCGTTCGCCATCGAGTGCGGATAATGCTCCTCCAGACAGGCCGCCAGACGGAGCATTTCCTCCTCGCGGTAGCCGCCGAAGGGAATGACCTGCGCAACGGTCGGCGTGGCGTAGGTGAGCGTACCGGTCTTGTCGAAAACGATGGTGTCCGCGTTCGCGACCGCCTCGAGGAAGCGGCCGCCCTTGACAGAGATATGGTGTGCACTGCTCTCGCGCATGGCGGAGAGCACGGCGATCGGCATCGCGAGCTTCAGTGCGCAGGAGAAGTCCACCATCAGCACGGCGAGCATCTTCGTCACGTTGCGCGTGATGAGATACGTCAGGGCCGTGCCGCCCAGCGTATAGGGCACGAGCCGGTCCGCCAGGCGGGCGGCCTTGTCCTCGGCGGTGGATTTCAGCTTTTCAGACTCTTCGATCATGTGGACGATGCGGTCGTAGCGGCCGCTGCCCATCGCCTTTTCCACGCGGATGACACATTCGCCCTCTTCCGCGACGGTTCCGGCGTAGACTGGGCTGCCGGGCCGCTTCGGCACGGGCATCGATTCACCGGTCATGGACGCCTGATTGACCATCGCCTCGCCGTCGACGACCCGGCCGTCCAGCGGGATGAGGTTGCCCGTGCGGACGACGACCTCGTCGCCTGCCTCGATGTCGCCGATCGGGACGAGGAGCTCGGTCTCGCCGGCCTTTTTCCAGACCTTGTCGACGTTCAGCGCCATCGCGCCCGCGAGATCGGCCACGGACTTCTTGTGCGTCCACTCCTCAAGGATCTCGCCAAGGCGCAGCATGAACATGACGGAGCCCGCCGTGTTGAAGTCGCCGCGCACTATCGAGACGGTGACGGCTGTTGCGTCGAGCACGGCGACGGAGAGCTTTCCGTGCCAGAGGGCTTTCAGCCCTTCCCTGATATATTTCACGGAGCGGAACAGCGTGATCGCCGTTGCGACCGGAACCGGCAGGAACAGCCGGTTGAACACGCGGCGGCAGACCGTAAAGACCAGCTTGTCCTCATACTCGCGGTTCAGCGCGCGGGGCGTATGCTCCGGCACGAGGGCCAGCGCCCGCTCCGACGTAAACGAAAACGCCGCCAGCGCCTGAACCACATCGGCACGCGCGCCGCGATAGACCACGGTCACGTCCTGTGTGCGGTCGAAGACCTTGACGGACTCGACCCCCGCGACGTCCTTCAAATAATATTCCAGAATATCCGCCTCGCGCAGCGACATCGTGCGGCACGCAAGATGCACCCGAATACGGCCTCTGGATTCATGCAAAATACGACATTTCATAGTATTGACCTCGCAGCTCGTATGCTCTGGAACTGTAACAACACAAAATGCAGCTTTTCAACAGAGCAGCGGGAAAAGAGTGAAAGGGGCAAAAAGCCCCTTTCGCGTTCAATCAAGCAGTTTTCCAAACTTAAAAAGTTTGGAAAACTGGACAGGGCAGGACGAAAAGACATTTTGTCCCGACGAGAGCCGCTTTGTGCGGCTCTCAGCTTGCTCTGATCACTCCGCGTCGGCGGGTGCGTCTTCGATCACGGCCTCGGCCTCCGCCTCGGCGCGCTTGGCGTTGATGTCCTTCGCGTCGGCGTAGATGTCCTCGGCGCCCTCGCGGACGTTCGTGACGGCCTTCATGACGCAATCCTTCGCGCGGATCGCAGCGGCGGTGGTGTGGGCGTAGACCTTCTTCGCGTCCTTGCTGCCAAGGAGCTTCAGACCGGCGGTGCCGAACAGGACGCCGGCGGCAAACAGACCAATGTGCTTCATAACAATACCTCCATAATTCCCGGATCCTGGTGGATAAGGCACTTTAACTTTCGTAAAAGCACTTAAATTTTCAAAAACCAGACAGAATCCGAACATTTTTCTGTATCAAGAATATAGCACAGGACGTTTGAAAATGCAAGTGCTGATCCGACAGTTTTTTTGAAAAAGGCGTCCAATTTTTCAGCAATTTGATCGGTGCTGCGCGGCAGGTTTCCGCTTGTAGCCGCAGTCGCAGTACGGCCCGCCGGAAGCGAGCGTATATTCCCGCACAAAATCGGCTGTTTCGCCCGCCTCGCTCATCGTATAGTCCAGATGACACATCGCGGGCGTCAGGTCGTAGAGGCCCAAGTCCTTCATCAATGCGCAGATGCCGCACTGTGTGAAGCGCGCCTCGTAGCCGCTGCCGTCCGGATATTCCAGCAGATCCATGTTCCACGAATAGGGGTTGCGGTCCGCGGCGCGGAGCGCGGCCGTCGCGCGCATCCCGGCGAGGTCTGCCTCCGTGAACTTCTTTTTGCCGCTCTTGCGGCAGAACCAGCGCATCGGCCCGGTCATCATTGCCTTTGCATAGTAGTCCGTCAGGCGATCAACGTCCGGCCGCTGCTGCATATTCAGGATGAACGCGCCGAGCATCGCGGCGTTCACAATGTTCATCTGGAAGCGATCTTCCTTCTCAAATTCCGGCAGGCCCGCAATGATCTCACGGTATTTCGGCTTCGCCCGCTTTGCAACATCTTTGGCCGTCGCCGCGTCATAGCCGAACACTGCGGTCAGCTGCGTCTGAAACGATTTTCCAAACAGCGTCCACATGCCCATCGGCATTCCCATGTACTTCATTTCAAATACTTCCCCGCTTCCGTTTCCAGTTCCCGCCAGGCAGGATACTCCGCGCCCTGCGCGTCAAAGAACACCTTCAGGTCGCGGTCCAGCGCGCTCATCTCGTCGACCGCGTTCATCGCATGGTCGGACGCGCAGATCTTGCCGAGGCTCGTCGCGCACATGAGCTTGAAAAAGCGCAGACAGGTCTTGCGGTAGGCCGCACTCTCAAAGTCCGCGTCCGATTTCGGCAGGATCTCATGTCCGGCGTTCCGGATGGCGCGGTAGCCCTCGATGTTGGCGTCGATCAGGCGGCTGAGATAGGCCGTGCTGCCCTTGAGCTTCTTCAGGTCGCCGTCCGTTTTATAGCACGCGAAGGCCACCGGCAGCACGAACGCCGCATGACAGAGCAGATAATCCTCCATGTTCGGCTCGTAGACCACCTTGTACTTTGTGCCGCTGAAAATTTCCCGAATCAACTGCTCGTTGGAGGGGGCACCCGGAATCTGCCCAATCGTGATCTTCTTCAGATCGATGGACGCCACATGGTCCGGCTCCCGGTGGCCCGCCGAGGAGGCAAACGCGAACAGGACGTTCTTCTCCGGCAGCGCGTCAGAAAGCGCCCGCGCGCGGACGTCGTTGCCGACGAAGACGAGATTTTTCGTCCGGTTGGCGCGCAGCGTCTCCAAGATCGAGTCGAGCTGCGTATAGCGCAGGACGACGAAGATGACATCATAGGCCTCGTCCGGCTTCAACTCGGTCACGACCGGGATCCGGCTGACCGACATGCAGGGCGAAAACTTGCCCTTGATGCGCAGGCCGTTTGTCCGGATCTCCTCCGCCCATTTTCCGCGCGCAAGCAAGACGACATCCTTTCCGGCGCGGAACAGATTTCGCGCGAGGTTGCAGCCGAGCACGCCCGCGCCATATACCAATATTTTCACAGTCAAGCCTCCTGTTTCATTTCGCCAAATTTTATTCGCAGATCCTTTATTTTGCGTCCCGCCATTCGCAGATCGCGGCGACCATGCGGCGCTCGATGTCCTTGCGCGCAGCGCGGCACTCCTTCGGATACTGCTTCGCCGCCCGGAAGGCCCGCTTCACGAACAGGTCTGCGCCGATGGGCAGCATCGTCGTCAGCATGCTCTGCGGGAAGACAAAGTGCGTCCCGTGTTCATAGACCGCCGCCTCAACGGCGCAGCTGTGCGGCCGCTCGGCCAGGTGCTGTTCCATGCGGCGGATATATTTCGCCGCGTCTCACAGCCTATCATCCACCGCGCCGATCATCAGGAGCTTGCCCCGGATGTGCTCGATCGGGATGAACTCTTCCTCCTGAATGGGGTGCGCAGCCTCGGAATCGTCAAAGATCTTGCGGGAGTTCATCATGTCGCCCGTGCGTTTACCCTCCGAGGCGAACACGTGCCAATACTGCGGATGCTGATAGCAGAACGGCATGTAGGGCAGCGGCTTCCCACGGTAAGTGAACAGCGACTCGCCGGGGATCGGCCACTCCTTGCAGCCGTCCTTTTTGCCCTGTGCGAAGCCCTGCCAGACAAAGTCACTCGCCGTCATGGCGATGGTCAGCGTCAGCTCCGGAAACATCGACGCCGCCGTCAGCGCGAGCGTCCCGGTGGTCGACGCGCCGGCAATGCCGACCCGTTCGTTTCCGTACGCCTTCAGCCACGCGATGGCGGTCTCGATGCGCTCGAGCGGATAGTTGTGGTGGCTGTAATCCTTCCGGCCCGGCGACATCGTCAGCACGTTCACGCCCCGCCGCAGCAGTCATTTTACCGCCGAACGCGCCATATTATGGTCCTCCGGATCGTCGCCCAGCATGGCGATCAGCGCGCAGCTTGCGCCGGACGGACAGGACCAATAGGCGCCGTAAAAGCCGTCCCGCTCCACATCAAAATGTACATGCTCCATCTCTATACCTCCCCGAATGTCAGCTGCACGATCTGCATGGCCATCTTCCGGTCGCCGACCTTCGCCATAAAGCGGAAAAGCCTGCTGACCGACGGATCCTTCAGATCATGATAGCCCAGCATATAGCCCCGGCTGGACACGCGCAGACCTGCGGCCCACGGCGAGAGCTCTTTTTTCGCATCGGACACAGCGAAATACGCGCCGACCTCCCGGATCTCCGCATCGCGGATCCACGTTTTGAGCATCAGCTTCACGGCCTTCTGGTTCGCCGCGTCGAAGACCAGCCGCCCGCCGGGGAATGCCTTCGCCATCTTCTGCACCAGCGTCCGCACCTGTTCGGTCAGGAAGTAATAGAACACGCCCGCCGCGAAGAAGACCGCGCCGCCGGCCGCGTCGATCCGCGCAAACCATGCCGTGTCGTTCAGGTCGCACGGGATGTTTTCCTCGCGCTCCCCGGCGGGGAGCAGCTCGTTCCGCGCGGCGATCACATCCGGGAAATCGAGGTTATAAATTTTACACGTCCCGTTGTCGCAGCGGCGGCCCGTGCTGTCCAGTCCGCAGCCGAGATTGACGACCGCCGCGTTCGGGTGCGACTTCAGATAGTCCCGCACCTCCCACGCGAGGTCATTCTGCCGCATCGCGGCCTCCAGAAAGCCGAAGCGCTGCATCAGGCTCCCGGCCTTGCGCTCCAGCGCCGAGAAATCGTAGTCGATCTGCCCGATCAGGCGGACCGCCGTCTCGTCCTGAAAGAGGTCCGGATACAGCTCCGAGCATTTCTTCCGCCCGTAGAGCGGAATGACCAGCGTCTCCTGGACGCTGTTTTTTCAATGTGATACTTCATAAATTCCTCCGATAGCCCGCCTCGTCCCGGTATTCGGGATGCAGCTTACAATATTCGTCGCGGTCGCCGCAGATGGTATAGTCGCACTTGCAGCCGTTGGAGCAGGTCGTCCGGCGGATGAGCCGCGCGTGGATCAGCTCCATCGACGCATAGTCCACATTGCAGAGCGCCGGCATGATCTCCTCCAGCCCGAATTGCTTTGCAAATTCCGCCGCCGGGCACGCCGTAAATTCATAATAGATCGGCTGGCTCCGGTCAAACGGCGCGACGTGCATCTCGTAATCGTGCCATTTATCGCAGGCGCTCTTCGCCCGCGTAAAGGCCTTGTACATCAGCTTCCGCCAGAACGGCTTGTTGCAGTCGGCAAATTTCAGCTTGCGGAAATTGGGCAGGATCAGGTTTTCTTCGATCTCTTCGATCTCCCGGAAGGACGTAACGTCCCTGCACACGGCATAATAGCTCATGATCGCGATGCAGTCATACGTGCCGCCGGCTCCGTTGTGGAAGTTTTTCTTCCCGCCAAGGTCGGTGCGCCAGTCTTTCAAAAAGTCGACGTATTGCCTCTGTACACGCTCCCAGACGGCCTCCCGCTCCGCCTCCGGATAATGCAGCGCGATCTTTGCCTGGATCTGCGCCTTGCAGGGCTTGGAATAGAGCACGTGGCAGGTTCGGTCAAATTGCAGTTCATGGTCCTTCATCCGGTCTCCCCCTTCGGCGGCTTTGTTAGATACGTTTAACCGTGATGCACAAAAACGAGGCGGTTCGTGCGCTCTAACCGCCGTCTATTCAAAAGGCCGCTTCCCGCAGCCTCTGTTTTCCTCTATTCTGGCACATTTTCTGCCATTTTTCAAGAGAGTCAGCAGAAAAAAAGCGGGCGGCCAATGGCCGCCCGCCGGTGCAAAATCTACGATAGAATGCGTAGGGGCCGATGCCCTCATCGGCCCAAAAGCCTTCCCTCTGGGGGAAGGTGGCTGCGACGCGAAGCGGAGCAGACGGATGAGGGCATGGAGCACTCACCCAACTGCATCATGTATCGTTTTTGCTCCCCGACCCTCATCCGCCCCAGTGTGTGCACTGGGGCAGCTTCCCCGGCGGGGAAGGCATCCGCTGCGGCGGGAAACATTTAGATATACTGCTGGGTCACGACATCGATGATGCCGCGCGTGGTGATGCGGAGCGTCGGGATGACCGGCAGCGCCATGAAGCTGAGCGTCATGAACGGATCGATGCCCTCCTTGACGCCGAGCCGGAAGGCCGCCTTTTTCGCGCCCTCGAGCTTTTCGTTCATCTCGGTCAGCGGGCAGTCGGACATGATGCCCGCGATCTCGAGCACAACATTTCCGCGGATCTCGCCGTTTTCGACCACGACGATGCCGCCGTGCTGCTGCACGATCTGATTCGCGGCAAAGGCCATATCGTCCTCATTCGTGCCGACGACGATGATGTTGTGCGAATCGTGCGAGATGCTCGTCGCCACCGCACCTGCCTTCAGGCCATAGCCCTGAATGTAGCCGAGGCCGATGTGGTGCGTGTTCTTGTGCCGCTCGATGACCGCGATCTTCAGAATGTCATTTTCGAGGTCCACGCGGTCGGAATACCCGTTGTCGGTCGTGACGATCTCGCCGGGGACCATGCCGATGACGCCGCGCGGGCGCGTGTCCTTGAAATCATCGGGCGTCAGCGTCCCGACGTGGAACGTGTCATGCGCACGCTCGTCGAGATACGTCTCGATCTCCGGGGCCGGGAAGTCCAGCAGGGTTTCGCCGTCCCAGTAGAGCTTGCCCTTTTTGAAGACCATCTGGACGTTGAAATCTTTGAAATTGTCGATGATGGCAAAGTCGGCCAGATAGCCGGGCGCGATGGCGCCGCGGTTGTTCAGCAGGAAATAGCGCGCCGCATGATGGCCCGCGGCCTTGACGGCGATGATCGGGTCGACACCGTATTTGTTGATCGCCTCGCGGCAGATATAGTCGATGTGGCCCTTCTCGAGCAGGTCGTTCGGGTGCTTGTCATCGGTGCAGAACATGCAGCGCTCGGCATACTGCGGCGTCAGCAGCGGAGCCAGCGCTTCAAGATTCCGCGCCGCCGTGCCCTCGCGGATCATGATGAACTGTCCGCGGCGCAGCTTGGCCAGCGCGTCCTCGATGTCGGAGCACTCGTGGTCGGAATACACGCCCGCGGCGATGTAGGTATCGAGATCCTTGCCGGACAGGCCCGGCGCGTGGCCGTCGATCTTCTTATGGTGCGCCTGCGCGGCGACGATCTTCGCGACGACCTCGGCGTCGTTGTGCGTGACGCCATAGGCGTTCATCATCTCGGCGAGGCCCTGCACGCGCGGATAGTCGTAGAACGAGTCGATGGCCCGGTAGTCAAGATTCGCGCCGCTCTCGTCCATCGGCGTCGCCGGGACGCAGGACGGCAGCATGAACCGCACGTCGATCGGCAGTCCCTCGGTCGCCTGGAACATATAGTCGATACCGTCGGTGCCCATGACGTTGGTGATCTCGTGCGGATCGGTGATGACGGTGGTCGTCCCGTGGACGAGCGTCGCCTTCGCAAACTCGCGCGGCGTCACCAGGCTGGACTCGAGGTGGATGTGTGCATCGACGAAGCCGGGGCAGACGATCTTGCCGGTCATGTCATATTCGACTTCACCGTCATACTGCCCAAGGCCCACGATCAGCCCGTTCGCGCACGCGATGTCGCAGGTGCGCAGCTCGTTCGAAAAGACGTTGACATAGGTCGCGTTTTTCAGCACCAGATCGGCCTTTTCCCGGCCGGAGGCCGCCTCGATCACGCGCTTTTTGCGCAGCAATTTCCGTTGAATTTTTCCTGCGTAGCTCTCCATCGGTACTGCCATAGGGTTCATCCTTTCTTATGTTTGTGATTAGCACAGATTATAGCACAGCTTCGCGCACTTGTCCATTCCACCGGACAGAATTCTTTTTGCGATCATCGAAATTTTGTGCTATACTGGATTCACATCAAGAGGTGATCTGTTATGAAGCTGCTCATGCACATCTGCTGCGCGCCCTGCGCGAACATGCCGATCGATGCGCTCCGCGCCGACGGCATCGACCTGACCGGCTATTGGTACAATCCGAATATCCATCCCTTTACCGAATACCGCGCCCGGCGCAACTGCCTGCAGGAATACGCGAAGACCATCGACCTGCCGCTGCTCATGCGCGACGACTATGGCCTCCGTCCCTTTGTCCGTGCCGTGGCGGACGACATCGCGGGCCGCTGCGTCAAGTGCTACGAGATGCGCCTCTATGAGGCGGCACGGATGGCGAAGGAGGGCGGCTTCGACGCGTTCACGTCCTCGCTCTTCATCAGCCCCTATCAGCAGCACGAGCTGATGCGCGACGTGGCCTACCGCGCGGGCGAGGAATACGGCGTGCAGTTTTACTATCAGGATTTCCGCCCGATGTTCCGCGACGGGCAGACCCGTGCGCGGGAGCTGGGCTTCTACATCCAGAAATACTGCGGCTGCGTCTTCTCTGAGCAGGAGCGCTATCAGAAGCCCTCGCGCATCATTCCATAACAAAAATGACTGCCTCTCCGATGGAGCGGCAGTCGTTTTATGTTTCCTGTCCGGACAGCTCCGCGCCATGGCGGCAAAGCAGCGACATCAGGATGAACATCACGCCGATCGAAACGGAGCTGACCGGATCCATTGAGCGCTCCGTGACGTCCGTAAAGAAGCCGCTGATGACCGCGCGGACGATCGCCGCAGCGATCTCCGCACCGATCGGGATGCAGATCGCCAGGATCCCGAGGCGCAGCAGTTCCTTTGCGCCGCCGAACGTGAACGGCGTCCCGTCGGCCAGCTCACGGCCAAAATAATGTGCGGCAAAGCCCGCGAGGACGGCCTCGCACGCGCAGAGGACCATCCCAACCGCCATCGCGGCGTAGAGCGTCCCCTCGCTGAGGCCAGCGGTGTTGCCGATGATCCCCTTGATCGTGACGCCGCCGAGCTTCAGGATCTCGCCTCCGGCGGCCACGCCGAACAGGCCCGCGATGCAGAGGCCGAAGCCGACGATGCAGCAGATCATGACGATCTTGCTGAAAATTTTCCCGATTTTAGACAGCACCTGAATGGCGTGCAGTGTTTTCGTTTCCATTTTTCTCTCCCTTTCAATCATGCTCCAGAAATTCTCTTCGATATTGTGATGGGGTAACGCCCTCGGTCTTCTTGAAGGCCTTGGTGAATACGCGGTAGTCCGCATAGCCGGACTGCGCGGAGATGTCCGCGATGGACAGCGGCGTCGCCAGCAGGAGCTTTTTTGCCTGTTCCATGCGGATGTTGGTCAGATAGGCGAGGAAATTCACGCCGATCTCGCTTTTGAACAGCTGACTGATATACTGTGCGCTGAGGTGAAATTCGTCGGAGAGCATCCCGAGGCTGATGTCCTCGGCCAGATGCGCCTGCAGATAGCGCGTCAGGCCCGTGATCGCCCGCTCGCCCTGCTCGGTCGGGGCCTTGGTGACGGTCTTCTGGAAGCGTGCGATCCGATGCACGCGCCGAACTCCTCATAGTTCACGGGCTTCAGAATGTAGTCCGTGATCTTCAGGCGGAGCGCCTCGCGGCAGTAGGAAAAATCGTCGTAGCCCGACACCACCACGAACGCCATATCCGGGTGCTTCATGCGGGCCAGCTCGATGACCTTCAGCCCGTTCATGATCGGGATGTTGATGTCCATGATGACGATGTCCGGAACGAGCGCATCGATCTTCGCCAGCACCTCCATGCCGTCCACCGCCTCTCCCACGACCTCGCAGCCGTGCGTCTCCCAGTCAAACAGGCGCTTGAAGCCCTCGCGGATCATGATCTCGTCGTCGACGAGCAGAACGCCCAGCCGCTTCATTCCGATCGCTCCTTTCCTGTCTCCGGCTCCCGGCACGGCAGCAGGATGTGCGCCGTCACGCCGCCGGTCTCATTTTCGGTGTACGAAAGCCCATATTCCCGCCCGCAGAGCAGCTTGATGCGCTTTTGCACATTCAGAATGCCGATGCTGTTGCCGGTGAGCTTCGGGGCCTGATGGGCATAGTTCGCGAGCATCGCGTCGATCTCCGCGCGCTTGCCGGGCGCGAAGCCGCTCCCGCTGTCGCAGACCGTGACCTCCATCGCCCCGCCGTCCAGCTTCCGCGCCGCAATGGCGACGCGCCCGCGGTAGCCCTTGTTCTTCAGCCCGTGCAGCAGACTGTTTTCCACGATGGGCTGCAGGATGAAGTTCGGCACCTGTGCGCCGCCCAGCTCCGGATCGACGTCATATTCGCATTGCAGCTCCGGATAACGGACGCACATCAGCTCCAGATACGCCTCCAGCAGCTCCAGCTCGTCGTCCAGCGTGACCATCGGCCGGTCGACCTTGACGCTCAGCCGGAAGAAATCGACCAGCCGCATCAGCAGATCGGCCACGGGCTTGTCGCCGTCCAACTGGGCCTGGATGCGGATGGCGTCGAGCGTATTATAGAGGAAGTGCGGGTTGACCTGACTTTTGAGATAGAGCATCGAGAGCTTCTGCTCCGTCAGCTCGCCGCGCAGGATGTCCGGGTTTTCCAGCGTCAGATAGAACGCCAGCGTCATCAGCGTCAGGCCCATGCCGCTGATGAGCCATGTGTGGTGCAGCCCCTGCAGCGCACAGACCGTAAACTCGATGACGAGCGCCGCGCCGATCGCGAAACGCTTCTTCCGGTCGAGGCTCCGCCAGTTCCCGAACAGCAGCACCGCGCACAGCACCAGATAAAATGCCACGCCCGCATAGCTCACCACAGCGTAAGGCCCCGCGGAATAGCTGCCCTGCGGCGTCTCGACGTACGAGATCGGCAGCAAAAACGCGCTGAACAGTGCCAACGCCAGAAAGATCCGCGCTGCGAGGTCGAGCCGCCGGGGCTTTCCCGTCTCTTCCTCGACAAGGATGGCGATGCACTGATAGAACAGATAGATCGCGCAGACCATCGTGCCGATAAACAGCCGGTGCAGCACCGCGTTCAGCAGCGGCGGCACAGTGTCCAGATGATTCACCGTATAGATCGTTGCCCCATCCAACGCCAGATGCGCCAGCATCACAAGCAGCAGCAGCAACGAAAACGTCCGGTGCAGCGGTGTGTGCCGCCGCCCGGCAGAAAAATAGATGCCCGCCACAAACGCCAGCACCAGAAACAGCGCGATCTCCATCCGCAGCATCCCATCACCCGCCGCAGGCCCGCAATAGGCCCGTTTTACGGCGGGATGTGTTCATTTTTCAGCCCATCCCCGCCTCCACGGTTGTAGGGGCGGACGCCCCCGTCCGCCCTTCCCCTCCGCCGCAGCTAAAGGCTCCCTTGTGTAAAGGGAGCTGTCGCCGTAGGCGACTGAGGGATTGTCGCCCCACGGTCTTCCGCCGCACCTCGCTCGTGTTTGTAGGGGCCGATGCCCTCATCGGCCCCCAGACCGCGCTTTGCGCGGCCAGCCCCCTCTGCGAAGAGGGGGCCTTTGGGTGGCCGTTGGTCAATCATGCTCGCCCAATGATCTTTTCCAGTCCCGCGCCGTCGATCTGGTTGACGGTCGCGAGCTGCCCGTTCCAGAACACAGCCCAGTTGTTGAACACGCACGGCAGCGCCTTTGCCGCCTCCAGCGAATCCACATGACGGAAGTCCGCCGGGATGCCGCGCTCTGCGCAGCAGGCCCGCAGCTTCTCCACGCGCTGTGGGATGAACGGGCACTGGTTGCTGAAATAGACCACCAGCCCGGCCTCGCTGATCGTCTGCCGTTTGGCACCGGGCGCGAAGCGCGGCGGCTCCGCATCGTCAAAGCGCAGCGCCAGCAGCTCGTATTCGCCCGCCGCATCGACCGTCTCAAAGCCGAATTTCCGTGCGAAGCTCTGGTCGGAGAGCCACGCCTTCTGCTTTTTCGCGCCCAGCATACAGACGCCCGCACGGCCTTTGGCCCGTGCGTCTGCAATGCAGTGCTCCATCAGCGCCCGGCCATAGCCCTGCCCCTTCGGTGCGCCCTGCACCCAGAGGCAATAGAGATAGAGGTAATTCTCGCCCAGCACCGGGACCCATGCGGTCTCCAGCGGGGCATATTCGAGAAAGGCGCAGCCGTTCCCGCTCAGCTTGCAGAACACGTGTCCCTCCGGCATCCGCTCCGCCAGCCACGCGCGCTTCGCCTCCACGCCGGGATGCTTCGTCCGCGTCCGCACGATGCAGCAGAGCGTCTCCTGCGCAAGATTTTCCGGCGTCAGCGTCACAAATTCAGCGTCCATTTCCGTCTCCTCAGCAGTTCTTCGCCAGAAATTCCGGCAGCGTCAGTTCGGTCTCTTCCTTCCAATAGGTCTTTCCGTCGTTCGTGCGATCCAGCAGATGGTGGTTGTAGAGCTCGCGGCGGAGCGTCGCATGGTCGCGGAACGTCGTCTGGTCGTCGATCACGTCGTTGATCTCCGCCTCCGTAAACGTCCGCCGCGCCGGAATCCGCTCCGCCAGATACCAGATCGCCAGCAGCTTTTTCTTATTCTTCGCCGGAAGCGATATCAGCTGTCCCTGTTCATTCAAAAATGGCCGCAGTTCGGATGCAGTCTCCGCCATGTTCCAGTCCTCCCATATTCCAGATATTCCAATTATAACGGATGATCGGCCGAAATGATAGCGCCGTTTTACACGCATCTGTGTCCGTTTTTCATCTTTTGCATAAAAAAGGACCCCGTGCAGCGCACGGGGGGGAGACTGTCAAAAAGCTATGGAATGCAGTTTCGCGGCAGAGCCGCCGGGGATGAGTGAAGGGGGCAAAAAGCCCCCTTCGCGTTTAATCAAGCAGCTTTCTGAACTTTTTAAGTTCAGAAAGCTGGACAGCAGGGGGCGAAAAGGCTTTTTCGACACGCTGCCCCGTGCGCTGCACGGGGGCAGACGATCTATTCCTTTTCATAGTGCATCAGGTCGCTCAGGTCACATTGCAGATAGTCGCACAGCCGCGCCAACACCCCAAGGTCGACGCGCGCCACCCGGTTCTGACAATATTTCTGCAGCTGTGTGCGCTGCACATCCGCACCCAGAACGATCTTGTTTTTGCTGATCCCGCGCATCAGGCGGTATTCCTCGATCGTCAGAACGATCCGCCCTCCGGGCCCTTTTTCAGTCTGCACGCGATCACTCCTTTGCTCCGATTATACAAAAACCATGTAGAAATTGACAGCTGCTTTATCTTACTGTATAATTAGATGCACAGTATCAATTTATACATAAGGAGCGATCACAATGGAACAAATTACCCCTTCCACTTCCCAGCCCACTGCGCCGCAGTCTACTTCAAACGTACACCGTTTTCTATCCGGCCGCGGCTGGAAGCTCGTTCTGCTTCTGGCCCTCGCGATCTACTGGCTCATCCGCCTGTTCGGGCCAAACGTCAGCACGCGCGCTGTCGTTGCGGCCGCATGCGCCAAGGTCAAAAGCACCGGCTACAACGCATACGGCGATATCCCGGAATGTCAGGGCGAAGTGATCTATCACGACGGCGATGACTATATCGTGGTCGTGCGCTATGTCTTTCCGGAGCTGGACTGGCGCACAAGCTGTTCCTGCCACGTCAAGGCCTATGACAAAGGCCTCATTTCAGTGGTCGGAATGACCCAGGAATATGGCTATGATCTGGACTACCGGGCCCGGTTGGAGGAGCTGCGCGCGCTCTGGGCGCTGCTGAACTAGGCGGCCGTTCCGGCCTTGTCGCTTTTTGTCGAAACCCTTCGATTGACGGCTCCGCTGTGCTTCACTATGATAGGGGCGCGGTCAGAACGGCGCGGACGCAAACCCCGCAAAGATGTCGCTAAAGAACAGGTGCAGCGTCCGAAATCCGGCTGTTTTCCCAGATTCCGCTTTTCATATCCAATAAAGTGCGCAGCCCGCATGCAGAAATCTTCTGTCAGACGAAGCGTACTTCGTGGATATGAATTCCATTGCATCTTACAATCTTCATAGTAAAACTTTGTCGAATTATGGAGGTTTTTTCAAATGCAGGCACGTGCAGCTCTGACGCGGGAGCTACATTTCAAAGTCCCCTTTCCCCCACATCACAAGTACGTCTCGGCGCAGGAGGCGGCGGAGGTCGTTCATGCGGCGTGACTCGGTCTGCGACATCGTTGAAATTTACGAGCTGCTGTATCGGCTCGGGCTTTCGGCGGACACGACCGCGTTTTTTCATCTGTCGTTTGCCCTGTATCTCGCGGCGCAGACACCGCACCGGCTGTTCGCGCCCTCACAATATCTCTATCCGCAGGTGGCCGCGCGCTATCGGACGGATTCGCTTCAGGTTTACCGCAGCATCTCCGCGCTGACCCGTCAGCTCTGGCAGCGGAAGGGGGAGGCCCTGCGCGCGCTCGCGCGCCAACCGCTTTCCGATCCGCCGAGCACACCGCAGATCCTCGCGGTCCTCGCTCTTTCCCTGCGCGAAAAGGTCCGGCCGCCCCGTTAGGCCCCTTCAAACAGCAAAAGCCCGGCAAGGCGTTGGCCTTGCCGGGCTTTTATCCAGCTTTTATGCGTCTTATGCGACGCTGCCCTCTTCCGCG
>JABLTR010004277.1_pt1 | contig 16674 bp, 16 predicted proteins | sample 7160071 | NCBI WGS metagenome assembly JABLTR01 (sample SAMN14651230, study PRJNA627086) | human gut metagenome | isolation source: feces | host: Homo sapiens
GGGCAAGGCTTTTTTTAACTGATGTAACTCATGGGTATTATGAACCACTAACGCAGACATGACGACATCCTCCTAAAATGCCGCCCCTGCTGATTGCATGAGGGTTTGCTTTTCGCAAAAAGAAACGGCGGCTCTGATTTCTCAAAGCCACCGTTTCATAGGCGCGTGGAAATGTATCTGCTGTACGACGGCTTTTTTCTTTTGCTGCCGTTCAGCAGATAGAAGATATTATGTATTATCAATTTCTGTTTTAATGGTAACAATTTCAGCTTACAAACAGGTGAATTTCGGCTTACAAAACTGTAAGCTCACGAAAAAAGCAGACGATTTCGTATCGAAACCGCCTGCTTTATAAATATATGAACTGAATTTATTGCGCGCTGATGGTATCAACAATGGACATCTTTCGTATTCTCCTGATTGGCCCATACACGGCCAGAATTACAGAAAACACGACAATTATGAGGATAATGCCTAACTCCATAAATGGTATTGTCCATGCCTCACCCCAATTAGAGCTTATCAGCAAACCAAAGAGAAGTTTATGGCAGATCAGCCCCAGCAAAGTGCCGATTATACAGCCGGAAACAGCATAAGTGGCCGCTTCTGCAATCACCATTCTGGAAAGCTGATGGGTACTTAACCCAATCGCCCGAAAAGCTCCATACTGTTTTGTCCGGGCTGCTACACTCAAAGCAATGCTGTTAATCACATTGAAAATGGTAATCAAAGCAATCAAGGTCAAAAATCCATAGAGGAACAGCCACACACAGTAATAAACGCCTAATGTACTGCTGTTATCCATCCGCTTGTCAACGAAATTGAATCCGGCTCCATAAGTGCGATGGATGGCATTTACATCATCGTCCGTGGCGCTGGTAGATAGCTGCATATCAATGACGGTATAGTTTTCTTCCCCGGTTATTTGCCGGAAAGTATCTTCGGAGCAAATGATAATTGAGGAATCTCCGGCACTATTGAATGGGCTGGCAGAAAGAAGTCCGGCAATCTCAATTTCGACAGACCGGCCATCAATCTCCATCGCAACTTTATCGCCTGCTTGCATGGAACCTTGCGAATCGAACACAGTCAAACCAGTATTCAACTCATTTTGCACAGCTTCTAATGAACCTGATTGCAGATAGTCGGCTGCCCATTCAAATTGTTGCTGCTCATAAGAGATTAAGACAACCGTTTTTTCTATTCCATTCACTGTGGCGGGAATATCGTATGCAAACATCCGGCCATAGACTGCATCTACGACAGGATTTTCTTTCAGCTCGTCTACAAAAGCTCTGTCAACGGAACAAGTGTTATCTGAACTTACAATGGATATATCCGGTGCCCATGGATACAGCGGCGTCAACGTGTGGTTCATAAAAGTAATCGTCACAGAAAAAGAAAGAAACAGGACGATACTAAGGCCAAAAGAGGCTACCATTAAGACATAATTCTTGCGGCTGGATTTTGCATGATGAATTCCCAACGAAGCATCTACTTTCAGCCATTTTGTATTTGCTGCTTTGCGGACTGGCTGCACAGCATTGGCATTGCCGGAAACTGCCGCCAGCGGAGAAACTTTTGAAGCCCTTTTTGCCGGAGATCGAGCCGCCAAGAGAACGGTAAGCAATCCCACAATAATTCCTGCCAGTATGCTCGGTATGCTGATACTAAATGCGGGCATAGCACCGAAGTATTCCGGGCTAAGGAACCGCAGAACGAAACACAGAATCCATATCACAACCACACCGCTTAAAACGCCTATTGGAATCGCAAATCGGCACCAGCTAAGGGCTTCTTTTCTTACTAAGCGCATAACCTGTTTGTGTGTTGCCCCGATACAGCGCATCAGGCCAAAAAACTCTGTTCGCTGGGCAACATTACTATTCAGGCTGCTTGCAATCATCATAATACCCGCAAACAGGACTAAAACGAATAAGACACCGGCGGCTGCGTAAACCTGCATCATAAAAGAATTGCTGCTTTGTCCAAGCAAACCGAGCAATTTTGTATTTTCAAAAACCTGTTCATCACTCAAACCAAGCTGCGATTTCAAATCCAAGATTTCGATTTGGACATTTCCTGCGTTAGAAAACTGAACATAAAAAACCGTATTGCTGTCAAATGGCTCACCATTTCCAAGGTCTGCCGAAAGGGAACGAAATTTTTCTGTCGTGATAAATACCCCATAAGAATCGCTGCTCATAAGATTGGCAGTATTTTTGACAAATCCAGATATACGAAATGTATGCTCTGTCCCATCCAGCATATCAACAGTAATATGATCGCCAATAGATAAATCAAGCATATCTTTGGCATTTTCTGTTACCATAGCCTCGTCGCTACTTTGTGGAAAGCCGCCTGACGCAATCATATTTGAAAAGATTTTCGTAAACAGGGTTTCATTGCCACCACAAATAAGGGTTTCCGTCCCATTTAAGGTGTACCCTTCGTCGCTGTTATAGTTTAGAACATCATAGGGAGCGAGGGCCTCAATATCAGGACGTGCGGAGATAATGGCTGCATCTTCATCCGTAATATTTTGTACTCCAATATGCCAATTTCCCGTTTCTGTCTGTGTTTTGATAACTTGGCTGCGAATAAACATATCCGCCATGCCGAAAATAGTAGTCATCAGAAATACTGCCAGCACAATACAGAAAATGGACATCCGGCTTTGCTTTCTGTGAATTTTTGCGGATATGGGAACAAGGTCAAGATAACGCTTCATCTGTGTTCCCTCCCAAATCCGTGAGGACACCATCGGATACCCGGAACACCCGGTCAACAGATGTTGTCAGATTTTTGTTGTGGGTAATCATCAGGATGGTTTGCTGATAACGGCGGGACGCTTGTGTAAGCAGCGCAATAACATCCTGACTATTCTTGCTGTCCAAATTGCCCGTAGGTTCATCTGCAAGAATCAGTTTGGGTTTGGTAATTAAAGCCCGGCCAATAGCGACACGCTGCTGCTGGCCGCCGGATAGCTGGCTCGGCAGATGGTGCCGCCGTTCTGTAAGACCCAACAATTCCAAAATTTCATTTACCGCTGCCGAATCTGGTCTACGGTAGTCCAACAAAAGCGGGAACATGATATTCTGCTCTACATTCAGTTCGGAAACGAGCTGAAAGGATTGGAAGATAAAGCCGATATTACGGCGGCGGAAGATCGTGCGCTGTTCCTCTTTCATGGAAAACAGGTCTTGTCCATCCACCAAAATGTGGCCGGAAGTGGGGGAATCCAGTGCGCCAACACAATTCAGCAAAGTGCTTTTTCCAGAGCCAGATTCTCCGACAACAGCGGCAAACTCACCTTTATTGAGGGAAAAGGATACATTTTTTAAGGCATCCACTTTCGCTTCGCCTTTCCCGTAAGTTTTACATAGATTTTGTACTTTCAAGATTTCCATAGTGATTCGTACCTCCTTTCTTCAAAGGATAACAAAGACGGCTTACAATCAGGTGAATTTGACCTTACAATTCCGTAAGGAACGACAGCGTGAAGGTTGTTCCATTCCCGACTTCACTTTGCACCAAGATCATACCGCCTTGTCCTTCAATGATAGACTTTGCAAGTGGCAGCCCCAGCCCGATCCCCTGTGTATCAAGGGAATGTTTACTGCGATAAAAGCGTTTGAAAATGTGGTAAATATCTTCCGGGACTATGCCGTTTCCATTATCAGAAATAAATATACGAAACATGGCGGGAGTGCTATCCCATGTAATACGGACAATGCCGCCAGCTTGTGTATGATCCAGAGCATTTTTTACGATATTTCCAATCGCTTCACCCGTCCATTCCATATCGCAAATAAGCTGTTGTTCATCATCGCCCTCTATCTGAATTTCTTTATTTTCGTTTTTAGCCCTTGTAGTTAATTCATTGATGGAATGGGAAATCAGTTCAGACACACGGCATTTATTTTTCTCAAAAACGATGTTTCCTGTATCCAGACGGGTTATTTTCAACATGGATAAGATGAGCTGCTCCATGCGTTTTAGAGAAATCCCCATCTTAGCGACAAACTGCCTCACTGTTTCCGCATTGTCCGGCTCATTCCCGATTATCTCCTGATACATGGCGAGGGCTGCCAGCGGTGTTTTGAGCTGGTGGGATATATCCGATATGGTATCTTTCAAAAACTCTTTTGCCTGATGCTCTGTTTCGTTTTTGGATTGGAGCATGGTTGCAAGCTGTTCCACCGAGGAAAATATTTGGAAGATGCCTCCTTCATAACTCTGTGGCAAGTGACAGGAGTAATCCCCGTTGATATAGTTCGTCAATACTTTGTCTACCTGTTGGTATAATCGCTGCCTTTTTCTCAAAAAAACGAATATTCCTATGGCAAGCACAAGGAGCAAAAATAGCCCAGTGCAAAGCGTCATGCAGAGAGTAGATTGCTGAAATTGATTGAGAAAAGGGCGCATACTGATCTCTGTTTGTTTTCCCAAACCCGCAGCCGCTAATAATGACCGGCCATCTCCACTGATTTCTGTGTTCATAAGGGCGGTTACAATCGTTTCTTTTGAAACACCCTGTTCCAAAAGCGAGGATACAATCGCTTCGTCATGTGTAAGCCACAGAATTTCCATATCGTTCACTTGATGGATCGCTAAGACGGTTCCTGTACCTACAAACAACAGGGCAAACAAGCACAGAAACAGCAAGAAGCCTTTGAACTGTTTATCCCGGCATAAGCTCATACAGACACCTCTTTCCATTGGTAGCCAAACCCACGGATGGTTATGAGGTGTTCCGGGCGGGACGGATCGGTTTCCACTTTCTCACGAAGCCGTCGTACATAGACCGACAGGGTGTTATTATCCACAAAGTTTCCTGTATCGTCCCATAGTTCGTTCAGAATAATGTCCCTTGCCACTACATGGTTGGCGTTTCTTACCAGCAGACAAAGCAGACGATACTCGGCGCTCGTCAAATCCAATACTTTTCCCTTTAATGTTGCTCGGCTTCCCAGCAGGTCAATGGAAATATCGCCGCATTCCATAGAAGCGTTTTTTTCGCTTTTGGAAACTCCGGCCCGGCGTAGCAGCGCCCGGATACGGGAATACAATTCCCCCAGCTTGAAAGGTTTGGTAATATAATCATCCCCGCCGCTGTCTAATCCACGGGTTACACTGACTTCTTCATCCGATGCGGTCAGGAATATAATCGGTATCTGCTGATTTTCTTTTCTTACTCTCTCGCATACATCAAACCCTGTCCCATCTGGCAAGGTAACATCCAAAATCAACAAATCGTATCTGTCGAGTTCGGACAAGTATTGTTTTGCCTCATATACAGTACGCGCAACTTCAACATCAAATTCATTCTTTTTCAAAGAGTAAACCAAGCCATCTATCAGACTAACATCATCCTCCAATAGTAATATTCTATTCATGTTTCAATTCCTTTCCTTGTTTTGTCCGGCCATCAATCGGCTTCTCCGCATCTTTCGGGATTAGCCAGATTGTAGCCATCTTCATAGCGCCGGGGATACGCCCTCCAGCGCAATAATAATTTACTCTACGAGGTGTCACGCCCCACTGCTCGGCGGCCTCTTTTAATGTCATATAATCCATCTTGCACCTCCACAAAACACATTATAGTTCTTATACTCGAACAATACAAGTGTATAGAAATATTGCTATCAAAAAATCAGTATAATCATTCCTATCGACCGGCATAATAAGGTTATTCCTTTGTGCAAATCGGCACGATAGAATATACTTGAGGTGAATGATTATGCCGATTGATGATTTGACCGCTTTGGGGCAAAAAATGCGGGAAGCCCGAAAGAAAAAAGACCTGACACAGCAGGAGCTTGCGGATCTGAGCCATGTATCTGTCAAGCAGATCGCCAGTATTGAAAAGGGACAGATAAATCCGTCCTATTTGATTTTGAAGGCATTGGCAAAGGTGCTTCCGCTCTCCCTGGACACTCTGATCAATCCAGATGTTTCTCCAGAAGATGAGGGAGCCAATCAGATGAAGATGCTTTATTGCAGCTGTCCGTCAGAAATGCGTGAAACCCTCTTGCACCATACGCAGGAGACCGCGAAAGAACTAACAGAACTATCCGAGAAATTTGAAACGAATTGAGCCGGTGAGTGAAATTTGACTGTTTCCTCACTGGCTCCTTTCATTTCCGGGTAAAAAGGGGCAAGCAATGCCGGTGTTAATACACACCGACCCGCAGAGTGCAAAATCCCTCCGTGATTTTCCTCTCCGCTTGCTTGTTGAGGGCAGCGCCCCCAAAGCCCCTTTGAACACAGAATTTCATTCTGTGGCTACGCGTTCTGCGAACGCTTTTGACCAGGACCAGCTTACCGCTGGCCATGGTCTTTTTCTTTTTCAACATCCTGTTCTACCTCCATTTTCAGCACTCGATCCACATTGGCCTTTGCCGTTAAAAGCTCCCGCATTTCCTCACGGGAACGCCGGTACTCGGCATAGGTCTTTTTCTTTTCTTCCAACAATTTCGCGTACTCTGTCTGCAACTCTTTGACCTTGGGAAGCTTCTTGACCCCCATCTCATCAAAGGCATTCTTAGCAGCCTGGTGGAGCAGGATTTCTTCCTCATGCTCCTCCCGGAATTTCTTAGAGTAACCCGCCTTGCGGTATGCCACATAAACCTCACGGGTCTTGGCATAATTTACGATGTGAGTACGCAGAACAGCGATCTCTGCCATGCGCTTTTCAGCCGCTTTGATCTGCGCCGAAAGTTCATTGTGATGTGCTGTGGCAGCCGCAGCCTTTTCTTCCAAAACCGCATACTCCAGCAGGTTATTCTCTGACAGGTAATTCATGGTCTGCGCCATTTGTTTCAGATTGAAAACTTTAGCCCATCGAGCATAACCAGCACATTTTCCAGCCTGCAATTTTGCCTGAATATCCACCAGCAGATTGACCTTCGGCGGCTCTGCCTGTGTGACTGTTTTCTTTCGTGGGGTATGCGCTTTCTTCCCGGAGAGAACTGCCTGCAAATCTTCCAATCCATATCCTTCGCCCAGACTGTCCATGCGGGCGGCTTTCTCCCAACCGGGGAGCTTCAGGCGATACGATTTTCCGCGCTTTGATACTTCACAGCCGGACTCTTGCAGCAGCTTCAGCAGTTCCTCAAAATCAACAGGGCTTTGTGATAATGCGTTGTCAATCGCCACACGAAGCAGCTCTCGGTGAGAGGGCTTTGCCTGATCGCCCAGCCATTTGTTATAGCTCTTTCCGTGAGGTTTCGGATTCTCTACAATGGACAGTCCGTTTTCGATGCAGATGGTGTCACTTAGCCGACGAACCGCCTTGGTGCTGCCCCAAAAGTTTCGGAATTTCCGGTCATATTCTAAGCTGACTGATGACCAGATAATGTGATTATGAATGTGCGATTTGGCTATGTGAGTACAGCCCACAAAGGCATGATTACCCTTGGTGAATCGCTTGGCAAATTCCACACCCAGCCGGTTAGCTTCTTCCGGGGTAATCTCTCCGGGGCGGAAGGACTGGCGCACATGATAGGCAATCACATCATCTGCGCCACGCACTCGTCCGGTAGCGGCAATGTACTGCCGCTTTGCCAGAAGAAACTCTGCATCCGCAGTCCGGCTGTCACACGCATAGCCGGTAATGAGCCTGCCGTTATCTGTTTTCTTTGGATTGGCCACATAGTCGATGATGTCACTGATCGCCCGACTTTCTGTGCGGCCCTTGCCGACATGAAGCGGCATGATTCTTGTGGTTGCCATAGAAGGGACCTCCTTTCTCATAAGCAGAAAAGATATTTTTTGATTTTTCATGGGGATTGACATATTTTCTAAAGTTGCATATAATAATAGTACAAGGTGGGCAACGGCGTGTGTCTGCCAAAGCGTTGAAGCATAATAGCGTACCGGAATGCCTTGTTATGCAGAGCTTTCAGTAGGGGTTGTGCAGTAACCTCAAACCGGAGTAGGCTGCAAAGCCGAAAGAAAATGCTCAAAGCCGCCTTGCGTTGCAGGGCGGCTTTCTTTATGGACAGAGAGGTTTTATGGATAAATTACAAAAGTGTGCAAAAGCATTTGAAAAATTATTGGAAATACAGTATCGAATTATTATTGGCCGAAAGGGAAAAACCGTAGAGTTAGTGATTGGCTTTTCCAAATTGGACTTTCATCATCTGATGGGGCTTGGAAAACTAAAAGATTTGCGGATAGCAAAACAAAATCGCGGCTCTGTATTTGATGAAATCATAATCGGAAGCACCACCTATGAGACTTTAGCGAAAAGCCGTTATCTGCCTCGAATTGAAAATCGGTTTGAACCGTTGGCTTTGATTGAACAACTCTTGGACGATAACCGTCTGGTGTTCCGTTACAATGCAAAATTAAATCAGTTCTCTTTAATTGAAGCGGACTATTTATTATCAACTCCGTTGGAAAACAGCGACATTTACATTTTTATTGCAGAACACAAGGACACCGGAAAATATTTCTGTCGGTCTTTCTTCCCGAAAGAGAAGAAAGATTACACAGAGGGACAGCCGCGCTATACCATGCTCTATAAAGAAAAAAAGAATTTAACTACCGGAGAGACCGTCATCCAATATGACCGCCTACCCCCGAAAACACAAACATAATTTTCTAAATAATTCAAGGAGGTATAACCCAATAATGCAACCAATTTCTGTTGAAGCGTTTGCCAGTATGGTCATGAAGAATAATAAAGGCTATCGAAAAAAGGAACTGGTAAAAACGCTGAACGAAACACTTACTGCCAAGAAAAACGGTGCAAAATGTATTATCTGTGGCGCACCGATTTGGGCAGCGGGAAGTGCCATCACTGGTAGCAACCTGTGCTTTACCTGTACAACAGGTGAAGCGAATGACAGCGACGATTATGAGATAGAGTAACAGGGTGTCGGGAAAATTCCGACACCCTGTTACTCTTATTCATCCTCTGATAGTACATTGTGTTGATCTGCCATTCTAACTGCCGGACGCTCCACGCAGACTTTACACATTCCTCCATATAAAAGGTTCGTGCCTGTTCATCTGGTATGCGCATCAAAAGGCGATAATGCGACCAACCTAATTCAAGACACAGTGTGTCTCGAATTGGGAATGTACAGTAGAACTGCCTCATCTTACGAAGATTTGATTTGTCAAAACCTTTTCCAAACTCAGCATATATTCATAAAAAGTAGGTTTTACAATTCCTCTGGCAATCGCCTGAGAGGTTTGTAGCATCCCGTCCAGCTGTGCAAACCGTTCCAATTTTGTCATGCCCCATCACTTCCTTTCGTGCTACCATTACACATGAATATAGCACGAAAGTAAATACACAAAAGAGAACCTATTTTTTGCAAAATTAAACACTATAATATTAGCGTGCATCCATACACACTATCCTTTTTGAAAGATATGAATCACAACTTAGTGGGTGACATCCACCAAGTTACCCACCAAGATGCTGAACTATCAACGGTATCTGAGCAGATTTTGGCTTTCTGCACAAAAACAAAATCAAAGAAAGAGCTTGCAGCATTTTGCGGCTTCAAAGATCTAAGAAATTTCACCTTGAAGCATATCAATCCGCTTTTAGAATCCGGGCAATTGGAAATGACGATTCCCGATAAACCTAAAAGTCGTAATCAAAAATATATTACTGTTCATTCTGAATAAACAAGAAGCAGGACATTGGGTCTCATCTCCCATTGTCCTGCTTCTTTTTCATTTCAGATTATATTCACATCATTTACCCATACACCCTATCCTGGATCGCAAATTTCAAACTCTGTACCTTGCCCAATAACCAAATCGCAGCCAGCGGCAATCCCATGGGGCTAATCAAAAATGCCATGCCCAGCAGAATCACACCGTTCTGCGGGGAGTAGGTAATCAGCACAGCCACGCCAAGCAGAGCAATCACCGTGCTGAACAGCCCAAGCACCAGACCGGATATGTAGATCAGCCCCGTGCAGAGCCAGACAAAAAGCGTCAGCACCAAAATGACCGGTGCAGTTGCGATCATCAGCAGGCATTTCAAAATCTTCATCCCAATTCCTCCTTCCAGCGATCCAGATACCGTTTGCACAGGGTATCCGCTTCTTTTATATCATCTTCCGTCAGTTCCCGTCTGCCTTTGGTCAGTTCAATCTCCAGATAAGTCTGGTAATCATCGGATAAGAGGTCAAACAGTTTCCTGGGAGTATGGCACACCTCGCCGGTGCAATAATGAAAGTCCTGGTCAAACTCAACCCTTACACATCCATGACGGCTGATATAAACTTCGATGGTCTTATCTGCGGCCAGGTAGTCCGCAAAAATCTCTAACACTTTTTCAAAGGTCAGCATCTGTTTTCACTCCTTTGCTTCTATTCTATTTCATATTATCCGGTATGGACAGGCAAAAGACAAGGATACCGGCAAAAAGAAAAAGCGGAGGGAGGTGCGGCGAAAAGAACGCCGTTCCTCCCTCCGCAAATGGAGTGTCTATCCCTGTTATGAAAGTTTAGAAAGCTGGGTAAGGATTTCCTTCACGCCCTCCCATAACTGTTCCTGCCGCTGGGATATATCCTCCAAGTCAGCATCATAAACCCGCCCGGTCTCATGCACTTTACGGGTCAGCTGATTTAAGTTGTTGCTGGAATATCGCATAAGGGAAACCAGTTCTTTCAGCTCCGGTAAATCCAGCTGCACCACATAGCCATCCAAAGCCATCTTCCGCAGATAGGCACTCAGGTTTTCTGTCCCATATTGTTGCATCTTTTGGCGGATCAGCTCCAGTTCCTCTGCGGACACCCAAAACAAAACCGGAACATCCCGCTTACGCTTTGCCATAGTTATCGCTCCGGTTCCCGTTTTTTCGGGGCGGCAGGCTTATGGGCAGGCAGTTCCTGCTTGAGCTTATCCCGTACAGAGGGACGAGACGGTTGTATCTTTTCTCCCTGAGTACGGCTGCGCTGCTGTTCTTCCCGCACCAGATCAATAAATCCATCCAGCACAGCAGGGTGGCTGTTCAGGACATAACCACATCGGACGGTTTCGGGGTTCTCGTTGGGAATGCTCTTAGCCCATTCTTTGTTGCGTCGGGAGTAGCGCCCATCCCAGTCCTGAAGCTGAACGGTGTTGGCAAGGACCAGCGACACACGCTCCATGCCATAGGTCTCGATCACACCCTTTGCCGAATCGTGACTGAGATACATTCCGTCGAAGTGTTCCCGCACCGCCGCTTCAATAGCCTCCTTGCATTGGAGATTTACATTGTTGGAAGCCCGGTATTGCTCCAGCTCCCCATGTTCTTTTGCATAGGCGGCAGAATGGGGATAAACCGGCGTTGTTTGCAGTTCTTCTTTGGCTCTGCACACATCATCGGCACGGTTCTCAATGCTGTCCCTTATTACATCCATATAGCCGGTCTCCAGCTTTTCAAAATAGCGGTACACATCCGCCAGCGGAGAGGGAGACTCCAAAAGTGCCTGTGCCTGTGCGTCGGTCAGTTCCAGTTCCTCCATCGCCATCACGATGTCCTCACGGATGGTGTACTCATAGGTGTGATTCAGGATTTCTTCCGGGGGCTGGCTTTTCAGCCAGTCCCTGTATTTGTCCTGCTCAGCAGCCATCTTTTCATAAAGGGCTGTATTCAGATCGTTGGTATTCATGTTATCGCACCTCCTCATGCTGTTTTGGTTTCTTGTCGGCACTGCGGGGCGGCACCGGGCGTTTCAGATGGTCCAATACCGAAGGCCGTGTGCTTTTGGCAACAACAGCCTCAGCGTGTGCCGGTCCCTTTCCGTCAATGTTGAGCAGGGTATCCAGCTCCACCAGACGGGCGTTTTTGCTTTTCAGTTCTTCTTCATAAAGGAATGGCTTTCCAACTTCCTCCTTTGCGGCAGCCTGCTGCTGATAGAGGTTATCCAGCTGGGCCTTTGCCGCCTCCAGACGCTGCGGCATCTGGGCGAGGGCATTGTCGATACGGGTAAGATTTCCGCGAGGGTCTGTACCAAGGGTTGCCCGGTGGGTCATCTGTCCTTTCAGCAGGAGCGTATATTCCTGTTTCCAGGCGGAAAACTCCACGGACATGGCATAGCCCCGGTAGCTGCCGATCTGCACCGGATCGGAGGTTTTGACCTCCTTGCAGGCATCCAAAAGGGCTGCACCGGCGTTCTCCTTATCGGTCAGCAGGTCTCCACGGATCTCCATACCGGCAAAGCCGTCCTCCGGGTGCGGGTGAGCTGCCAAAACCTCCAGATCAGATTCAAAGCCCTTGATAAAGCCCTTGTGCTTTTCAATCTCCTCCGGGAAGTATTTGAGCAGCTGATCCTCCAAGCGGTACTGCTTGCTCTGGTGGTCGGCTTTCATCAGCTTCAGGCGGGATACCTCCACATCCAAATCCATACGCTCTTTGATACGGGGGTCTCCGGCGCACAGAGCCTTGATCTCGGCAAAACTGAGGGCGGTTTCATCCACATCATCGCAGGAGCGCACCGGCGATTTAGAAGTCATGATCTGGGAAATGAATTTCTGCTTATTCTCCACCGTCTGCCAGAGGTATGCGTCAAAGGTTCCTTCGGTCACATAGCGGTACACATGAACAAGGGGATTCTGGTTGCCCTGGCGCTCGATACGGCCCTTGCGCTGGGCAAGGTCTCCCGGTCTCCACGGGCAGTCCAGGTCATGAAGTGCCACCAGACGGTCCTGCACATTGGTGCCTGCGCCCATCTTGGCGGTGCTGCCCATAAGCACACGCACCTGACCGGTACGGACTTTGGAGAACAGCTCCTTTTTCCGCACTTCGGTGTTAGCTTCATGGATAAAAGCGATCTGGTCGGCAGGCATCCCCTGAGCAATGAGTTTCTGACGAATATCGTCATATACCGTAAAGGTCGGTTCCTGCTCCGGCAGAGGCACAGCGCCTTCCAGTGCGTGAAGCAGTGGATTATCCAGCGTTTTCGCCGCCTTGCTTGCAGGAGCTTTTGCCTGCGGGGTAGAAATGTCGCAGAACACCAGCTGGGTCAGCTTGTCAGCTTCGCCGTCCCGCCAGATCTGCATGATATTGTCCACACACTGATTGACCTTTGTTCCGGGTTCGTCCGGCAGCATCTGGTTGACGATCCTCTGGTCCAGCCCCAGCTTGCGGCCATCCGAGGTGTCGGGTAGGATACCGGCGAGGTAGCAATGGCTCCTTTTCCGTTATCCCCCCTCAGAACCGGACGTGATACTTTCGCATCATCCGGCTCCCCAGTAATTCCATTTCAAGAACTTTTGGTTATATTACCATTGTGGATTGCTACATGGCATTCCCGACATACCACAAGCGTTTTTCTTTTTCTGGCAGACATTATCTGTACCCATTTAGGTACTTCTGCCTGTCCTTTCTTCTTTAAATCTGCAAGTTTTCTTATATGATGTACCTCTATATTTTTAGTACTTCCACATAATTCACACTTCTCTGCCAACAGTCTTTTAACTAATTCTGTTCGCCCACCATATACCTTGTATGGTATATCCTCTATAACAGCTTTTCGTTTATGCACAAGAGAAATTCCTCCCCATGTCGCAACTAATGGCTTTTTATTAGGACGTTCTACTACAACTTGCAGACACGGAACTGTTTTTCCACTTGTACTTGTTATGGTTGTTCTATACTTAGCCTTTTGCTTATTGATAGATGACCTGTGTTTACACGCAAGAGTTTTCAATAATGAAGTTTCCATATACCAGTACAACTTCGAGAACCAAGACAAATTTTGTGCGAGAATATAATACTGCACCAGTCCTCTGTACTCTTGCTGATATGTCTGTACAATAGAAAAATCATCATCTTGCAGAAGATTATTCCTATGAGTTGCTTTTCCACGTTTCATATATTTCTTGCATTTTTCTTCAATTACTTTTGCAGGGACTAATAGTGCGATTGCTCCATTTGCTCCTCTGCGCCCCTTTGGGTCAATATAGTCATTGACCCTTTGTGCTTTGATTTCATATCCAAGAAACTTTGCCGCCTGACTGCCTGCATTTGTTATTAGAGTCTTTTCTTCTGACATTATCAGATTTAATTTCTCTTTTAGAAATCTTCCTATTTCTTCTTTTATTTCTTCTGCATCTGCTTTAGAGCCAGTGAATCCAAGTAGAAAATCATCCGCATATCTCACATAGCGCAATCTGCGATAATTCTCATCTTGCGTATTAACAGAAGGTATTTTTCTGCGTTCAACCACAAGCTGATGGGCTGTCTTTGCATCTCCCTCCTTTCTGAGTTTTTGGATTTCAGCGGTCAACTTGTTATATTCTGGATTAGATTTCTGCCTTTTCCCTTTTGTGTATTTTGGGATTAAGACTTCTTCAATCCAATTATCAAATTCGTTGAGATAAATATTAGCCAGTATCGGACTGATAACTCCGCCCTGAGGCACACCGCTGATTGTCTGCTTGAATTTCCATTCTTCCAAGTATCCAGCTTCTAACATATTCGATACCAGACGGATAAATCTTCCATCATGAATATTTCTTGCAAGTATTTCCAGTAAAATTTTATGGTCGATTGTATCAAAGTATTGAGAAATGTCTCCCTCAATAAACCAGCGAGTTCCTTTCCATACCTGTATTTCTTGTAGTGCTGTATGACATCCTCTGTTTGGACGAAAACCATGGGAATGTTCACTAAACTGTGGCTCATAATACGCTTCTAAAATCTGACGCATTACTTCCTGCAATACTTTATCTCCCCATACAGGAATCCCCAGCGGACGCTTCTTACCATTTTTCTTTTTGATATATTCCCGTCTTGCTGGTTTCCATTGATATTTCTCCTCACGGAGTATTTCAATCATTCTGTCTATTTTCTGAATGGACATTCCATCTACCGTTTCATTTGTAACACCCTTTGTCATTGCTCCGTTATTCGGGTATAACTTAGCATAGGCATTCAGATATAATTCACGGTTAAATAAGAGCTTGTAAACTCTTTCAATAGGTTTCTTTTGTTTTCCACGTTCTTGAATGACCGTTAAAACAGTTTTGGCTGTACGCATCTCACGCACCTACTCCTTTCTAACTAATCGAAATTACCTGTCACCCTTCGCCATGTACAAGGCTTTCCCTTGCTCGGACTACTATGGTGACTCCGTTACCATGGGGGTCTCCCCCTTTAGGCAATCCTGCTATTCGTCAAAAGTATACGTATCGAGTATCCCTTAGGTTCCTTGTTCGTCCCTTTATTCGCACTCACTGTGCGCTCTTTCATTGCAAAAAGTTACTCGTCCAAAATCAACAACAACGAGCATACAATGACATCGGTATCAATCGCTTTCCGATGGGCGATGCTTTGCACCAAGTCGGAACTAAGGTTCAGGCAGTATAGCTTTAACCATAGGATACGGAACTTGCGGAGCATCGAAGTATTGCGATTAACTCCTTATCCGCTTTACCAACATGCGATTGTCCCCTTTGAGTTTCCTCTCCAGGTAGGTTGGTTGTTCCCATTATTTACTTTTAATAATGTCCCCCTGCGGGGGAGATATACTTTTGCGCTTAGCAGCGCACAATCTTGAGCATATTGTCCTGGGACGGGTCCACCGTTCCGCTGTGTACCAGCGATGCGCGCTCCGAAAGGGCCTTGACCATTTCCTGCTGATGTTCGGTAGGCTGCGCCACGATGTTGTGGTATTCCACTTCCGGGGTAGGCAGATTCAGCTGGTCGGCAGTCTTAATGTCGGCCACTTCTTTGAACAGGTTCATCAGCTCCGGCAGGTTAAAGAACTTGCTGAATCTCGTTCTTGCCCGGTATCCGGTTCCCTCCGGTGCCAGCTCCAACGCTGTGACGGTCTCCCCAAATCGGGAAGCCCAGCAGTCGAAGTGGGTCATGTTCAGTTCTTGCAGGCGTTCATACTGAAGATAACGCTGCATGGTGTAAAGCTCGGTCATGGAGTTGCTGACCGGGGTGCCGGTGGCAAAGATCACGCCGCGGTTTCCGGTGATCTCATCCATATAGCGGCACTTGGCAAACATATCGGAGGATTTCTGCGCGTCCGATGTGGATAAGCCTGCCACATTTCGCATTTTTGTGTATAGAAACAGGTTTTTATAGTTGTGGGCCTCGTCCACGAACAATCGGTCCACTCCCAGCTGCTCAAAAGTTACCACATCGTCTTTTCGCCCCTCGGCTTGCAGCTTTTCCAGTCTTGCTTCCAGAGACTTACGGGTACGCTCCAGCTGCTTGACCGTGAAACGCTCGCCGCCGCTGGCCTGCACCTCTGCGATGCCCTCAGTGATCTCGTCGATCTGGTCATAGAGAAGCCGTTCCTGACGCTCCCGGCTGATGGGGATACGCTCAAACTGGCTGTGTCCCATGATGATGGCGTCGTAGTCACCGGTCGCAATACGGGCGCAGAACTTTTTGCGGTTATGGGTCTCAAAGTCCTTTTTGGTTGTGACTAAGATGTTGGCGGAAGGATAGAGGCGCAGAAACTCCGATGCCCACTGCTCGGTCAGGTGGTTTGGAACCACAAAAAGAGATTTCTGGCACAAACCCAGGCGTTTGGCTTCCATAGCAGCGGCCACCATCTCAAAGGTTTTGCCCGCGCCTACTTCGTGTGCCAGCAGAGTATTACCGCCATACAGCACATGGGCGATGGCGCTTTTCTGGTGTTCCCGCAGGGTAATGGCCGGGTTCATGCCGCCAAAAGTGATATGGCTGCCATCATA